>ENA-ORNG01001048-ORNG01001048.1-human-gut-metagenome-genome-assembly--contig:-NODE-1048-length-21242-cov-12.604097_pt1 | contig 21242 bp, 19 predicted proteins | sample MGYA00242113_ERZ509018 | MGnify/ENA primary metagenome ERZ509018 (study PRJEB26280, sample SAMEA2338711) | human gut metagenome | biome: human gut; feature: human-associated habitat; material: faeces... | reverse complement strand
TTCGTCTCCGGCTCCGCCTGCGTGTAAAAGGAGTCCTTGGTGATGCTGACGCCCACCGTGGTGTGAAAGCCCAGAGACACAGAGCTCTCCTCCAGAGCCTTCAGCAGCTGGTAGCTGGGGACGGCAGGGAACTCCATGGGCAGGTAGTGGAGGCTGGTGCCGTCCATGCGGACACTGCCGCTGACCACCACGATGTCCCCGCACTGGACGTCGGCGCAGGTGGAGGCGCAGGTGCCCACCCGGATGAAGGTATCCGCCCCGCACTTATGGAGCTCCTCCACGCAGATGGCGGTGGAGGGCCCCCCGATACCGGTGGAGGTAACGGTGACCCGCTCTCCATCCAGCGTGCCCTCCCAGGTGGTGAACTCCCGCTTCCGGGTCACCATGCGGGGGTTGTCCAGGTGGGCGGCGATCAGCTCGCACCGGTCCGGATCCCCGGGGACGATGGCGTAGCGGCCCGCCTCTCCGGGGGCCAGATTCACATGGAGCATTTTGGCTGTTTCAGACATGGTTCTCATTCTCCTCATCATATCATTATTGGTGTGAAATCCGGATGGAGGCCGTTCCCCGCATCCTCAGCAGTCCGCTTCCGCCTGGATCTCCTGCCGGAACATCAGAAGAAAACTGACGGCCAGCAGCAGACAGCTGGCCCAGATGGCCCCTGTTCCCCAGAGCTGGGAGGCAACGCCGCCGAATCCGGCCCCCAGGGCAAAAATGAGGATGACGGCGAAGTAGCGGCCGGCCTTCCGCAGGGCGGTCCGGTCCCGGGTGTCCCAGTAGGCGCAGAAGGCGTCCACCCCGCTGCGGAGATTGCCGATGCACATGGTACTGGCGTATGCGCTGCCGTTGACCTTGCGGAACGCCTGGACCTGCATGGCGCAGGTGAAGGACACCAGCGCGTTGGCCGGCGCATCCCAGGACGATGGGAGGAATCCCACGCCCAGCAGCAGGCCGATCTCAGCCAGCACCACCATCTGCCGCCAGTGGAGCCGGGAAATCTCCTGACAGCGGCGGCGGACCATCTCCGCAGCAAAGACGCCCAGCGCAAAGGCCAGCAGCGGGATCAGATACCGGAGGACGCCGGCCAGATCCCCGGCAAAGGCCCGCTGGCTCATAAGAACGATGTTTCCCGTCTGGGCATTGGCGAAAACCTGTCCCCGGACGCAGTAGGTGTAAGCGTCCTGCAGCCCGCCGGACAGGGTCAGAAAAACCATGGTGGAAAATGCCTCGGACATCTGCCCATGGCGGAGGGCGGACCTGGCTCTGTACATCCCATCAGCTCTTTTCCTGAGAATTCCGTGAACAGTATAATATAGGCGCGGGAAAAAGACAAGCCTGGAGAGAAGCACCTCTCACATTCCCGGAGCAGTATCATCTGTCATAAGTGCTTTTAATGGAAGCGGTTACATTTCTGCCGATCTATACAAGGAATGTTAGAGCTTTTCTACACCTGTGTAAAATGTACATTAAATACAAAGAATCCCTTGCTTCCACCGCAAAAAAGTGTTAAAGTTGACTTGATCCAGGAAAACACTGGAAGCTTTACAACAAAAAAACTGTTATTTTCCTACGAAAAATATGAAAACGCTTACGTGAAAAGGGGCGTGACCGTGAATCCAACCATCTATGATGTCTCCAGACTGTCCGGAGTTTCCATCGCCACCGTGTCCCGCGCGTTCTCCAATCCGGAGCGGGTCCGGGAGGACACCCGCCGGAAGGTGTTTGAAGCAGCGGAAGTGCTCCACTACTCTCCAAATGCCATCGCCCGGGCCATGGCCCGCCAGCGAACGGACAAGATCGCCTTCCTGATCTGTAAGGAGGGGGCCACGATCCTGGACGAATTCTACGCCGGCATCTGCACCGGGATCATGCGGGAGACGAACCGAAGTGACTTTGAGTTGGTCATTTCCACCGCTGCGGACTGGGACACGGCCTCCAACACCTCCAAAAACAAACAGGTGGAGGGTGTGATCCTGGGCGGCAATGCCCGACCGGATATGATCGCAGAGCTCCAGAACCGGGATCTGGCCGTGGTACTGGTAAACAACCGCATCCAGGGACTGGACATTCCCTGCGTGGTGTCGGACGAATACGGCGGGGTCCGCCAGGCGCTGGAGCACCTGATCGGCCGGGGTCATCGGAACATCGCCATGCTGGCAGGGCGCTTCTCCCCCTATATACTGGGAGAGCGGTACCGGGCCTTTCTGGAAGTCACCCAGGCCCACGGCCTGCCGGCAGACACCCGGCACATCAAGCTGTGCGATCCCACGGTGGAGAGTGCCGCAGAGGCCTGCCTGGAGCTGCTGTCCCGGCAGGACCGGCCCACGGCCATCTTCGGCGGAAACGACGTGATGGCCGCCGGAGCCATGAAGGCCGCCCTCCGCCTGGGCCTGCGGGTGCCGGAAGACCTGGCGGTGACGGGACTAGACGACAGCTCCGCCTGCGGGATGCTGGAGCCGGAGCTCACCTCCGTCCACATCGACTGCCGCCGGATGGGGGAGTTGAGCGTGGCGCGGCTCCAGGCGCTGCTGGCAGGGGAGACGGACGTCCCCCAGGTCACGGTGGTGCCCACAGAGCTGCGGGTGCGCGGCTCCAGTTGACCCGTACTTTGGAAAAATACAGAATGCCGCGGGTGCGCGGCGGGAATTTTGCCATGCGCAAAAACGAGGAGGAGAGGATATGAAAGCGAGAAAAAGAGCCGGGACAGTGGGAAAAGTCCTGGGCTGCGCCCTGCTGTTGGTGATCGCCCTGTTTCCCATCTATTGGCTGGTGGCCATGGCCATCCGCCCCACATCGGAGATGCAGGGGCATATCTCCCTGATCCCGCAGTCCCTCACCATTGAGCATTTTATCAGCCTGTTTGTCAGCAAGGGCTTCGGCCAAGCCGCCATCAACAGCCTGCAGACCACGCTGAGCTCCCTGGTGCTGTCGCTGATCGTGGGAATCTGCGCCGCCTATATCCTGGCCCGGCGGAGATTCCGCTTCGGGCTGAAGCGGCCAATGACCTATTGGGTGCTGCTGGTCCGCGTGCTGCCTCCGGTGGCCTTCACCATCCCCCTGTACACCATGTTCAGCAAGATCGGCCTGTTGAACACCAAGATCCCGGTGACGCTGGCCTGCGTGCTCATCAACGTGCCGCTGATTATCTGGTTCCTCATCAGCTTTTTCCAGGACCTGCCGGAGGAGGTGGAGGAGAGCGCCAAGGTGGACGGCGCCACAGAGTGGCAGCTCTTCCGCAAGATCGTCCTGCCCCTGGTGGCGCCGGGTATCGCCGCGGTAGCCATGCTGTCCTTCATGTACGCCTGGAATGAGTACACCTACACGGTCATCTTTACCCGCAGCCCCAGCAACTACACCGTGCCCCTGGCGCTGTCGGTGCTGAACACGGAGGACAACCTGACCAACTTTGGCCTGGTGGCCGCAGGCGGCGTGGTGTCTGTCATCCCCATCACCCTGTTTGTGATCTTTGCGCAGAACTACTTGATCTCCGGATTGTCAAGCGGTGCTGTCAAAGAGTAACAAAATACATCGCACTTCCGATCCCTGACACAACATCAAGCGGAAAAGAGTAGGAGGAAACGAAATGAAAAAACTGCTTACCCTGGTCCTGGCGCTGGCCATGACGCTGTCTCTGGCGGCCTGCGGCGGCGGTGGAGAGGACACGGCCGATGAAGGCAGCGAGGGCAGCACTTCCGGCGAGCCCACCAAGATGACCCTGATCCTGCGGGGCGGCGCCTACGGCGAGTCCCTGGAGGCCAGCCTGGCCCCCTTTGAAGCGGAGCACAACGTGGACATCGAAGTGATGCTCATGTCCTTCGACGACCTGCACACCGGCATCGCCCTGGATGCCGTCAACGAAGTTGGCACCTACGACCTGTGCATGGTGGACGGCTCCTGGATGGCCGAGTTCACTGAGAACGGCGTACTGGCCAACCTCAGCGAGATGGGATACAGCTTTGACGACGACATCATTCCCGCCACCACCACCATCTGCAAGGTGGGCGAGGACATCTACCTGGCTCCCTACTACGGCAACGTGACGGTCATGATGTACAACAAGCAGCTGCTGGCGGACGCCGGCTACGCCCCCGAGGATATCGACTCCTTCGCGGATCTGATGGACATCGCCCAGAAGACCAAGGCGGCCGACTCCAACAAGAACGGTTTCCTGATCCGCGGCGGCAGCGCCGACAACATCCTGTCCGACTTCCTGCCCCACCTGGTTGTCCACGGCGGCTGGGTCGTGGATGAGAACAACAACCCCACCGTTGACACTCCCGAGTTCAAGGCCGCCATGCAGGAGTACCTGGACCTGTACGCCCTGGGCAGCACCCTGGACAAGGACGACATCGTGGCTTCCGTGACCTCCGGCGAGACCGCCCTGGCCCAGATCTGGCCCGGCTGGTACACCCCCACTGCTGACGGTCCTGCCAACTATACCACCATCCCCACCAAGCTGACCGACGACTCCGCGCCTGTGGACGCCGTGGCCCTGCAGGGCGTGTGGTGCATCGGCATCCCCGACAACGCCCCCCACAAGGACCTGGCCCTGGAGCTGCTGGAGTACGTCATGAGCCCCGAGGTGCAGCTGGCCTCCATTGAGAACAACGGCGTGCCCTGCCGGTACAGCTGCCTGACCGATTCCACCGTGCTGGAGACCTATCCCCACCTGCAGACCGTCTGCGGCGCTCTGGAGACCGGCGTGTACCGCCCTGTGATCGAGGAGTGGACGGAGTTCACCAACATCCTGGGCACAGAGATGGACAACATCATCCAGGGCACCAAGACCATGGACGAGGCGCTGGCCTACGCCCAGGAGCAGCTGGAGCAGCTGATGGCCTGAGCCCAGCCTCTCTAAAGCAGAAATGACACGGCCGGCCGGGACGCCGTCTGGCGCCCCGGCCGTTGTTCCAAAAGCCCCGGAGCCGGGCCCTGGGGCCACACCTCTCGAGTTTGTGAGGCCAATGTATGAAGAGAAACGAGATTGCAAAACTGAATAGCGCCCAGGCGGCCACAAACCGGTTTGGGATCGGAATGCTCACGCCCACCCTGATAGTCCTGCTGGTCATGACGGCCTATCCCCTGATTTTCACATTTGTATACAGCTTTACCGACTACAACTACCTGAAGGGCACGGAGAACGCCTCTTTTGTGCTGTTCGATAACTACGTCTCCCTCTTTAAAAACGGATATTTTCAGCAGGCGGTGTGGAACACCATCAAGTTCACTATCCTGGCGGTGGTACTGGAGATGGCCCTCGGCCTTCTGATCGCAGTATTTGTCAACTCCCTCAAGCGAGGGCAGAAGATTATGCGGACGCTGCTGCTCCTGCCCTATCTGCTGCCCGCCGTCACGGTGGCCCTCAGCTGGCGGATGATGCTCTCCGCCAACTACGGCATCATCAACCAGTTCCTGAAGGGGCTGGGCCTGCCGGTGTTCAACTGGTTCATGGACACAAAAACGGCCTTCGGCACGATCCTGCTGATCGACGTGTGGCAGAACGTCCCCTTTGTGTTTCTGCTGCTGTACGCCTCCCTCCAGTCCGTGTCGGAGAACCAGTATGAGGCCGCCCGCATCGACGGCGCCGGCTTCTTCCAGCAGTTCTGGTACATCACCCTGCCCAACATCAAGGGCAGCCTGGCCCTGTGCGCCCTGCTGCGGACCATCGACACCTTCCGCCTGTTCGAGAAGGTGAACGTCCTCACCGGCGGTGGCCCGGCGGGCACCACCACGACCATCACTCAGTTCTTGTATACATACGGTATCAAGTCTCTGGACTTCGGCTTCGGCAGCGCCGGCGCCATCGTGATGACATTGCTGGTGCTGATCCTGTCCAGCTTCTACATCAAGCGGGCCATGGGTTGAGCGCCTATGGAAGAACTGAAGCTGACATTCGTCAACGTGGGCTATGGGGAGGCCGCCCTGCTGGAATGTCCCGCCCCGGCCTTCCCCGGCGGTACCTTTGTCATGGTGATCGACGGCGGCAGCGCCGAAGCAGAAGAGTACCGGGACAGCGCCACCGGCCGTATCCCCTTGGACCAGTACCTCTCCCTGCGGGGCGTGGACCACATCGACCTGATGGCAGCCACCCATGTCCATGAGGACCACCTGTGCGGCCTGCTGCCCGCGGCGGAGAAGCTGCCTCCCGCGGCCCTCTGGCAGACGCTGCCCCCGGAGTTTTGCCGCTCCATGCGGACGCTGGACATTCCGGCGGAGGGCCTGACGCCCTCCCGGAGCAAGTTTCTCCGGGCCCTGAACGACTACCGCCGCCTCTGCCTGGGGCAGAGCTGCCCGCGCCACCGGCCTCTAGCCGGAATGGAGCTCCGGCTGTGCCGGGATCTCTTGGTTCGGGTGCTGGGCCCCTCCCGTGCACAGGCGGAGAAGCTGGCGTCCTCGTGCCGGGCACTGTATGAGGAGGCGGACCCGTCCGCTTTCTGGCAGCGCCTGGACCAGCTGGACGCGGCCATGAACAATTACAGCCTGATCCTCCTGCTGGAGTACCGGGGGACCCGGATCCTACTCCCCGGCGACACCAACCACATGGGCTATGGAGGGCTGGACCCCGCCTCCCTGCGGGCCGACCTCTTCAAGGTGGGCCACCACGGCCAGCGGGACGGTATTTCTGCAGAACAGATCCAGGCCATCGCTCCCCGGGCGGTGGTGTGCTGCGCATCCAGCGACCGCCGCTACAACAGCGCCGATCCGGCCATCCTGCAGATGATGGCGGACAGCGGCGCACGGCTGTACTTTTCCGACTGCCCGCCCGGTCCGGACGGCGCAGTCCCGCCCCCCCATCAGGCCCTGACGTTCACAGTAGGCGCCGGCGGCGCAATGGAGGGCACATACCTGTCCATCCCGGATTGAATCCCCGGTCAAATACGACATATCCGTCCGCTCCGGCACTCCACATTCTGCCGGGAGCGGGACGAAAAAAGGAGGAGAACCCCGCCTGGCTCGCGGTGCGGCAGTGTGGAGACCTGCCACAGAGGCGGACCGGCCCCGGCCGGCCGTGAGGGAACAGCTGCGGAGGCGCTGTTTCCAGAGCCTGATATCATGGCAGAAGTTATTCTGAAAAACATCAAGAAGGTCTATCCCCACCAGGAACCCGCCAAGAAGAAAAAGGGCTCTGAGGAGAAGAAGACGAACCTCCAGATTACGGATGAGGGCGTGCTGGCAGTGCAGGAGTTCAGCCTGAACATTGCGGACAAGGAGTTCATCGTGCTGGTAGGCCCCTCCGGCTGCGGCAAGTCCACTACCCTGCGGATGGTCGCCGGCCTGGAGGAGATCAGCGGCGGCGAACTGTATATCGACGGCAAGCTGATGAACGATGTGGCACCCAAGGACCGGGATATCGCCATGGTGTTCCAGAACTACGCTCTGTACCCCCACATGACTGTGCGGGAGAACATGGCCTTCCCCCTGAAGCTGAAGAAGTACCCCAAGGAGGAGATCCGCAAGCGGGTGGATCAGGCGGCGGAGGTTCTGGGCATCACGGAGTATCTGGACCGCAAGCCCAAGGCCCTCTCCGGCGGCCAGCGCCAGCGGGTGGCCATTGGCCGGGCCATCGTGCGGGAGCCCAAGGTCCTGCTGATGGACGAGCCGCTCTCCAACCTGGACGCCAAGCTGCGCAACCAGATGCGGGCGGAGATCATCAAGCTGCGCCAGCGGATCGACACCACGTTCATCTACGTGACCCACGACCAGACAGAGGCCATGACACTGGGCGACCGGATCGTCATCATGAAGGACGGCGTCATCCAGCAGATCGGCACGCCCCAGGAGGTGTTCGACCATCCCACGAACCTGTTCGTGGCGGGCTTTATCGGCACGCCCCAGATGAACTTCTTTGATGCGGAGCTGGTGAAGGAAGACGGCCGCTATGCGGTGGTTCTGGAGAACGCCCGGGTGGAACTCTCCGAAGCCAAGCAGGCGAACCTGGCCCGGAAGCAGGTCCAGCCCGGCCCCATCACGCTGGGCGTCCGGCCGGAGCACATTTCCCTGGCCGGGGATGCGTCCCAGGCGGTGCGGGGCACTGTGGACGTGGCGGAGATGATGGGCTCTGCGGTCCATCTCCACGTGGACGCCTGCGGGCGGGACACCATCGTCATCCTCCAGACCATGGATCTCCAGGGGGCGGGGCATCCGATTCCCGCCACCGGCAGCGCCCTGCCGTTCACCTTCGGCGGGAACGTGGCCCATGTCTTCGACCGGGAGACTGGCCGGAATTTGGAGGTCTGATCCGCCGCCCTGCCGTGCCGGATGCACCACGGTCAAACTCTGCTGTAAAAGGAGACGCGCTTTTCAGCGCGTCTCCTTTTTTTAGTTTCAATCAGGGCGCGGCCAGCGGCACGGCAGTGGCTGCGGGACCGTGGAAGCACAGAAGGGGACCGGCCGTTTGGAGCCGTTCTCTGGCCGCCGAACGTCAAAAACCGGCGGCCTCTGGATATCGTTCTTTTTGGGCGGGAACGGTTCGGTCAAAATCCACATTTTCAGCACCGCCCTTCCAGTCGGCACGGGCGGCGGGCAGGTGTTTTCCCGGAAAGCGGATGCCTAGCGCAATGCAAATTCATTCACCCGCGTATTTTAGAGCATCGGAGGGCGGAGCCATCCCTCCGGACAGCGAAACCCGTCAAAAGGGACATCCCAAAAAGATGCCCCTTTTGATGGCAGGGCCGGTTGGAGTCGATATTACCTCGTGAGTAAGATAAAATCGCCGCAAAGCGGCGGACCCAAACCGAAGCCCAGTGAAGTTGGTTCAGTTTGGAATCGAAAAGCAGCAGAACGAGCGCACGATAAGCTCTGCAATGAAATGAAAAAGCTCACCGCAAGCGATATGACGCTTGCGGCGAGCTGGTGCGGGTAACAGGACTTGAACCTGCACGGTTGCCCAATGGAACCTAAATCCATCGTGTCTGCCAATTCCACCATACCCGCAGAGATGATGCTGGGATAGTTGCAGTATATCACATCTCTTCCTCTTGAACAATAGGAAAATCTACGATACAATGAAATGCAGTCTGTTCAAAACCATTGAAAAGAGGAAGCGTACCATGACGACCCCACACGTTGCTGCCATTCACGACATGTCCGGCTTCGGCCGGTGTTCCCTCACGGTGGCCATCCCCATCCTCTCCGCCATGGGGGTCCAGTGCTGCCCCCTGCCCACGGCGTTTCTCTCCACCCACACCGGCGGGTTCGAGGGGTTCACCTTTCTGGACATGACGGACGAGATGCCCAGGGTCGCCGCCCACTGGGCCCGGCTGGGCCTGGAGTTCCAGGCCATCTACAGCGGCTTTCTGGGCAGCGAGCGGCAGATCGGCATTGTAGAGGATTTCATCCGCCGGTTCCGGCGGCCGGACACCGTAGTGGTGGTGGACCCGGTGATGGGGGATTTCGGCCGGATATACCAGACCTACACCGCCGCCATGTGCGGCGGCATGGCCCGCCTGGCGGCGCTGGCAGACGTCATCACCCCCAATCTGACGGAGGCGGCGCTGCTGCTGGGCCAGCCCTATGAGACGCTGCCCGCCGGGGAGGCCGGCCTGCGGCAGATCACGGAGCGGCTGAGCCTGGAGGGCCGGCGCTCCGTGGTGCTGACCGGGGCCTCCCTGGCTCCCGGCCAGACCGGCGCCGTGTGCTTTGATGCCCGCACCGGTCAGACCCAGGTGGTCCAGACCGCCTACATCGCCCACGAGTTCCACGGCACCGGCGACGTGTTCTCCAGCGTCCTCACCGGGGCGCTGGTACGGGGCGCATCTCTCGCCGAGGCCGCCGGAGAGGCGGCGGGCTTCGTCCGGGCCTGCGCGGAGCGGACCGCGGCGGAGGACCTGCCCATGCGGGAGGGGGTGGACTTCGAGCCCCTGCTGGGACTGCTGGTCCCGGGAAAGGAGACGGTATGACCTCCTTTCCCTCTCTGCGGCGGCTGAATGTCTCCTACACGCTGGTCCATGTGGTCTACTGGGCCCTGTTCGCCGTCTTTGCGGGCTATCAGACGTCCCTGCTGCTGGGCCGGGGCTTCACCAGCGGAGAGGCGGGCGTGTTCGCCTCCATCCGGTGCTTTGCGGGCATCCTGGCCCAGCCCCTGCTGGGCGGCTGGGCGGACCGCCATCCGGAGGTTCCCATCAAGCGCCTGCTGAACGTCTGCCTGGTGCTGGCCCTGGGGGTCAACGGGGTGTTCTATGCCACCCGCCCCGGCTTCTGGGGCACGGCGGTGATCTTTCTGGCCCTGGGCATCCTGGAACTGAACGCCTACCCCCTGCTGGACTCCATGGCGGTGCAGTTCATCGCCGCCGGAGTCCCTGTGTCCTACAGCCTCAGCCGGGGGCTGGGGTCTCTGTCCTATGCCCTGGCCTGTGTGGTGTGCGGCCAGCAGGCGGTGCGCTTCGGCACGGAGAGCCTGCTGCTGACCCACATGGCCCTGCTGGTGCTGATGATCGCGGCCGTGGCCCTGTACCCCGCCTTTCCAAGGGAGGCTCTGCCGCCCCGGGCACAGGGTCAGCAGCCCCATTCGATCCTGTACATCCTGAAGAGCAGCCGCTCCTTCACCCTGACGCTGGTGAGCCTGTTTTTCGCCCTGGCGGCCATCATGCCCATCGTCAGCTTCATGGTGAACCTTGTCACGGACCGGGGCGGCGACCAGGGCCACCTGGGCCTGGCCCTGTTCCTGATGGGCGCGTCGGAGCTGCCGGCGGCGCTGCTGTTCACGCCCCTGTTCCGCCGGTTCGGCGCTGCGGGGACCCTGCGGATCTCCATCTGCTTCATGGCGGTGAAGCCCCTGCTGTTCCTGCTGGCCCCCGGCCTGACGGGACTTCTGCTGGTACAGCCCATCCAGCTGCTGGGGTACGGGCTGTTCACCCCCGCCTCCGTGTACTACGCCAACGCCAACGTCGCCCCGGAGGACCAGGTGAAGGGCCAGTCCATCATGATGATCGCCTCCAACGGGCTGGGGGCCATGTTCGGCAACTTTCTGGCCGGGTACGCCATCGACTGGGGCGGCGCCGGCGCCATGCTGGGCATGTGCCTGGCCTTCGGCGTCATCGGCGTGCTCTTCATGCTGGCGGCAGGGCGCATAAAGAAATGAACTCATCGCCGCCCGCCAAAATGGTGCGGTTCTTTCTTGTCAGTGCGTCCCGCCAAATAGTCAAGACTGACCCGATAATATCCGGCCAGTTGGACCCAATATCTCAGCGGCATCTCACGTTCGCCTCTTTCGTACTTTGAATAGCAGTTCTGGCTGCACGCCAATTGTTCGGCAACGTCTTTCTGCGTCATATGGTTTTCTATGCGCATCTGTCTGAGTCTTGGATATTTCATACGGATCACCAATGTGATCCTACCACGCTTTCTATCTCAGAACCGATATTTTGAATAAATTGTTCTAAACTGTTCCGGACAGGCGGGACTTTTTTCCATTTTCACAGTCTGCCAAAACTTTTACTTGACCTTCCCCCGGGGGGAAGGTGTATCCTGACACTGTCATCACGCCGGAGCGTCCGGCACAGACGCCCTGCGGGGCGGGAAAGGAAACGACTATGAACACACTGCACACACGCTGGAAGGCCCTGGTCCTGGCCCTCCTTCTGGCCCTGAGCCTGGCGGTCCCTGCCGCGGCGGCGGAGACAGAGACCGCGGCTGCGGATCTCCAGACCCTGGCGGACACCGCCGCCACCTACGCCGCCCAGTACGGCGGCGCCCAGAGCCTGCAGTACGCCCTGTGGCAGGACGGGGAGATCGTCCTCACCGGCCATGTGGGCGACTTCTCCCGGTCTGAGAATCGCCTGATGACCGGGGAAGAGCTGTACGGCATCGGCTCCGTCAGCAAGATCTACACCACCGTGGCCGTCATGCAGCTGGTGGAGGACGGCAAAGTCTCCCTGGACGCCCCGGTGACCCGGTACCTGCCGGACTTCAAGATGGCGGATGAGCGGTACAAAGACATCACCGTCCGGATGCTGCTGAACCACTCCTCCGGCATCCTGGGCACCGGCCTCTCCGGCGCCATGCTGTTCGGCGAGGCCAGCACCGAAGCCCACGACACGCTGCTGGAGAAGCTCTCCACCCAGCGGCTGGCGGCGGATCCCGGCGCCTTCAGCGTCTACTGCAACGACGGCTTCACCCTGGCGGAGCTGGTGGTGGAGGCCGTCACCGGCCAGTCCTTCATGGACTATGTGGACGAGCAGATCCTGGCTCCCCTGGACCTGGACCGCACCTTCGCCCCCGGCGGGGACTTTGACACCGGCGATCTGGCCCCCATTTACCGGGGCACCGATCCCCGGGCCCTGCCCCAGGATGCCCTGAACGCCATCGGCGCCGGCGGCATCTATGCCTCCGCCTCCGATCTTGCTTCCTTCGGCGGCGCCCTGACAGGCACGGAGCTGCTGCGCCAGTCCAGCCTGGACGCCATGGCCGCCCCGGAGTATGCCCGCGGCATCTGGCCCGACAGCGGGGAGCCGGACTCCCTGGCCTACGGCCTGGGCTGGGACAACATGGAGTGGTATCCCTTCTGCCAGAGCGATATCCAGGCCCTGGTAAAGGGCGGCGACACCCTGTACTACCACGCCGGCCTGGTGGTCCTGCCGGAGTATGACATGGCCGCCGCGGTGGTCAGCTCCGGCGGTGTGTCCACCTACGACCAGCTGGCCGCCAACCAGATCCTCATCGCCGCTCTGGAAGAGGACGGCGTCACCGTGGATCAGACCGTGAAGGCCCTGCCCGCCGCAGAACCTGCCGCCATGCCGGCGGAGCAGCTGGAAAATGCCGGGTACTACGGCTCCACCTCCATTCAGTACCGGGTGGAGATCAGCGAAGACGGCACCATGACCCTGTCCACCATGAACTATCCCACCACCATGCCGGCCCAGACCTTCTCCTATTACAGCGACGGCTCCTTCCGGGACGCCACCGGCATGTCCTTCATCTCCTTCGTGAAGGAGAGCAACGGCCAGACCTATCTGTATCAGCAGGCCGTCTCTCCGCTGCCGGGGCTGGGGGCGCTGCCCGTCGCCAACTATGCGGCCATGCAGCTGCCGGAGAATCCCCTCTCCCCCGAGGTGGCCGCTGCCTGGGAAAACGTCGCCACCACGGGCATCCTGCCCATGAACGAGCCTTACAACTCCCAGACCTTCCTGGCGCTGGCGGACTCCGCCTCCACCGCGGAGACGCCGGAGGTGGTCCCCGGCTATATCGGCGCCGCCCGCATCGTGGACGAGACCACCGCCCGCTCTGAGATCCAGGTGCCCGGCGTGGGCAGCCGGGACGGCGTGGACTACCAGCTGGAGGACCGGGACGGCGTCCTCTGGATCGACGCCAAGGGCAGCCTCTACATGGACGCCGCTGCCGCCCCCAGCCTGTTCACCGGCTCCGGCTGGGCCTACAGCACCATTCAGGATGACGGCTACGCCCGCTGGTACCAGGTGGGCTCTGCCGCCGGAAAGGCCATGACCGTCCAGGTGCCGGAGAACGCCGGCTTCTGGGTCTATGACGGTGCCGGTCAGCTGACGGCCTCCTCCGTCCTGTGGGGAGACACCACCGTCACCCTGCCGGAGGGCGGGACGATCGTCTTTGCCGGTGATCCCGGCGCCCGGTTCCATCTGCGCTTCCAGGGCTGAGAACGCCAGACAGCCGTGCCGCGGAAAGCGGCACGGCTGTCTTTCTGCGCACAGAGACTCAGGCCTCTCCCCGCACCGGCCCGACAGACAGGCTGCAGGGCTTGTAGGCAGAGGTCAGGACCTTTTCAAAGATGGGTGCTTCCGGCGATTCCACCCGCTTGAGGATCTCCTCCCCCGCGGCCTCACCCAGCTCCTCCACCGGCTGGATGATGGTGTCCATCTGGTCGGCGTACAGGGTGTACACGTCGGAGTCGTAGTCCACAAAGCTCACCAGATCGATGTCCTTCCCCAGCCGGATGCCCTTCTGGTGCAGGTAGATGATGGTCTCCGAGGCCATCATCCCCTGGCAGACGATGATGGCGTCGCACCTGCGCTCCAGCAGCTTGTCCAGACAGGCGCAGGCGCTGTTCTCCAGGGAGTCGCCGTACTGGATCAGGCCCTCTTCCTCCGGCAGACCGCAGTCCGCCATGGCCTGGCGGTAGGCCGAGATCCGCTCCTGGGTGCTGGAGAGCCGGGGCAGGCCGCCGGTGATGCCGATGCGCCGGTCCCCCTTCCCCGCCAGGCGGCAGACGCTGCGGTAGATGGGCTGGAAGTTGGACACGCAGATGGAGGAGTACTTCTTCTCCTCAAACACCCGGTCCACCAGCACCACCGGGAAGCCGGCGGGGATCAGCGCGTCGAACCGCTGGAAGTCGTCCATGGTGCTGGCCACCAGCAGTCCGTCCACCAGCCCCGCCGTCAGCAGGCGGATGTTGGTCTCCTCCCGCTCCATATTCTCCCGGGTGTTGGCGATGATCAGCTGATAGCCGTGGGCAGAGAGATATTTTTCCACGGATTCGATCATAGTGGCGAAGAATTTATTGGCGATATCGGGCACAATAAAGCCGATGATCTTCTTCTTTCCCGTCCGGAAGCTGCGGGCGGAGGCGTCCGGCGTGTACCCCAGTTCCGCAATGGCCCGGTACACCTTCTCCTTCGTCTCGTTGGACACATACCGGGTATTGTTGATGGTGTGGGACACGGTGGCGGTGGATACTCCCGCCAGCTTCGCCACATCGCTGATGGTCACCTTCATGGGACGTCCTCCTTACGCAATGGTTCCTTGCTTTACGCAAACAATTAGCCCCTACAGTATAGGACAGGCGCCCCGCCGCGTCAAGACTTTTTTCTGCCGCTCTCGTTGAAAAATTGTGAAATATGCCCTTTTTCTTATGGATTATCCACAGCCTGCCAAAGAAAATGTTATCTGAATTGACAGTTGCAAATCCCTCCGCCGTGTGATAATATACAAATGTTGTATGTGCAAAAACGTTTACGCAAACGTTTTGATGAAGCACCGGTCCGGTGCGTTTTATTTGTGAAAGGAGTCTTTCCCGTATGAACACCAAAATCGGTATCAATGGCTTCGGCCGCATCGGCCGTCTCGTCTTCCGTGCCGCCCTGCAGCGTGACGATGTGGAGGTCGTCGGGCTGAACGATCCCTTCATGAACCCCGAGTATATGGCCTACATGCTGAAGTACGACAGCGTGCACGGCAAGTTCCCCGGCGAGGTCTCCGCCGAGGACGGCGCTCTGGTCGTCAACGGCAAGAAGTATCCCGTCTTCACCGCCATGGAGGTCAAGGACATTCCCTGGGCTTCCGTCGGCGCTGAGTATATCTGCGAGTGCACCGGCAAGCACCTGAGCAAGGATCTGTGCCAGGGCCACATCGATGCCGGCGCCAAGCACGTCATCATGGGCGCCCCCTCCAAGGACGACACCCCCATGTTCGTCATGGGCGTCAACAACGACAAGTACACCTCTGACATGACCTTCGTGTCCAACGCCTCCTGCACCACCAACTGCCTGGCTCCCATTGCCAAGGTCCTGAACGAGAAGTTCGGCATCGTGGAAGGCCTGATGACCACCGTCCACTCCGTCACCCCCACCCAGAAGCTGCTGGACGGCGCTTCCCTGAAGGACTGGCGCGGCGGCCGTGCTGCCACCGGCAACATCATCCCCTCCTCCACCGGTGCCGCCAAGGCCGTGGGCAAGGTCATTCCCGAGCTGAACGGCAAGCTGACCGGCATCTCCATGCGGGTCCCCACTCTGGACGTGTCCGTGGTGGACCTGACCGCCAAGCTGGCGAAGCCCGCCTCTTACGAGGACATCTGCGCCGCCATGAAGGAGGCCTCTGAGGGCGAGCTGAAGGGCATCCTGGGCTACACCGACGAGGACGTGGTCTCCAGCGACTTCCTGGGCGATCCCCGCACCTCCATCTTCGACAAGAAGGCCGGCCTGTCCCTGACCGACACCTTCGTGAAGGTGGTCTCCTGGTACGACAACGAGTGCGGCTACTCCAACAAGATGGTGGACCTGATCCGCTATATGTCCTCTGTGGACCACAAGTGATCAATTGTACGCAAAAAGGTTCCGGGCCGATTCGGCCCGGAACCTTTTTGTATGTGAGCGCAGAAAAAATTAGGAATGAGGAATGAGGAATTAGAAATTTCAGTGTCCGGCAAGGCCGGACGGCAGATCTCCGCTCCGCGGCGTTGGACGAAAAATAGGCGGATATTGCATCCGCCCTTACAAGCCTTTTCAGAAAAATTCCTAATTCCGAACTCCTAATTTCTCATTAGATAAAGCACAACCCCCCGCTCGCTCCAACGACGAACGGGGGGCCTACTTCTGGATCGGAGTTTCCAATATGCTTTACCTCTTGCTTTCTTAGAATGCCGTTCGGATGCTGGGGTCATTGGGGAACTCAGGGGTTTGCCAATCCATAAAACATCGTTACACGCAGACGTCTGCTCTGGTTGCTACCAAAACCTGATTCTCGTGTGGCTCATCATCGTGAGGTATGTTTCGTCTTTGGGTCAATCCGGAGTTTCGCTGTTTGAGGAATTCCTCGGGTTCCGAACGGTTCAGGGTTTTCTTGGAATCTCTGAGCTAACTAGCCCATGGGACTCACTCCTTTCCTGTGACTATAATGTACAATAATTTCTGTGAAATGTCAAGCGCATTTGTGCGTTTTTACGTTTTTCATAATCATAAATCGATTGCTGACAGCAAGGTGCACAAATTCCCTGTCGAGCCGCCCGCTCAGCCCCGCAGCTGGCGCAGAAAAGCCGCAGGAGAGAGCGCCGCGTCCTGAAGGAACGCTTGGCGCAACGCCTCCAGATTCTCCTCGCTGTGCTCCAGCTCGCAGCACAGGCGGCGGACCGCCTCTTTCAGGCCGCACACCGCCGCCAGGCGCCGGGCCGTGAGGACCATCAGCACGCAGAACTGCGCCCGCCCCAGCAGATCGCCGTCGTTGACCGCCTTGAGGAGATGCCGGAACGCAAAGTAGGTGGCCAGCCGTTCCAGCAGCGCCTCCGGCACATCGGCCGGCAGCGCATCGGCTCCGCTGCGCAGAAGGTCCCGCCAGTCCCCGTCCAGGACCTCCAGCCCGGCCAGGACCTCCAGGGTGTATGGGAACAGACCCGGCCCGGGCGGCACCGCCGTCTCCGGCTGCTTCCAGTGCGCCGCCAGGGCCGGAAGCTCCTCCGCCTGATCCGCATCCAGCAGGACCTGCGCCTCCGTGGCCAGCAGCAGAAACGTCTCCAGCCGCTTCTCCAGCGGCCGGGACCGGTCTGCCAGCTCCCGGAGCAGCCGCTCCCGCAGGGGCAGGAGCCCCCGGAGCCACGGGTCGCCCGGCTCCGCCGGCTCGGCCGTCTCCCGCGTCAAAAAGGTCAGCGGGGCGTCGGAGCCCAGCAGCAGGTCACAGGCCGCCGGGCAGGAGGCGCAGAGGCTGGTCTCCCGGAAGGGGCCGTAGTCCTCGGTAAAGCGGGGATGCTCCCGGCATGTGACGCTGGTGGCCGCCTCTCCCAGCGCCCGGTGGATCTCGCACAGGTTCTCCCGGTCCAGGAAGGGACAGCGCCCGCCGTCCAGCCGGAAGCAGAGGTCTCCGTCTTCATCCGGCCCCATGGCGGCGCGGAGCCGCTCTCCCAGCGGTCCCGGGACCGTCCCGTAGCGGCGGGCCGTCTCCGGGTCGATGACCACCTCCCACTTTTCGCAGCAGGTGTGGGGGCAGGCCCCCGCCAGGCAGTGAAACGCCTCGTAATAGTCCGGCACCCGGATCAGCACCGTGTCCTCTCCCCTTTCAATCGGCTTCGTCCATCTCCCGCAGCAGATGGAAGTGGTTTTTGCGGAAGGTCAGCACCCCCTCGTCCCGGAGCCTGCCCAGCGTGGTGGACATGGAGCTGCGGTCCACCGCCAGATAGTCCGCCAGCTGCTGGCGGTCCAGGGGGATGTCGAACTCGGACCGCCCCGCCTGCAGCGCCTGGGCGGACAGATAGCTGATGAGCTTGTCCCGGGTAGTCCGCCGGGCCATGTGGCCGATCTTCCGGGTGAGCGCCAGATTCCGCCCCGCCAGCATGGTCAGCAGATTCCGGGTGAAGATGGCAGCGCCCGGCAGATCGTCCGGCAGCGTCCGGCCGCTGTTCAGGAAGAGCGCCTCCGCCGCCTCCGCCGCCAGCACGCTCACCTCCAGCGGTTCGCCTTCGAGACAGGCATAGGACTCCGCGAACACCTCGCCGGGCCGGGCCAGGCCCACGATGGTGCGGCTGCCCCAGAAGTCCTCCTTCACGATGTGCAGCGTTCCGGAGAGGACCAGCCCCATCCGGTCCGCCCGCTCTCCCCGCCGCAGGACCGCCTCGCCCCGGCCATAGCGGTGCTCCCGGGCGTCAAGGCCCTCCAGCAGCCCGGGCAGGTCTTCCCGCGGGATCCCGCGGAACAGCGGCGCCCGCAGCAGCGTCAGTGAGTAGTCCATAAAGTTCCCCCATCACGTTGTAAAAACAACATACATTTTCCTCCCATTGTACGATACTATGTGACAGAAAGCAAGCACAACGTTTGAAACTCAGAAAAGGAGATACACTATGGTCAGAAGGATCATCGAGATCGATCAGGAGAAATGCAACGGCTGCGGCGCCTGTGCCGCAGCCTGTCACGAGGGTGCCATCGGCATGGTGGACGGCAAGGCCCGGCTGCTGCGGGACGACTACTGCGACGGCCTGGGCGACTGCCTGCCCACCTGTCCCACCGGGGCCATCACTTTTGTGGAGCGGGAGGCGGCGGCTTATGACGAGGCAGCGGTTCTGACCAGGAAGGCAGCTGCCCTGAAGGACACCGCCCCCCGGCAGGTGCCGCCCTCCGGCGGCTGCCCCGGCAGCATGGCCCAGTCCCTGCGGCCGGCAGCCCCGTCCCCTGACGCTGCCGCGTCTCAGGACGGCGCCGTGTCCCACCTGGCCCAGTGGCCGGTGCAGATCAAGCTGGTGCCTGCGGAGGCCCCCTATTTCAGCGGTGCAAAGCTGCTGATCGCGGCGGACTGCACGGCATACGCCCGGGCGGACTTCCACCGACGGTTCATGCGAGGCCGCATCACCCTGATCGGCTGCCCCAAGCTGGACGAGGGGGACTACGCCGAAAAGCTGACGGAGATCCTTCGCCGCAACGACATCCGGGAGGTGACCATCGTCCGGATGGACGTTCCCTGCTGCGGCGGCATGCAGCGGGCCGCGGAAACAGCTCTGCGGCAGAGCGGCAAGTTCATCCCCTGGCAGGTGGTGACACTGGGCCGGGATGGAAATATTCTCGATTAAACAGGAGTGACCCATATGAACGCAACAGTGAATGAGAACTGCATCGGCTGCGGCCTGTGTGCCGGCACCTGCCCGGAGGTCTTCCGCATGGGTGACGACGGCGTGGCCCACGGCAGCGGTATCCCGGATGGGCAGCTGGAAGCCGCCCAGGAGGCCCGGGACGGCTGCCCGGTCAGCGCCATCAGCATAGAAGCATGAAAGCAGGCCCTGTCCACATGGACAGGGCCTGCTTTCATGCCGGTCTTGCGGTGCGGGTCCCAGTATACCGTTAAAACAGCCCGGTCTAGGAATGCGCCCGCGGTGAAGTCGCACAGCCTGTAATTCCCGGCCGGGTCTTCCAGCTGAATTTCCCCTTCTTGTGAAAAGGCGAATCGAAAACCGACGGTTTTCTGAAACCGGCCTCCGGGAGCTGTGCGTTTCCCTTGCAGCCCCAATCCCTGTGCCCCGTTGTGATAGGACGGCACCAAGCGGAAGCCCGAATTGCCGCACCAGCGAATGGGCTGCGGGCAGCCCTGCGGCGGGGCTGCCCCTGCTGGCCGCAGAAGGAAAGGGGGGCGCACCGGAAGGCAAGTTCCCCACCCCCGCGGGGACTGGGCCGCCGCGCCCAGGCAGAAGCAGGCCGGGCCTCAAGAGGCCCGGCCTGCTTTAACGGATTTCCCGCCTTTGGACTGTGCGCACCGCCCGGGGCAGCTCACAGGTTGGTGTCCAGCACGCCGCTAAACGCCTGGGGCGGCATCACGCCCACCTTCCGGTCAAATTCCTGGCCGTTCTTCAGGAACACCACCGTGGGGATGCTCATGACTCCGAACCGCCGGGCCAGATCCGGCTCCTCATCCACGTTCACCTTGCCCACCAGGACCTTACCCTCGTACTGGTCTGCCAGGGACTCGATCACCGGAGAGAGCATCTTGCAGGGGCCGCACCAGTCGGCCCAGAAGTCCACCATCGCCAAGGGGGCCGCCGCCACGGCGGCGTCAAATTCCGCAGTCTTGAAATGCTTGATTCCCATACGTCATGTCTCCTTTATACACTCAAATTTGATGTTGTACGTTCAGCTCTGTTTTTCCCGGCGCTCCTGAGCCGCCGCCCAGGCCGCCGCACTCTGCCCGGCGATCAGCCCATCTCCCGCGGCCTTGGAGACCTGAAGGGGACCGCCGGTGCAGTCTCCCGCGGCAAACAGGCCGGGGAGGTTGGTGGCCATACGCCGGTCCACCGTCACATAGCCCTGTTCCACCGCCAGCCCCGGGAACAGCTCCGTGGGGGCCATGGTGGGCCGCAGGATGAACACGCCCTCCGCCGGAATGGTCCGGCCGTCGCAGGTGACGGACTCCACCCGGCCGTCGCCCCGGATCTCGCACTGCTTGGGGCGGTCGAAATAGGTCACGGAGCAGCCGATTTTCTGGAGAAACTCCGCCTCCTGCCGGGCGGTGTCGGTGTATCCCACCACCGCCACCGGCTTGCCCCGGTAGAGCATCCCGTCGCAGGTGGCGCAGTAGCTGACGCCCCGGCCCAGAAGCTCCGCCTCGCCGGCAAACTTCTTCCCGCGGGCCACGCCCGCCGCCAGCACCACAGCCCTGGCGTTGTACATATCCGGCCCCACGCTGACATACCAGGCGTCCGGCATCTGCACGGCGTTCAGCACCTTGCCCGCCAGAAACTCCACCCCCGCCTGCTCCGCGTGGCGGCGCATGGCGGCCAGCATCTCCGCGCCGGACAGGCCGGGCAGGCCCAGGTAGTTGTCCACCTTCTCCGCCCGCCAGAGAGGATTTTCCTCCAGGGGATTAGAGACCACCAGGGCGCTGCGCCCCCGTGCCCGGACGTTGATGGACGCGGACAGCCCCGCGGGGCCGCCGCCGATCACCAGCACATCATAGGACATAGGAGTCCGCCTCCTCTCCCAGCAGGTCGGCCACCAGGGAGGCCACCTCCCGGGACGCCACCTGATAGTATACCTCATTTCCGGACCGTTCCGCCGTCACCACATTGGCCGCCCGCAGCTTCTGCAGATGCT
>ENA-ORNG01001047-ORNG01001047.1-human-gut-metagenome-genome-assembly--contig:-NODE-1047-length-21247-cov-3.563562_pt1 | contig 21247 bp, 21 predicted proteins | sample MGYA00242113_ERZ509018 | MGnify/ENA primary metagenome ERZ509018 (study PRJEB26280, sample SAMEA2338711) | human gut metagenome | biome: human gut; feature: human-associated habitat; material: faeces... | reverse complement strand
TGGCTCAATCTTAATTTCGATGAACATTCATCTTAGTTTTCGGACAGTCTCCCCCCATAAAAATTTTATTATAATTCCCGCATTTTATCAAATTATATTATCTTTTTGATAATGTAATATCTTTCTGATTAGTTTATTATGTTTAAAAAGGAGGTCATCATGATTGCCGAAAAAATCAAAATGCTTAGAAATGCAAATAACATGACCCAGGCTGAATTGGCCAGAAAATTAAATGTTACTCGAAGCAGTGTCAACGCATGGGAAATGGGCATCTCTATCCCTTCAACAACTTTTATTGTAGAGCTGGCTCAGCTATTCAAGGTTTCCACCGACTATCTGCTGGATCTGCCAACCCATAACTCCATTGACATATCCACATTGAACGAAACTGAAATCTCTATTGTTTACAATCTGATCCGCTACTTTCACCAAAACCATAATTACAAATAAAGAGCTGAAAAGACAGTCCATATCTTTTCAGCTCTTTCATTATTTATCGTAAGAAATATTATATTTTGCCATCTTCCGCGATATCGTCGACTGATTTACTTTGAGAACTTCGGCAGCCCTCTTTCCGCTGCCGTAGCGCTGAACAACCGTCTCGATAATCTGTTTCTCAAAAGCATTCAGATTCTCTTCTAGGCTCATACGGCCGTCAAATTGACAGCCAGTAATATTTTCGCCGCTCGTATTTGACGGTATCATCAACTGTCCGTCCAGCATCTGAAGCGGGATTTTTTTAATACAATAGACAGAAGATGCGCTGATTAAAACAATACGCTCCACGAAATTTTTAAGCTCTCTGACGTTTCCCGGCCAGGAATAATTTTTTAATATATTCATAACTTCCGGTGAAAAAGTTTTCTTCCGTCCATATTTTTTACAATACTTGTTCAGGAAATAATCAATTAAAGGTTCAATGTCGCTCGGACGTTCCCTCAGCGGCGGAATAAGCGCCGGAATCACATTCAAACGGTAATACAAATCTGCCCGGAAGGTTTTTTTCTTAATACATTCACTCAAATCTTCATTTGTCGCGGCAATCAGACGAAAATCAATCCGCTTCGGTCTGTCCGAGCCGATTCTCTGTACCATTTTCGTCTCGATAGTCCGCAAGATCTTTCCCTGGAGCGCTAAGGGCAGAGAATTTATTTCATCTAAAAACAAGGTGGATTCATTTGCCGTCTCTATGAGTCCCTTTTTACCACTCCCCAGAGCACCGGTGAAGGCTCCTTTTTCATAACCAAACAATTCTGATTCGAGCAGAGTTTCCGGAAAGGCCGCACAGTTAATACGTACCATTTCCTTATCCTTCCGTTGGCTCATCTCATGAATATACTCGGCCAAAACCTCTTTACCAGTACCTGATTCCCCCTGAATAAGGATGTTGGCGTCTGTGGAAGCCACATTGTTCATAGCCCGGATCAAATCGGACATCTGGGGGCTATTATATATCAAAAGTTTATTATCCGACGGCTGTTTCTTTTCGATTTCCTTCTCCGCCTGATATTTGTTCAATGCGTCATAATAATATCCGATCAACTCTTCCATATCTCTCATGACGCCAATAATATATTTAATATCTCCTTTATCGTCAAAAATCGGCATCTGCGAAACCATCTGCATCTGCTCCTTGCCCTGACTGTTAAAAATCCTCTGACACATGACGACTTCTCTTTTTTGTTCATAGACGTTCCTGGAAATTACATAATCAATCAAGCCATCGTCGTACATATCAAAAACATTGTATTGAAGCAATCGCTCTCTGGGCAAGTCAAACTTTTTTATCATCCCATAATTTACATAGATCATATTCCCTTTATCATCCAGAACATAGAGCGCATCCGGCATGTTATCAAATACATCCTCGTAAAATTCGTATTTCTCTTCGTTTGTTATCACTTTTCCCATAAAAACTCCCCTTGTCTATACTGCCTGCTCCCCATATATCGGCAGTCTTCATAGTTCTAAACAGCACGATACACTCCTTTTATTAAAAAGGAGTGTATCCTAATCATAACTTATTTTGTTTTTTTAATCAATAACAAATTAGTTGATACCGATCATAGCAAAAATAATACAAATGATAACTGCGATGGTCGGAATAATACAGCAGTTCATACCGATATCAATATAGGAATCTTTATGTGTCAGACCACAAACGCTCAACAGCGTGATAACAGCACCGTTGTGCGGCAGAGTATCAAGACCGCCGGAAGCAACGGAAGCAACTCTATGAAGAGCCTCTGGACTTAAGTTTGGATCAGCTGCCGCTAATTCCATATATTTCGGGCCTAATGCTTCAAGAGCAATGCCCATACCGCCGGAAGCAGAACCTGTAGCACCGGCAAGTACAGATACAGCGATTGCTTCGGAAATCAGAGGAGTTCCAGGGATTCCAAGAAGCATTGTCGTCAAAGTTGCAAAGCCAGGCACGGATTTAACAACACCGCCGAAGCCGTTAGCTGCCGCCGTATTACCGATAGACATAAGACCACCGGCCGCGCCGTCGTTGATTGCTTTCGGCATTTCCTTAGCAGATTTCAGATTCAATACGATCGCAAGAACAACCGCAAGCAGCAGAGAGCCTACTAATGGGAATTTCAATACGTTCAATGTAACCGGCACAGAAACCAATGGAATCAGAGAAACAATTGGATTCGGCAGATTGGTATCATCTGCAACAGCCTCAATGTTTGATGGTTCAACGAAGTGTAAACCTTCTTTTTTGAGTTTGTTTTCTCTGTATTTCATCCACAGTACGCCAAGAACTAACATAATTAATGCTGCAATAATACCCATAACAGGAGCAGCCATAGGCGTCGTACCATAATACTCTGTCGGGATAATATTCTGAATCTGAGGCGTTCCAGGGATAGCTGTCATCGTAAATGTGAAAGCCCCCAGGGAAATAGCTCCAGGAATCAATTTGTTAGGGATATCAGCTTCTCTGTAAAGAGCTACTGCCAGCGGATAGATAGCGAATACTACTACGAACAGAGAAATACCGCCATATGTCAGAACGGCACAAGCAATAACTGTAGCAAGCATCGCCTGTTTAGCGCCGATCAATTTTGTAAGCCAAAGACCTACGGACTTGGCAGCGCCGGAAACCTCCATAACCTTACCAAAGATAGCGCCGAGCATGAAGGCTGGGAACCATGTCTGTAAGAATGCTGCCATCGTCTGCATATAATTATCTGTCCACATTGACAATACGTTAATTGTAGGATCCTCAAACATACTGATGAGCGCTACAACTGCTGCACAAACCGGTGCAACCCAGAGAATAGACTGGCCTTTAAATGCTAAGAAAATAAGCAGGGCCAAACCTAATACAATACCAAATAAACTCATATTATTTTTCCTCCCTCGTTAAGTTACAACTATTTTGCCTTAGCCAGAATTTCATCTTTGATACCCATCGGAGCATCAACAAAGATTCTAAGGTCCATAGTTTTCAGATTCTCAGCAACCAGAGGTTTGAAATCCATCTGATCAAGAACCTGGGTCTGAAGATCGATACCCGGGGCAATTTCAGTAACGGTCAGACCATCCTCCAGAAGCTCGATAACCGCGCGTTCGGTAACGAACATAACGTGCATCTTATTTCTGCGAGCATAATCGCCGGAGAATGTAACCTGTTCAACGGAAGAAACGAATTTCTTCTTCTTACCTTCCTGAACAATTACCAGTTTACCGTCTTCTACTTTCGTTTTCAGTCCGCCAGCGGTGAAGGTTCCGCAGAAAATACAATTCTGTGTATTCTGGGAAATATTAATGAAACCGCCGCAGCCTGCAACATTTGTTCCAAATTTACTTACGTTAACATTACCGTTAGGATCGCATTCTGCAAGACCAAGATATGTAACATCAAGTCCGCCGCCATCATAAAAATCAAACTGGCTGACTTCCGGTAATTCTCCCCAGCCGTTAACTCCCGCACCAAAGGAGCCACCGCCGCTTGGAACACCGCCGATCATACCGGACTCGGTTGTCAATGTCAACTGATCTGCAAAGCCTTCTTCACCTGCTACTGTCGCAACTTTTTCTGGAATACCAACGCCTAAGTTAACAACGGCATTTGGAACAAGCTCCATCGCGCATCTTCTGCCAATAAATTTCTTGGTACCAAACGGCTCCGGAGCAACAGCGTCCGTAGGTACTTTGTAAGCACCGGATAATGTCGGATTTACAAAGAAATCGGCACACTGTCTGTGGGTTTCTTCCGGATTATCCGGAACAACGATAGCGTCTACAAAAATACCAGGAACCGCCACCTGTCTGGACGGAATTGTATCCGCCTGAACAACGTGTTTTGCCTGAACGATAACTTTACCACCGCAGCCTTTGGCAGCCATAGCGGCAGATAAAATATCCAAAGGAAGAATTTCGTCTTCAATTGTACAGTTACCATTTGTATCCGCTGTAGTTACACGGATTAATGCAATATTTGCCTTCGGCAGCATATAATACAGCTGTTCTTCACCCTCAACTTCAATCACCTTAATGATATCTTCCGTTGTACGGCTGTTCAACTTACCGCCTTCCAAACGCGGGTCTACGAAAGTTTCAAGACCTACATTTGTAATATAACCTTTACGTCCCTGCCCCATTGCACGATACATTTCAATAATAACTCCCTGAGGAAGATTATAAGCTTCTACCTTATTATTGATAATCATATCGATAACCTTTGGAGAAAAGCCATAATGGCCGGCAATCCATCGTTTAATCAATCCTTCTTTTGCCCAACGTTCCTGCTGGCCGCCTTTTTTATTACCCTGGCCGGCGCCGTACATGATCGTCAGGTTGTTTGGAATTCCCGTTGCATCAAAAGAATCTGCCACAGCCTTCATGATAGCATCCGGAGTACCCGCGGTAAGGAAACCGCTAGTAATCACCGTATCGTTTGGCTGAATCATCGCAACAGCCTGATCCATTGTAACTACTTTACTCATATAAAAACCTCCCGTTTAATTATATGCTGCCAGAACGAAGCAAAACATATAAAAATTATAATGCAATATTGTTTATCGCCGGAAAACGCACCACTGAATCCCGGCAATTTATCTTCAATCGTGTCCGGAAGCCCCCATGCTTCCGGACACGATATCCGCCAAAAAATTATTTCTCTAATTTCTTCAATGCCTCTGTTAATTTCGGAATAATCGCTGTGCAATCACCAACGATACCTACATCGGCAATTTCAAAAATCGGAGCTGTATTATTCTTATTGATAGCGATGATCAAATCAGAATCTTCCATACCTGCCGCATGCTGAATCGCACCGGAGATACCCGCAGCGATGTACAGGTTCGGGCGAACCGTCTTACCGGTCTGTCCAACCTGACGGTCTCTATCAATCCATCCTGCGTCAACACACGCTCTGGAGGAGGAAATCTCGCCGCCCAACTCATCCGCAAGCTCTTTCAACATATCAAAGCCTTCCGGTCCGCCGATACCACGTCCGCCGGACACAAGAATCTTAGCTTCTGTAATATCTACAGTTTTCTTTGTATCTTTAACAACTTCTCGAATCTTGATGTTCATATCAGCTTCGCTGACACCGGCGTCAAACACTTCTACTGTACCGGATTTCGACGGATCCGCTTCCAGCGCCTGCATAACGCCTGGTCTTACTGTAGCCATCTGAGGACGGAAGTTCGGGCAAACGATTGTTGCCATGATATTGCCGCCGAAGGCCGGACGAGTCATCCAAAGACCTTTTGTTTCTTCATCAATTTCAAGTTTTGTACAGTCAGCAGTTAAACCTGTATGTACTCTCGCGGATACACGAGGCGCAAGATCACGGCCGATCGCTGTCGCACCGTAAATAACAATTTCAGGTTCTTTTGCTGTAATAATTGCGTTCATTGCTTTTGCATACGGTTCTGTAGAATATTCTCCGAGAACAGGCGCATCTACAACGATAACCTGGTCGGCGCCAAATTTAAATAATTCAGCGGCAGCGGCCTGGATACCGTCACCCAAAACAACAGCAACAACTTCCTGACCTAAATTATCAGCCAGTTCTCTGGCTTTACCAATCAGTTCATAAGCAACCTTCTGGATAACTCCATCTCTCTGCTCTGCGAAAACATATACATTCTTACTCATTGTTTCACCCGCTCCCTAAATTAAATGATGTATTTTTCTTTCAACTTGTTAACGATAATTTCAACAGCTTCGTCAGCGGAAACTTCCTGATAGAGTGTTCCGGCTGGTTTTACAGGTTTTGTAAAGGACTTCTTAACCTGTGTCGGAGAACCCTTTAAGCCTAAATTAGAATCATCTACAAAGCCCTGAAGGTCTTCATAGCCCCATAATTTAACCTCTTTTTCTCTGTATGCGTCGAAAATACCGCCGACACTCATGTAGCGAGGTTCGATTTCTTCGCCGAGAGTAGTGATTAACAACGGTGTTTTTGCTTCAATAATGTGATAGCGATCTTCAAAGTTTCTGCGTATAACTACAGTGTCGTCATCTTCAACTTCAACGCTCGCTGCGTAGCTCACATGCGGAATTCCAAGATGTTCTGCAATCTGAGGACCAACCTGTGCGGTATCGCCGTCGATAGCCTGACGTCCTGCCACGATCAGATCGTAATCCAGTTTTTTGATTGCTCCCGCAATGGTAGAAGATGTTGCCCATGTATCAGCGCCGCCGAATTTTCTGTCGGATATGAGTACTGCTTCATCAGCGCCCATAGCCAGCGCTTCTCTTAATGCAACGTCGGCCTGCGGAGGTCCCATGGAAACAACAGTAACTGCCGCACCTGTTTTTTCTTTAATCTGTAACGCAACCTCAAGAGCTGCTTTGTCATCAGGGTTAATAATACTTGGAACGCCGTCTCTGATAAGTGTTCCGGTAACCGGATCAAGTTTAACTTCTGTTGTATCCGGAACCTGTTTAATACATACTACGATATTTTTCATATCCTGATTCTCCTCTCCAAAATACTAGTGTAACATTGCACCAGAGATAACCATTCTCTGAACTTCCGAAGTACCTTCATAAATTTCAGTGATCTTGGCATCTCTCATCATACGCTCAACCGGATAATCTCTTGTATAACCATAGCCGCCGAATAACTGTACAGCTTTTGTTGTTACAGCCATAGCTGTTTCCGCTGCGAATAATTTGGCCGTAGCGGCGTCAACACTGTAAGGAAGCTTCTTATCTTTTTTCCATGCAGCCTTATATACGAGATATTTAGCAGCTTCAGTTTTTGCAAACATATCTGCAAGCTGGAACTGTGTATTCTGGAACTGAGAAATCTTTCTTCCGAACTGTTTTCTCTCTTTTGTATACTTAACAGCCTCATCGATCGCGCCTTCGGCAAGACCTAATGCCTGTGCGCCGATACCGATACGTCCGCCGTCCAGAGTCTTCATAGCCAAAGCAAAGCCTTTACCTTCTTTGCCGAGCATATTCTCCTTTGGAACGATACAATTTTCAAAAATCAGCTCGCATGTGGATGAACCGCGGATACCCATCTTTTTCTCGTGAGGGCCTACGGAGAATCCAGGGAAGTCTTTTTCTACGATAAACGCAGAAATGCCTTTGGTTCCTTTCGATTTATCTGTCATAGCCATAACGATGAAAATATCTGCCGCTTCAGCGTTTGTGATAAAGATCTTGGAACCGTTTAATACATAGTGATCGCCCTCCAAAACAGCTTTTGTCTGCTGCATGGAAGCATCTGTACCTGCTCCTGGCTCTGTAAGACCGAATGCACCAAGTTTCTCGCCTTTTGCCAGAGGTACTAAATATTTCTGTTTCTGTTCTTCTGTTCCGTTTTCAAGAATCGGAGTTGCACACAGAGATGTATGGGCGGACATAATAACTGCCGTTGTACCGCAAACCTTAGCCATCTCTTCTACCGCCATGATGTATGTAAGGACATCTGCACCCTGTCCGCCATACTCCTTCGGAATCGGAATACCCAACATGCCGTATCTAGCCATTTTTTTAACAGTCTCCCATGGGAATTTTTCTTCCTCATCCAGCTCCTGAGCCAACGGTTTTACTTCTTTTTCCGCAAAGCTTCTGTATAACTGCTGTGCCAGAAGATGCTCTTTCGATAAACCAAACTCCATAAAATTCATCCTCCTTAAACTTATAATTTTTTTCATATATATAAACCGCAATTTTGGTGCCAACTTTCCCTAAGAAAAAAAGCCCGGAAACATCGGCCGTTTTGTTGTTTTTTTCACAAATGCTGTATGCGCATTCGCATTTCAATGCACTTTTGCATAATGCAATTCTAAATTATTTTGCATGCAAATTAAACTATTTTAAAAAAATGCAATATAATTATTTTATAAGCATAACACATTTTGTGGAATTTAGCTACTATTTATTCTAATCTTTACCATACCATAAACAAATATTCGGCAAATTTTGCCATAATCTTAACAAACATAAAAATAAAGAAGAAGCGACTCTCTCGCTTCTTCTTAACATATGTATGATCATTTTTTAGAATTACTTTGATCATAATCCACTTTTGATATTTTCACCGGATATTTGCGCATATATTTACGCAGCACCTGGGAATTTACCATGTACCCCTGAATTTCAAAAAGCTTTTTACCTGAACGATTGTAAAAATGCATCTCCTCACATCTCGGTGACTGAATAATATCAACTCTTCCTATGCTTTTTGCCGGATAAGACTGGGCTTTTCCTTTCAGCGGCTGATACGTCAGCATATCGCCTTCCACAGTGAGATTTCTTTTAAAATAACAATAACATGTGACCACCGTCACGACCAGGCAAACAACGGCCAAAATATATGCAGCGATGACCTGGCCTGTCGTTCCGTTTGTCATGGCCAGCCACACAAAAATCGCCGCGGCCAGGATGCCAAATAAAGCTATTACCAGCCAAAAACCACTCTCCGTTACCTTAAAGCTCTCACCCTCGGCCGCCGTCGTCTTTCCCGGCTGTTTCATCATATTAAAAACAATAATTGCCATGATTACAGCCAAAATGGGAATCGCTGCCGACTGGACAACAATCAAAATCTGATTGATCATATCCATATTCCTCCTTAATGCACCACATCCGCCATAAGCTCCTCCGGCGTAATGTCATTTTTCAGCAGACCTTCTTCCTTCAGCCAGTCAATATTTGCCTGCCATACGGAAGCCTCCTGGGCGCCAAATTCGCCGTCCTTAGAAGCCAGCACCGGCAAGAGTACTTCCATGCTCCGCATTTCCACATCTTTATCCAACGGGAAATTTTCCGCATTTTGATTTGCCAGGAGAATATCCAAGGTTCCTTCCGGGTCTGCCTTCATATCCTCAAAGCCCTTGGCAGAAGCTCTCATAAACGCTGCCAAAGTATCTGCATCGTTGTTAATCATATCATCACTTGTGACAAAAATCAACTCATAGCTGCTCGGAACTCCGTATTCATGCGGATAAAAATAACTGACCTCAAAACCTTCTTTTTCCATCTGAGGCACCTCATGATTCACCATACATCCGATGGTCGCATCCACCTGTCCGGTTGTCATGGAGGACATCAAATCAAAGCCCACATCCACCAATGTCACTGAATCTGCAGCCACTCCGGCCGTCTCCATCATGGTGCGGATCATAGCTTCACTCAGCTCTGTTCCCGAATATCCAATAGTTTTTCCGACTAAATCCTCCGGTCCATTGATGTTCTTTTCTTTCAACGATAAAATAATATTCAAATCCGACTGGGTAAGAGCCCCGATGCACCGCACAGGAACATTCTGATTTGCCCTGGCCATGATAACATCCGGAAGATAATAGATACCGACTTCTGCCTTTCCAGCAGCGGTCAGCGACATGGCATCATTGGTATTTGAAGGAAACTGAACATTGACTTCAATCCCCTCTTCTGCATAATAGCCCTTTTCAATGGCATCGTATATAAATGCATGAACCGCATTCGGGTACCAGTCAAGCACAATATTTACCTCTTTTAACTCACTGTCTCCGGCTGCCCCGGTCTCTCCCGCCGTCTCTGCGCTTTCCGTTCCGGCCATCGTTTCTTTCGTCTCTTCTGTGTCCTTCTGTCCGCAGGCTGTCATACTCAAAAGCATGGCTCCGCACAGAATTGCCGCAAGTATTTTTTTCATAATTCTTTCCTCCATTTAATAAATATATTTTCAAGCAGACTGACAATGCCCACCAGAATCATCGCTATCGCAGATAACAATATAATCGGCGCAAAGACGCCGGCCCCATCCAACTGGGTCATCATCCGCCGACTGAAATATCCCAGGCCGCTCTGGGCACCGAGCCATTCGCCAATGGCCGCGCCGATAACACTCAACGGAATCGCCATTTTTATGGCTGAAAAAAAATGAGGCAGAGCTGTTGGCAACTTCAACTTTATAAAAATGTCCTTTTTGGTGGCCCCATAGCTGATCAATAATTCTTCCATCTCCCGTTTCACCGATTTAAAGCCATCAAACACAGTAATGGTAATCGGAAAAAAAGTCATAAGAATGGTCACAACGATCTTGCTCCAAATACCATAACCAAACCACACAACAAACAAAGGGGCAATCGCCGTCGTCGGTATCGTCTGGGAGGCAATGACAATCGGATACAGAGCCTGTTCCACCACCGGGCTTGCATCCATCAAAACAGCTAGACCAATTCCCAAAACAACCGAGATGACAAGGCCGATTGCCGTGACCTTCATCGTTGCCGGCAGATGGATTATCAAAAGAGGTTCCCTCAATTCCCACAATTTCCTCAAAATCCCCGCAGGTGTGGGCAAAATATACGCTGCATCCATCTGGCCCGCGCCAAGCTGCCAAAGCATGAGAATGATAAGAAGAAATATGGCCGAAGGCAGATATCGTTTCATCTCACATCACCTGCTTTCTGAGTTGCATAGTCAGTCTCGATTTCAAAACCTCTATTTCCGGGCGTCGCAAAAACTCCCTGTTTCTCGGGTACGCCTCCGGCACCTCTGCAATCTCTATCTGTGTAATCGGTGTCTCTGTAATAATGTATATCTTTTTTGACAAGAATACCGCCTCCTCCACGTCATGGGTAATAAACAAAAATGTTTTATGAAAATGTTCCCATTGACGCAGCAGCCATTCCTGCATATCCATCCGTGTCAAAGCATCCAGGGCGCTGAAAGGTTCATCCAGAAGCATCAGCTCTGCATCCGTCAGCAAGGTCCGGGCAAAGGAAATCCGCTGACGCATACCGCCGGACAGATCCTTCGGATACTTATTCCGGTAATCCTCCAATCCAACTTCCCTCAGCACTTCTGTCACCCGTTTTTCCTGCTCTGCTTTGCTTTTTTTCTGTATCTCCATTGGAAGACAGAGATTTTTTTCTATAGTCCGCCATGGAAATAACAAATCCTTCTGGGGCATATAACCGGCATAGCTTTTTATCCCATGGATTTCCTTTCCGTCCACATATATTTCCCCCTGATCCGGTTCCAGAAGCCGGTTAATCAAACGGAAAATCGTACTTTTGCCACAGCCGCTGGCCCCAATCAATGACACAAATTCTCCCTTGTCTACATGAAAGGATAAACCCTTCATCATTGCTTCTTTATCTTCCGGATATTGAAAAGTTACATTTTTAAATGTCAGCATTTTTACATCTCCATATTCCACGCCATATCCCAGAACATCCCCTCATAACGGCTACAATTAATAAATACTTCTTTCAATTCAGCTGTCCGTTTACAACTAATTCCTTCGCCAAGTGTATTCACCAGATAAAGTATCTCATCATTCATATCGTTATATTCTTTCGAAGTATAGCCCTTCACCCACTCGCCGTAAAACGGATGATTCGCCGCATCCGGATATTTTTCCGCCAGCCTGCGGCCAATCTCTGCATAACTCCACGCACAGGATAAAATGGCCACCAGGATATCCAGTTCATTCCCCCGGAATCCAACCTCCAGCATATAGCTTGTATAGGACGCATTCGCCAGACTCTTTGTCGCCCGCGCCACCTCTTCCTCCGTAATACCAAGTCGTTCCATATATCCGGAATGGATATCCATTTCTCCCCCTAAAGTGTCCTCAACAAAATACGAAAACCGACGGATCATGGACGGCTCCGTCGCCTTGACAAGGCCCAGAGCAAATACCTTCGCATACTCATATAAATACAGATAATCCTGGAGCATATAAAACCGGAATTTCTCAATCGGCAAGCTGCCGTCCCCTATGCCATTTACAAAAGGATGTTCGTGATACCCCTTCCATATATCCTTTACACTTTCATATAACTCATCTGTCAACGCCATCTTCTTTCCTCCTAAATCATGAAAATTATTCGCGGAACGCCCTGAAACAAAAAGAGCTTTCCTCAACTTAAGGAAAGCTCTATAAATCTCTCTATATACTGCTTCCCTACGTCGGTATTACCCGCATCAAGTTCAAAGGGTCAAGTCTATGACTTTCTCAGCTTTCGCTCCCCTAGCACGTTTCATATGATATTATTCAATTTCTTTTTTATTATAGCATGATTCGCTTATTTGTAAAGCTTTATTTTTAATCCACCTTCTGATATAATCTATTAGTCAGAACATGTAAAAGGAGTTTTTTATGAATCCATTTATCGCCCCACTGCTTACTGAAATCGTTATTAACGAAATGACATGTGCCGGTTCTATTCTCATTGTCGGCGTCGGCTTAAATCTCTTAAAAGTAACAAACATACGTATCATGAATACAGTACCCGGAATTTTCCTTCCGATTTTATTCTGTATGTTTTTATAACATTCAAAAAGGCCCGGATGGCAAAACCATCCGGGCCCTTGTATAATCAATCATTTAATTTCAGATTACTCCTGCATTTTCTTAACTTCTTCGATCATGATCTTCAAAGCATCAACGCAGTTGCCAACGATAGCAATGTTAGAAATCTCAAAGATTGGAGCGTCTTCATCTTTGTTAATTGCTACGATATAGTCAGAACCTGTAATACCGGAAACATGCTGAGCAGCGCCGGAAATACCACATGCAATGTATAACTTAGGTGCAACGATCTTGCCAGACTGTCCAACCTGATGTGCACGGGAAATCCATCCTTCTTCGATAACCGGACGTGTAGCGCCTACAACACCGCCAAGAAGTTTTGCAAGCTCTTTAACTAATTCATAGTTTTCAGCGCTTCCAACACCACGACCGCCGGCAACGATAATTTCTGCTTCTTCAAGATTAACGCTTTCAGAAATTTCCTGTACGGAATTTACGATTTTAGCTCTGAGATCACCAGCCTCTACGGTTTCAGCAGTGATTGTACCCTGTTTTGCTGTATCTGGCTCATCAACCTTTTTGAAGATACCGCCACGAATGATAGCTACAACTGTACCATCCACAGTCACATCAGAGTAAATCGTTCCGCCATAAAGAGGCGCTGTGAAAACAAATTTACCATCAGCTTCTTTAATACCGATAACATCTGTAACACAACCGGCTTTTAATTTAGCTGCAACTCTTGCACCCAAATCTTTTCCGTTAGATGTAGCGCCTACAAATAACATTTCCGGAGCATATTTTTTTACTAATTCAACAACAATTGCAGCATATGCTTCTGTGTTATATTCAGCAGCATCTACTGTAATTGCATCATCCGCACCATATGCGATTGCTGTAGCCGCAGCATCTGCAGCGCCAGCGCCAATAACAACAGCAGTAACTTTCTCAGCAACATCTTTAGCCGCTGTAAGCATTTCAAGGCCTACATTGACTGGCTTGCCTTCTGCTGTTTCAACATATACCATTACATTTTTGCAACCCATGACATTTCCTCCTTATAATACCTTAGCGTCTCTCATCATTCCAAGAGCCACAGCCATGGACTCTTCGAGTGTCTCTTCGTTAATCTTAACACCAGCAGCTTTCTTTGGAGGTTCTGCATTTGCAACAACCGTAACAGCAGGTGCAACAACGTCGCCAATTTCTAATTCGCCAATCGGAATCTTTCTGGCAGCCATTTTGCTCTTAATTGTAGGATATCTTGGTTCATATTCCGGTTTTGTCACTGTGACTACACAAGGCGTAGCAACTTCGATCACATTATATCCTTCTTCTGTTTCCTGTTTTGCGCTGACACCGCCATCAATGGCTTCAATATCAACCAGATTTGGAACTACAGGAACATCCAAATCTTCTGCCAACATTGTGCCAACCTGTCCGGATGCACAGTCTGTTGACTCTTTACCGCAGAAGATAATATCAAATTTAACGCCTTCAGCTTCTTCAATCTTTGCAACAGCTTTTGCAAGAGCGTCCGCTGTGGTGATTGCATCTGTAGCATCTGCTTTCACAATATAGCCTTTGCTTGCGCCTACAGCAAGACATGTCTTAATTGCATCCTTAGCCTTGTCCGGACCAACCGTAACCACTGTAATTGTGCTGTCGCCAATAGCTTCTTTAAAACGTGTAGCCATTTCGAGGGCATATGTATCAAATGCGTTTACGATAGGCGTAGCAATGTCAAGATCAGGTGCGTTTGTTGCAGGATTCATTTTGATATTCACAGAATCGTCCGGCACCTGTTTAATACAAACTAATATTTCCATTTTGTTGTACGCTCCTTCTTTTCCTAATAACACAACTGGTGTGTAGATTTCCTGCACACCAGTCGTATGTAAATTTTAAGTTATTCCCCTATGAGTCAAATCTCACATCGGAATCAGGATCAAATTATGTTCTGCTTATTTGTTTCCCATCCATCCAGAAATTACCATACGCTGAACTTCACTTGTTCCTTCATAGATTTCTGTAATCTTAGCATCACGCATATGACGTTCGAACGGATAATCACGAGAATATCCATATCCACCAGCAAGCTGTACACAACGACGTGTTACATCAGATGCTGTTTCAGCACAAACTAATTTAGCCATAGCTGCTAAGTGGCTGTATGGTTCGCCATCTTCTTTAGCCTGAGCTGCACGGTAGAGAAGCAGACGAGCTGCATCTACTTTAGCCTGCATATCAGCTAACTGGAACTGTGTATTCTGGAATTTCCAGATTGGTTTTCCAAACTGTACACGTTCTTTAACATATGCTAATGCATCATTGATAGCGCCCTGAGCAATACCTACAGCCTGAGCTGCAACACCAACACGTCCGCCATCAAGAGTTGTCATAGCGATCATGAAACCTTTTCCAAGAGGTCCTAACAAGTTTTCCTTCGGAATCTTGCAGTCATTGAAGATCAGTTCGCTTGTGGAAGAACCACGGATACCCATCTTCTTTTCATGTCCGCTAACTTCAAATCCAGGTGTTCCTTTTTCTACGATGAATGCGGAAATACCTTTTGTTCCTTTTTCTTTGTCTGTCATAGCAAAGAATACGAAAATATCTGCATACTGTGCGTTTGTGATAAAGATCTTGGAACCGTTGATTAACCAATGGTCGCCCTTGTCAACAGCTACAGTTTTCTGCATAGCAGCATCTGTTCCTGCACTTGGCTCTGTAAGAGCGAATGCACCTAATTTTTCACCGGAGCAAAGTGGTGCAAGGAATTTCTGTTTCTGTTCTTCGGAACCATACTGGAAAATCGGCCATGCACAGAGAGATTCAGAAGCCATTACCATGATAGATGTTGTTGCACAGTACTCAGCTAATTTTTCACATACACCAATGTATGTCATGTAGCTAAGACCAGCACCATTGTATTCTTCTGGGAAGTATACACCCATCATACCCATTTCAGCTAATCCTTCACGAGCTTCGATTGGGAATCTTTCTTCCTCATCAACTTCCTGTGCTCTAGGACCAACTTCTTTAATCGCATAATCCTCTACCATTGAGATGATTTCCTGTTCTTCTTCACTGAAATGAAATTTCATTTCTTAAGCCCTCCTTAAAAAAATATAAATAAAAAGTAATGTTAAATGATTTATAAATATTACTTTATAAATTACAGCTTATAGCAAACCTTACCTGGGTTAAGAATCATCTTAGGATCGAATACTTTCTTAATGCCAAGCATAAGTTCCATATTTCTTTCGCCTTCAGCTTGCTCAAGATATTTCAATTTACCGGAACCAATCGCATGCTCACCGGATACAAGGCCGCCAACACGTGTAGCTTCCGGATAAATGTCATCAAAGAAAGCATCTGCTTTTGCCTTGAAATCTTCAACGCTGATCTGGTCGTCACCGATAACATAGATATGAAGATTACCGTCGCCGGCATGTCCAAAGCTTTCTACCTGGAGGCCCATCTTTTCGCCAACAGCATATACATATTCAACATACGGTGCAATCTGGTCAAGCGGAACAACAACGTCACACTCATCGAGCAGTTCCAATCCGTCTTTCCAGTTTGTTTCAGCCTTAATCGCTTCAAGGAAGGAACTTCTTGCTGCCCATACGTCTTTAATCTTAGGCGGTGTATCAGCAACGATAACATCGATAGCACCGTTTTCAAGAGCAATCTCAGCAGCCTGTTCCATAATCTCTTCCAGCTCTTCCATTGTACGTCCATCGAAGGTTACAAGCAGATATGCGCCTGCTTCAACACCGTCGATATTCTTTGGATATACAGCTTTGCCAACATATTTTTCAGATTTTTCAACAATTGCTCTCTCCATAAATTCCAAAGCCTGTGGGTCAAGATTGTTTTTCTTGAACAACGGAACTGTGGAAATACAGGAAGCCAAATCTTCGAAAGGCATTACCAAGCTGATAACTTCCTTCGGATTCGGGATAACTTTTAATGTAAGCTCTGTGATGATACCAAGTGTACCCTCGGAACCGATCATCAGGTTTACCAAAGAATAACCGGAAGATGTTTTAGAAACGGTGCTTCCGAAGTGAGCGATGTCACCATTTGAAAGAACAACAGTCATAGCGCGTACATAATCTCTTGTAGCGCCATATTTACAGGCTCTCATACCACCTGCGTTTGTAGCAACATTACCACCAACAGCGGCAAATTTCTCACCTGGATCCGGTGGGTACATAAGTCCACGGCTTACGCAGTCTTCTGCGAGATCATTTAACAAAACGCCCGGCTGAATCTTAACAACAAAGTTGTTTAAATCATATTCAAGAATTTTATTCATCTTTGTTGTACCGATTACGATACCTCCGGCGATTGGAACAGACGCTCCAACAAGGCCTGTACCAGCACCTCTGGCTGTTACTGGAATCGTATTTTCATAGCACAGCTTCATAACTGCGGATACTTCTTCTGTTGTCATAGCATCTACAACAGCTTCCGGTGTAGCCTTACCATAAATAGACATTTCGTCATGTGTGAAGTCATCGTTGATTTCTTCTCCTACATAAACCCGTCCTGGTGCAATTTCTTTTAATTTCTCCACGATTTCTGGAGTGACTTTGCCATATGCACTCATTTCATCATTCCTCCTTAATCCTTTAATAATAAAGAACCCTTTGCTTATATATTTGTATTGCACGACCTGCACACAATAACCATATAAAAAACGCAGAAAAGGGCCGAACTGGTCCTACCATTCATATGACCATCATAAAATACGAGAGCGTATTTGTCAAGTCATTTTTACTGTTTCCCTTTGTATTTTCCATGTATTTTTTATAAGCATTGCACAGTTCTAAATTTGTCATTCTTAAATTTTGTAGTTTTTTCGCACAAAGTGTTTGTCTTTTTTTTGTCAATATTTGCTTAACTATCCAGATAGTTGTAAATATATACAAAATGACGATTGAGAGCATCCTGCCCAAACTGAATATTCTTCTTTTTTACAGCTTTAATCAGGTCTCTGTGGGTCTGCATTAAACCTTCCCGGTTTTTCTCATCTTTAAGAATACGCACTCGCATATCTTTTACATACTTGTCCATCACCTGAGTTAATGCTAAAAAATTAACAATAAGATAGTTATTATGCGAAGCTTCCACCAATAAATAATGCAGCCGTTTGTCATGTTTTGAACGTACATTTTCGTCCTGGGCCGTCTCAAGCATACTCATATGATATTCCATTTCAGTTATCTGCTCTTCCGTCGCATGGTATATAGCTAAAGACAATGCCTGGTATTCCAAAGCAAAACGAAATTCGCTGATTTCCCGATAAGACGTTCCTTCCACTGCAAACATCAGTGTCATTACACGAATCAATGTATTTTCAAAATCACCGGTTATGTAATTTCCTGAACCCTGCTGGCAGGACAGCGCTCCCATTTGCTCCAATATACGGATTCCCTCCCGGACAGAGGTACGGCTGACATTCAATTGTAAAGCCAGCTCCCGCTCCGATGGTAGCTTATCTCCTGCTCCGTAGACTCCGTCCAGGATCTGATCCTGAACGAAGTCCACCACCTTTTCATAGGACTTTTCCAACTAAATCATCCTGTTCTTTAATATGCTTTTCCCCAATATACCATTGCCTTTGCAGGCTTTCCGCAGCACACACAGGTGTCTGCCAGATGCTCCTGAGCAAACGGCATACACCGGGAGGTTGCTCCGGTCTCTTCTTTGATCATATTCTCGCAGGCCTCGTCGCCGCACCACATGGCTTTGACAAAGCCCGGCTTGTGTTCCATCGTATCCTTGAAGGTTTCAAAGTCCGTCACCTCATAGGTATGAGCGTCTCTGTGATTTCTGGCTCTTTCCAGCATATCCGCCTGCATTTTATCCAGAACAGCGCCAACTTTTTCTGCCAGCTCTGTCAGAGCGACTACCTGTTTTTCACGGGTATCGCGGCGCACAATAACAGCCTGCCCCGCCTCAATATCCTTCGGTCCGATTTCAATACGGACAGGAATTCCTCTCATTTCTGCTTCTGAGAATTTCCATCCCGGACTCTTATCCGAATCATCAACCTTTGTCCGGAAGCTGCTCAGCATATCCCGAATCTCAAAGGCTTTGTCGAGAACTCCTTCTTTTTTCTGCTGGATTGGAATGACCATAACCTGGGTCGGCGCGATTCTTGGTGGCAGTACCAGACCTGAATCATCACCATGAACCATGATAATCGCCCCAATCAGGCGGGTAGTCATACCCCAGGATGTCTGATGAACATATTCCAGTTTGTTGTCTTTATTGGCGTACTGAATGCCAAATGCTTTTGCAAAGCCATCGCCAAAATTGTGGCTCGTACCCGACTGAAGCGCTTTTCCATCGTGCATCAGCGCTTCGATCGTATACGTAGCCTCCGCACCGGCGAACTTCTCTTTATCTGTTTTACGGCCGCGGATAACCGGCATTGCCAGTACCTCCTCACAGAAATCCGCATAGAGGTTCAGCATCTGAATAGTTCTCTCTTCCGCTTCTTCTGCGGTTGCATGGGCGGTATGCCCTTCCTGCCACAAAAATTCTCTGGAGCGCAGGAACGGCCGGGTTGTTTTTTCCCACCGGACGACAGAACACCACTGATTATACAGTTTTGGCAAATCTCGGTGAGACTGGATATCCCTTGCATAAAAATCGCAGAATAAAGTCTCGGAAGTCGGACGGACGCACAGTCTCTCCTGAAGCGGTTCAAGTCCGCCATGGGTCACCCATGCCACCTCAGGCGCAAAGCCTTCTACATGATCCTTTTCTTTTTCCAGCAGGCTCTCCGGAATAAACAACGGCATATAAACATTTTCGACACCCGTTTTCTTGAAACGGGCATCCAGCTCCTTCTGAATATTCTCCCAGATCGCATAACCGGCCGGTTTGATTACCATACATCCCTTCACACTGGCATAATCAACCAACTCTGCTTTTTTAACGACATCTGTATACCATTGGGCAAAATCTTCCTCCATTGAAGTAATCGCCTCAACCAATTTCTTTTCCTTAGCCATCATCAAGTCTCCTTTTATTTTCTTTATTTATAGTAAGATAAACTCGGCCATTCGTCAATAGTCATCATTCTTTGTTCCGGCAGAACTTTAAAACATATTTTTTCATGACTGACCGGATGTTTAAACGTCAGTTGACAGGAAAAAAGACATAATTCCGGATTTCCCGAGTCTATGCCTCCTTTTTCATGCCATTTTTTTGTCTTCTCAGCGTTATACTTCATATCTCCGTAAATCCCGGCGCCGGCATGGGCTGTCTGAACCCGGATTTGATGATGGCGCCCTGTCTGGAGCCGGATCTCAACAAGCGAAAGCCCTCGTTTCTCTTCCAGTTCCCGATAAATAAGGCCGGCCCTCTTTCCACCCCTCGATACCACCGAGGAGGTATTTGTTCTGCCATCCTTCTGCAAAAAATCCGTCAGTATTCCCGCCTTTTCAGGAAGCCTGCCGGTCAAAAGGGCCAGGTAGTATTTTTCCGTCTGATGTGACGAAAACTGACGGCTGAGCTCAGCAGCCGCCTTTTGATTTTTCGCATAGACCATCACGCCGCTCACCGGCCGGTCCAGCCGATGCACAACGCCGATATAAGGCACACTGCCGGGCTTCTGCACCGCCATATGATTTTTCAGCCAGCTCGCCAGATCCATCGATGATGAACGCTCCGGTTGAGAGGCCATTCCTGGAGGTTTCACACACACAATAATATGGGCATCTTCATATAAAATCTTTACATTTGTCATACTTTAAACCGATATCCTACGCCCCAGATAGTTTCTATGTACTGAGGCTTGGATGTATTGAATTCAATTTTTTCGCGGATTTTCTTAATATGAACCGTTACTGTGGCAATGTCTCCCAGGGATTCCATATCCCAGATTTTATTAAATAATTCTTCCTTCTTAAACACATGATTCGGATTTTCCGCAAGGAATGTCAGCAAATCAAATTCCTTTGTCGTGAAAGCCTTTTCTTCACCATTGACGTAAACTCGACGGGCCGTTTTATCAATTTTCAATCCACGTATCTCGATCACTTCATTGGATTTTACAGAACTGCCGATAAGACGCTCATATCGGGCCAAATGAGCTTTCACCCGGGCTACCAGCTCGCTCGGACTGAAGGGTTTTGTGATATAATCATCTGCGCCCATTCCAAGCCCCCGGATTTTATCAATATCTTCTTTTTTTGCCGAAACCATCAGCACCGGAATATTTTTCTGCTCCCTTATTCTGCGGCAGATTTCAAAACCGTCGATTCCCGGAAGCATGAGGTCAAGAATGATCAGATCAAAATCATTTTTCAACGCCTTATCCAGCCCCGTGTCTCCACTATGTTCCATATCCACTTCAAAGCCGCTGAGTTCGAGATAGTCCTTTTCCAGTTCGGCAATACTCACTTCGTCCTCAATAATCAGTATTTTACTCATAGGTATTACCCGTCTTTCTGCGAAAGACACCAATGTGTCATGAAACAGTTACACTGG
>ENA-ORNG01001043-ORNG01001043.1-human-gut-metagenome-genome-assembly--contig:-NODE-1043-length-21261-cov-4.200132_pt1 | contig 21261 bp, 13 predicted proteins | sample MGYA00242113_ERZ509018 | MGnify/ENA primary metagenome ERZ509018 (study PRJEB26280, sample SAMEA2338711) | human gut metagenome | biome: human gut; feature: human-associated habitat; material: faeces... | reverse complement strand
AGCGATGACATTGCCGGTAAGCGTGTTTTCGGATACGTCCGAACCCTTTACACGTTCAACGGCCAGCCATGAACCGACGTCGTCCCAGCCAAAGTTTCCCGGGATCAGATAAATACCGGAAGCTTTTTCCATAATGCCATAATCAATGGAATCCGAGACAAAGCCGGGAAAGATGTCCTTGAGGACGCAGTCTTCCTCGTCAGTTCCGATGGCAGACTGAATGTGCATCAGTCCGTTATAGGTGTCGGACATGAAATTTTTCATATTTTCCAGAATACTGGAGAGCTTCCAGATAAACATTCCGCTGTTCCAGTAATAGTCGCCGCTTTCAACATAAGTCTTCGCTAAATTAAAGTCAGGCTTTTCGACAAAACGGTCGACGGCAAAGGTTTTCTTTAACGGCCGGTGATTATCGGCTTTGATGTAGCCGTAGCCGGTCTCCGGATAATTTGGCGTGATGCCGATGGTGACAAGATTGGACTCTATTTCGGCAACCTCACAGGCGTTGGAAAGCGTCTCGGTAAAAATGTCGTTATATTTAATGAGGTGGTCGGAAGGGAGGACGATCATCACAGCATCTTCATATTTATGCTGTATATGCACCGCACCAAGACCAATACATGGAGCTGTATTACGACCGACCGGTTCACACAGAATATTTTCTTCCGGGAGACCTGGAAGCTGTTCTAAAACCAGATGCTTGTAGGTCGTGTTTGTGGCAATATATATATCCTCAAGGCTGACGAGCGGAAGAATCCGTTCCACTGTGAGCTGAATCATCGTTTTTCCGTCATTCGTCAGGGAAAGGAACTGTTTTGGTAAAGACTGACGGCTCTTCGGCCAGAAACGTTCGCCCTTACCTCCTGCCATGATTAACGCTGTTTTTTTCATGAATCTTCTCCTTCACTACTATTATTATACAGTCTATTAAAAGGATACACTATACACGAAAAAAGTACAAGTTTTTTCGGAGAATAAACGTGTATTTGATTGACGTTGGATTTAGATTTTATTATAATTTTATTAGATGAAGAGGAGGCGGATGCTTATGAAATTAAGACGTTTTGGGGCCTGCATATTGGCGGTGTCGATGCTGTGCAGCTTGCCGGTATATGCAGAGGAAATCGGAGAAACCGAATCGGCAGTAAATATGGAAACTCCGGCAGAAACAGTGGCAGAAAGCGAAGAGTCTGAATCGGAAAGTGTTCCGGTCAGCGAGGTACAGGAAGAGACAGAAAAGCTGACGGAAGGAACAGAAGAGACCGAAAAGCTGACGGAAGGAACAGAAGAGACGGAAAAGCTGATGGAGGAAACTGCAGAAACGACAGAGGATATGGAAGCTTATAAGCAGACTGGCGTGGAAGGGTTTGTGTATCGTCTCTATAAGCTGGTGCTGAACCGTGAGCCGGAGGCTAAGGGCTACAATGAATGGGTAGGCTGGCTGAAAGGCGGCCAGACGACCGGTGTGGAAGCCGGGAAGGGCTTTGTGATGAGCAATGAGCTTAAAAGCAGAAAGTTGAGCAACTCAGCCTATGTGGAGCTGCTGTATAAAACATTTTTGAACCGGGAGGCAGATGCAGCGGGCAGACAGACCTGGGTAACCTATCTGGAAAAGGGAATGTCCAGAGAATGGGTTTACAGCGGTTTTGCGAATTCCGTTGAGTTCCAGGACATCTGCAATTCATTTGGAATCCAGAGAGGGACCTATGTCCTGACGGCGCTGAGGGATCAGAACGCGGGTGTAACAATGTTCGTTTATCGGTGTTATGAAAAATTTTTGGGACGTACACCGGATGACGAAGGGGTGAATACATGGTGTAACCAGCTATTATCAGGCCAGATGAATGCGAAGGAAGCCGCGAGAGGCTTTGTCATGAGTAATGAGTTCCAGAATAAAAGGTTGAGCAACGAGGCTTATGTGGAAACCATGTATCAGGGCTTGTTTGACAGAAACGCAGATAATGCGGGACTCGCAAGCTGGGTGGAAATACTCGAAGACGGTAATTCCAGAGAATCCGTTTTCTATGGCTTTGCGGATTCAGAGGAATTCCGCTCCCTGGCGGCAGGGTTTAAACTGACAAGTGACTGGCAAAGTACGCCGGTGACTTATAAAATGAGTAAAGAAGCCTTTATTCAGTGCCTCATGGATAATCGTTCCACCTGGCAGATGAGCAAGAGCCAGGCGACAAATTACTCAGGCTACTTTGAACCGGGGTATTCGTTAATCGATCTTGATATAGACGGACAGCCGGAGCTTGTTGTCACTTTGGCCGGGGGAACTATGCATAATGCGCCGACCAAAATATATAAGGTTCAGGATGGCAAGGTCGTATTGATTAGTGATTCGGATGCCGGCGTGGGTGAAATACAGGATTTGTCAATGTATTATAAGAACTCCGAAGGAAGACGTGTGTATGTAGACAGTCGTATACACCGTTCCGGAACGTATGCTTCGTATAATTCTATTGTGGAAATTTATGTTTCGGGTAATTCTGTGACGGAAGTGACGAAATTTGCCCGGGCTAGAGAGGGAACTTCTTATACCTATTATCAGGATGGTAAGGAAGTAAGTAAAGCCCAGTACGACAGAGCGTTTGACGCTTACTATGCGGGAATGCGTGAGTTAAATATGCAGAGGGGATTTACATCCTATAAACGATGGTCAGGATATTCAACAACCCAGAAAAAGAATGCGTTAAGCTCTATGTATGATGCTTTTTCATATTCAAACTAATTATATATTATAAAAGTCAAAAACGGGAATACTCGATGTAGGGTCTTCCCGTTTTTTATTCTTGTAGTTTATGTGGAAATTGCTTATAATAATCATAGTATAAAGTGTAGAAAAAGGAGTTATTTATGAAGTGTATTGTTTTAGCCGGAGGCAAGGGCAACAGCCTGTGGCCCTTGTCCAGGGAGAATTATCCCAAACAGTTCATGGATATAAAAAATAATCGTTCTCTTTTTCAGGAAAGTATAGCGAGGAATATTCCGTTTTGTGATGAATTTATTATATCTACCCACGAAGCATATCATTTTATCGTTGAAAATCAGATGAAAGATTTTCAGGGCTTGCGGTATCGGTGTTTTCTGGAAGAGGAACGAAAAAAGACTGCGCCGGCGATTGCTATGATTTGCATGTGTTTTAGCCCGTCGGAGCAGGTTTTTGTCGTTTCATCGGATCAGATTATTGAAGGGGAAAATTATAAAGACACCATTATCCAGGCGCAGGCGTTGGCCAGAGACGGGGCCATTGTTACCTTTGGCATGAAGCCGGAGGGACCGAGAACCGATTATGGGTATATTCATTACAGTGGTGAACAGGTATTGGCATTTAAAGAGAAGCCGGGGAGTGATGAGGCTGAGAATTATGTTAAGGCCGGCGATTATCTGTGGAATAGCGGCAATTTTCTGTTCCGTGCCGGCGATTTCCTTCAGGAATTAAAAAGGGTAACGCCGGAGGTGTATTGGTCGTGTTATGAATGTATGCGGCATGTAGATATTTCAAGCCGTAATATTCAGCTTCAAAAGTATTTTACAAAGGATATACCGGCAATAAGTATGGAACATGCAGTTTTGGAGAAATCCCATCTTGTTCGGGTCGTAAAATCGGACGTACTTTGGTATGATGTAGGCGACCTGAGCCGGCTCTCAGATTACGCAAAAGCCGGAGACGATGAGGGGGTTATCGAGAATGACTGTCAGGGGGTTACAGTCATCAATCGGACAGGGGACCGGCTGGTCGTTACGAATGGCCTGAATGACACGGTGATCATCAACACAGAGGATGCGGTGTATGTCAGTAAAAAATCGCCTGAATCGGACATTAAAGATATTATTCAGAAGTATCACAGTCAGTATGGGAAATATTTTGAAAATCATCATATTTTCTACCGGCAGTGGGGAACTTATGAGGTATTAGAAGAAACTTCTTATTTTAAAGTACGGAAGGTAACGTTATATCCGGGGAAAACCCATCGCCTTCATAAGCATGATTTGCGGAGTGAGCAGTGGATTGTGGCGCGGGGCGTGGCGACGATTACTTTAGGACGGGAAACAAAAGAATACCGGGAAAAGGATTCGGTCTATATTCCTATTGGCGTGGAGCATTCCATATCGAACTATGAAGATGACGAGCTGGTAATTATTGAGGTGGCCATCGGAGAAATGCTCAGTGATGAGGATAGCGTGACTATTGCAGAGAAAAATAAGGCACTTCGTTTAAATTCATCGATAATCAAGCTGGAACCGGCTTTTAAGGATTATCTTTGGGGCGGAACAAAGCTGAAGGATATTTATCATAAAAAATGTGATTATGATATTGTTGCGGAAAGCTGGGAGTTATCGGCGCATAAGGATGGCCAGAGTACAGTGGCCAGCGGGCGGTTTAAGGGAATGCTCTTTGGCGATTATCTTAAAAAAATTGGCAGGGAGGCCCTCGGATGGAAGAGTCAGGCATTTGAGCGTTTCCCGATTTTGGTGAAAATTATTGATGCGAAGCAATCATTATCCATCCAGGTACATCCGGATGATGAATTCGCCTTGAGGGAAGAAAACGAATACGGCAAAAATGAAATGTGGCATATTATGGACTGTGAACCGGGATCCTTTATCTATTATGGCGTTAATCGCTCCCTGACCAAAGAAGAGCTGGGCCGGCGGGTTGAAAATAATACGGTCTTAGAAGTACTCAATAAGATTGAAGTCCATAAAGGGGACACGTTTTTTGTCGATGCGGGAACGATTCATGCCATTGGCGCGGGCATTTTATTGTGCGAAATTCAGCAGAATTCCAATTGCACCTATCGGCTTTATGATTATGACCGTCGGGATAAATATGGAAATCCAAGAGAGCTGCATTTGGAAAAGGCTCAGGAGGTTTCAAATCTGAACAGCCGGGAGATTCAGTCGGTTGACGCCAGCGAGAAGATGACTGTATGCAACGGATATGAGGAAGAAATATTAGGAAGCTGTAAATATTTTGAAAGTAAGAAATATCAGGTATATACAGAAATTGAATTTGCTATGAACGACGCTTCCTTCTGCTCAATTATAATTATTGAAGGCGAAGGCATGATTCGCTGTGATAACGAGAGCTTTAAGTTTTCAGCGGCGGATAGCTTCTTTATTCCTGCCGGACAGCGAAAGGTCCTCGTCCGGGGAAAATGCTCCTTTATAAAGACGCATGTATAATAGAAAAGAGGATATACACATGAATTATATGGATGTTTATCAAAGCTGGCTGTCAAGCGCTTATATTGATGAAGCCACAAAAGAAGAGTTGAAAAAAATCGAAGATGATAAGAAAGAAATTGAGGATCGTTTTTACAGAGATTTGGAATTTGGCACCGGTGGGCTGCGCGGAGTTATCGGCGCCGGAACAAACCGGCTGAATATTTATACAGTTCGCAAAGCGACTCAGGGACTGGCAAATTTTATTATCAGTGAAGGCGGACAGGATAAAGGCGTGGCGATTGCCTTTGATTCACGGCATATGTCGCCGGAATTTTCCCGGGAAGCCGCATTGTGCTTAAATGCCAATGGAATTAAAACATATCGTTTTGACACGCTGCGGCCGACACCGGAGCTCTCCTTTGCGCTTCGGGAATTGGGCTGCATTGCGGGAATTGTCATTACAGCCAGTCATAATCCGCCGGAATATAACGGCTATAAGGTATACTGGGAGGATGGCGCTCAGATTACGGCGCCAAAGGACAAACAGATTATTACGGAAGTCAATAAGGTGACGGATTTTAGTCAGGTAAAGACAATGGGGGAAGCAGAGGCGGAAGCCGCCGGATTATATCATACGATCGGGCAGGAAATAGACGATAAATATATTGCAGCCTTAAAAACGCAGATTATTCATCCGGAATATATTGAGAAGGCCGCGGATGAAATTAAAATTGTGTATACGCCGCTGCATGGGACAGGCAACCTCCCGGTGCGCCGGGTATTAAAGGAGCTTGGCTTTAAGCATGTCTATGTTGTTCCGGAGCAGGAGCTTCCGGATGGCGATTTTCCAACCGTAGGTTATCCGAATCCGGAGGACCCGAAAGCTTTTACATTGGCATTAAAGCTGGCAAAGGAAAAAGATGCAGATATCATTCTGGCAACAGATCCGGATGCCGACAGACTCGGTGTATACTGCAAGGATACAAAGACAGGTGAGTATGTGACATTTACAGGAAATATGTCAGCTATGCTTATCGGTGAGTACATTTTAAGCCAGAAGAGCGCTAATGGTACTCTGCCTGAGAATCCTGCATTTGTTGAGTCAATTGTTTCAACAGATATGGGTAAGGCAATTGCGGCAGCATATGGCGTAAAGCATATCGAGGTTTTAACAGGCTTCAAGTATATCGGTGAGCAGATGCTCAAATTCGAAAAGACCGGCTGCAACAACTATGTATTCGGTATGGAGGAGAGCTACGGATGCTTACCTGGCACATATGCAAGGGACAAGGATGCTCCTGCAGCAGTTTGCATGCTGTGTGAGGTGGCTGCCTTCTACAAGTCACAGGGCAAGACACTCTGGGATGGCATGATTGACATGTACGAGAAGTACGGCTACTACAGAGAGGGCATTTCCACAATGACCTTAAAGGGCATTGATGGTGCTGCACAGATAAATGAGATTATGACAAAGGCACGTGCCGCTGAGCCAAAGAAATTTGGTGATTATCAGGTGCTTGCTATCCGTGATTACAAGAATGACACAAGAAAAGATATGACAACAGGAAAGGTCGAGCCGACAGGTCTTCCTTCTTCCAATGTACTTTACTACGAACTTAACGATAACGCTTGGTGCTGTGTACGCCCTTCTGGTACAGAGCCTAAGATTAAATTCTATTTCGGAGTTAAAGGAGTGTCTCTTGAAGATTCACAGGCTAAGCTTGATGCTTTGTCAGCTGAGGTTCTCGGACAGTTTGAATAAAGACTATGATGAAAATATACATTTGCCCGGATTGTGGCTGGATACGGATGGTTTCAAGAAGGAAAGAGGTTGAATGCTTCAAGTGTGGCAGGCCGCAGATGCGTCTGACGAATCTGGAGTTTGGAAAGTATACCAATATGTCAGAGAAGGAACGTCAGGACTACGCAGACGCGTGGCTTTACATTCATAGGAAAAAGGAAAAATAACATGGCAAAGAAGAGAAGAAGAAAAAAGAGAAGAAGTGGACGTAAGAAGATTATACTCTTTGTATTTGAAATCCTGCTGCTGTTAATTGTTCTGTTAGTGGTTTGGGCTTATAATAAGACACTCGGACAGGTTAAATATGAGGATGCGCTGACAAATAGTGAGGCCGGAATCAATGAGGAGATTGATGAGGATGTTCTTGCCAATATGCATGGATATCTCAATGTAGCGTTGTTTGGTCTGGACAACAGAAGTAATGGTTCATACGATGAGGGGCATTCCGATTGTATCATGATTGCTAGTCTGAATTATGATACTAAGGAGGTTCAGCTTGTTTCTGTCTACAGAGATACGTATCTGCCTATAGGCAATGGAAAGTTTGCAAAGGCAAATGCCGCTTATGCAAATGGTGGGGCAAAGAGAGCAGTAGCTATGCTTAATTCAAATTTGGATTTGAATATAACCAAGTATGTCTGTGTTGACTGGAAGGCTCTTGTAGATGCTATAGATGATATCGGTGGCCTTGATCTTGAGATTACTAATGCGGAGATGAAGGAAATCAATTATCTGATTCCTGAAGTTGATTATACTACAGGATATAATACTCCTTATCTTGAGGGGGATGGTATGCAGCATCTTGATGGAACTCAGGCTACATGCTATGCACGTATCAGAAGCACCTCCGGTGATGATTTCTTAAGGGCATCCCGTCAGAGAATTGTGCTTCAGGCTATGCTTGACAAGGCTAAACAGTCAGATTTAGGATCTCTAACAGAGATGTGCAAGGATATTATGAGTCAGATAAGTACAAACTTTACAGCTGCCGAGATATTACAGTATGCTTCTTATGTTACAAAGTTTCAGATGAAGGAGACAACAGGCTTCCCATTTGAGCTGACTACAATGAATCTGTCAACTACTGGCGATACTGTAATTCCTATAGATCTGGCACAGAATGTTTCTGAGCTTCATCAGTTCATGTTTAATGAGACTGATTATCAGCCGACAGATACCGTTCTGACAGTAAGTGATAAGATTGCTAAAAAGACAGGTGTTACATCTAAGACTTCAGCATTTGATCTCACGCAGTACAATGATACTGTTGGCTCTGATGGAACCGAAGGGGCAAAGAAAAAAAATAAGGACAAGCAGGATGCCCTGAAAAAGAGCCAGTCAGAATCTGAAAACGGTTCAGAAGAAAAATCATCATCAGATGGTTCGGATGATTAAATAATTAAAGTTAGCTATTAGGGAGATTATTTATTATGAAACCGGAAATCAAAGAAAAAATCACGGCAACAAACCAGAAATACTTAAAGAAATTCTTAACAGAGGAAGCTCCGGCTAAGCTTGAGAGCCAGCTTGAGCACATGGACTGGTCATACCTTGATATGATTCACAACAAGGAGCAGCAGAGAGGTACATTTTCACCGCTTGCTGCTATGGAGCTTTCAGAGATAGAGGCAAATAAGGACAAATACCTTGCAACAGGTCTTGATGCTGTCAAGAATGGCAAGGTCGGTGCAATTCTTCTTGCCGGTGGACAGGGTACACGTCTTGGCTTTGACAAGGCTAAGGGCATGTTCAATATCGGAAAGACAAAGGAACTCTACATCTTTGAGCAGCTTGTCGCAAACCTCATGAAGGTTACAAATCAGACCGGTACATGGGTGCCTCTGTATGTTATGACAAGCGAGATAAATGATGGCATGACAAGAGAGTTCTTTGAAGAGCACGACTATTTTGGATACAATAAGGATTATGTGAAGTTTTTCGTGCAGGAGATGGTTCCGGCAGTTGATTTTGATGGAAATCTGCTCATGAAATCTGAAGATTCACTTGCCATGTCACCAAACGGAAACGGTGGATGGTTCAAGTCACTCATCAATGCCGGTCTTGACAAGGATTTGAAGGACAAAGGTGTTGAATGGCTCAATGTATTTGCTGTTGACAATGTGCTTCAGCAGATTGCAGATCCTGTATTTGTAGGTGCTACAATCGAGTCCGGCTGTGTCAGCGGCTCTAAGGTGGTCAGAAAATGTGATCCATATGAGAGAGTTGGTGCTATGTGTCTTGAGAATGGCAAGCCTTCAATTGTCGAGTATTACGAGCTTACTCCTGAGATGGCAGAGGCAAAGAACGAGAATGGTTCATTGCAGTATGGCTTTGGTGTTATCTTAAATTATTTATTCCGCGTGGACAAGCTCATGGCTATCGCAGAAAAAAGCCTTCCACTTCATGTGGTAGAGAAGAAGGTACCTTACATTGATGAGAATGGTACAGAGCACAAGCCTGAGACTCCGAATGCATACAAGTTCGAGACACTCATCCTCGATATGGTATACATGATGGACAATAGCCTGCCATTTGAGGTAGACAGAGAGAAGGAGTTTGCACCTGTAAAGAATGCGACAGGTACAGATTCGGTTGAAACAGCGAGAGCTCTTCTTGAGAAGAACGGAATTGAAATTTAATATATGATTTATGGTAACTGTTCATTGGCAGGGATGTATTGATATTCTGCAATTTCTATTTATCGCAGACTTAGAGGTGCATCTGCCGATGAGCAGTTATTTTTATTTTTATAATCGCATAGTGGCCTGCAATGGGGAATATAGGCTATAAATAGTTAAATGATTTATGAAAAAATAAATAATCCCGTCACAAAATAAACACAGATTGACAGTATACTTCTAAATGTAAACGAAAGGAGAAATTATTATGGATAACAATTATAGAAATATGAATGATACAAATAATACTAACAGTACAAATAACAATACAAACAATGTAAATTTCACAATGTCGGGTAATCCTTACAATCCGGATGAGTCACAGAAGGCTGCACAGACTAATAATACATCAGCTGAAAGCTATTCACAGAGCTACAATCCATATTCGCAGGCTTCTGCAGCAGGACAGCCAAATGTAAATCAATCATATGCAAACCAGCCTTATTCTAATCAGTCGTATAATTCAGGCACAAATAATAATGCATATGGCGGCACATCAGCAGGTTCGACAGACAATTCATATAGCCGCCGGATGAATATGAATGGTCAGGCATACCAGCAGACTGTAAAGCCTAAGAAACAGAGAGCACCTAGAAAGCCTGGTGCATTTGGACCATTTGCAGCAAAGACAGTAGCTGCAGCTCTTATCTTCGGACTCGTCGGAGGCGGAGTTTTCACAGGAGTAAGCTATATTGGCACGAGAGCTATTTCAAATTCTTCTACTGCAAGTGCAAAGCTTACCACTACAACATCCGGTGGGACTAAGCAGACATCCTCAGGGGATGCAAAGGATATGACAGATGTATCATCTGTTGTCGATGAGGTTATGCCTAGCATCGTTGCTATCACAAATACAGGAACAGTCACCTACAACAGCTTTTTCGGAAGGCAGTCACAGCAGTCTCAGAGCTGTGGCTCAGGAATTATTGTGAGTGAGGATGATGATTATCTTTATATTGCTACAAACAATCATGTTGTGGCAGATTCAGAGGAGCTCACAGTACAGTTTGATGATGATTCTGTGGTAAAGGCAGAAATCAGAGGAACAGATCCGGATGACGATCTTGCAGTTGTACGTGTAAAGAAAGCAGACCTTGGAAAAGATACTTACTCAAATATCAAGATTGCTACAATCGGAGATTCTGATAGTGTAGCTGTTGGAAGTCCTGCAATTGCTATCGGTAATGCACTTGGATACGGACAGTCTGTCACAACAGGTATAGTAAGTGCGCTTAACAGAACTGTTACTACACAGGATTCACAGACAGGTGAGACTGTTACAAACAACAAGCTTATCCAGACAGATGCAGCCATAAACCCTGGAAACAGTGGTGGAGCACTCTTAAATGAAAACGGCGAGGTCATCGGTATCAACTCTGTAAAATATTCTTCAACTGAGGTTGAGGGTATCGGATATGCAATTCCTATGTCAGTTGCAAAGCCTATTATTGAGAGCCTTATCCAGAATGGAAAATATACTAATGAGAATCAGGCATACCTTGGTATCAAGGGTGGTGATGTTTCATCTGAGATGGTAGCCTACGGCTTCCCACAGGGTGTGTATGTTTCATCTGTTTCAGCTGGTTCAGGTGCCGCAAATGCTGGCTTACAGGAGGGAGATATCATCACTGCTGTTGACAGCACAAAGATTTCTTCTATGACAGAGCTGCAGTCAGCGTTAAAGAGCTACAAGGCCGGAGATAAGGTTACACTTACTGTTGCCCGTCAGAGTGGCAGACAGTACGAAGAGAGCAAGGTTGAAGTAACCTTAAGCTCTGCAAAAGATATCCAGCAGTAATTCCGGCGCGTTTTCTCCTCACCCCTGCGTCCATGCAGGGGTGTTTCTGCGTTTCATGGGCATAATTTCTACAGTATCTAAGCCACTTCGCTATTCGCTCCTGCAAGAGTACGTGTGCGTCACAGGTGCCAGGGGCTTACGCTATGGTGGAAATGTTGTTCAAATCAGTTCAAAGTACTAGACAAATTCCCTAAAATATTAGATAATGTATATAAATAATTTTACTTTTTGCACCGCATAGGAATTCTTTAAAATTGATGGTTTATATGTAGATTTATAATAGTATACACATCGGTTTATGATTATGAGATATAATACACATTGAGCGGATGCAGCATAGGAGGTCGGCATGAAGAAGAAAAAAATAGTTATTGCACTCGGACATGATGCTCTTGGAACAACTCTTCCGGAGCAGCACGAGGCTACAAAGCATACAGCAAAGGCAGTTGCAGATTTTATCAGGGACGATTATGAGGTTGTTATCACACACAGCAACGGACCGCAGGTGGGCATGATTCACACCGCTATGTCTGAGTTTTGCAGGATTTATCCTGAGTATACAGCTACACCTACAGCAGTCTGCTCTGCAATGAGCCAGGGCTATATAGGATATGATTTACAGAATGCTATCCGTACAGAGCTTCTTGGCAGAGGAATTTACAAGACCGTTTCAACAATACTTACACAGGTGGTTGTTGACCCATATGATGAGGCTTTTTATCATCCGACAAAGATCATCGGCCGTGTTATGACAGAGGCTGAGGCTGAGGAAGAGGAGAAAAAGGGCAATCATGTGACACAGGTTGAGGGAGGCTACAGAAGAGTTGTGGCAGCTCCAAAGCCTGTTGATATAGTGGAAAAGGATGCTATTAAGGCTCTTGTTGATGCGGATCAGGTTGTTATCGCATGCGGTGGCGGCGGAATTCCTGTTTTAGCACAGGATAATAAGCTTCAGGGCGCCAGTGCTGTTATCGAGAAGGATCTTGCAGCAGGAAAGCTTGCAGATACTCTTGATGCTGACAGACTTGTTATACTTACAAGCGTTGACAAGGTCTGCCTGAACTATGGCAAGGATGATGAGAAGCCGCTTGATACCATGACTGTTGATGAGGCAAAGAAGTACCTTGCAGCAGGCGAGTTTGATGAGGGTACCATGGCTCCAAAGATTGAGGCGGCTATCGACTTTATCGGTGACTCTGCCATCCGTTCGGTGCTTATCACAAAGCTCAACAAAGAGGGCAAGACAGTTTCAGGTGGTATGGGCACTTTAATTACAAAGTAGAGCTTAATTGTTATAATTCACATATATCCCACACGTCTATATGCATTTTGCAGAGCAGATGTGTGGGATTCTAAATAAAAAGAGTAAGATAGAAGGTAACACAAAATGAGTGAGAAAAGGCTTCAAAAGAGAGATGAAATCTCAGACGAGTACAAATGGAAGCTTGAGGATATGTATGAGACAGATGAGCTGTGGGAGGCTGAGTGCGAAAAAGCGTCACAGCTTGCAGAAAAGCTATCCGGATTTAAGGGACATCTGGCCGACAGTGCAGCAACGCTGCTTGATTTTTTTAAGAAGCAGGATGAGTTGTCTTATTATTTGGAGCGTATAGTGGTTTATGCGAATGAGCGCTCGCATCAGGACACTGCCGTGTCGAAATATCAGGCATATGTGTCAAAGGCAGAGACACTGACTGTTCAGGCATCAGGTGCGCTGGCATTTGCGAGTCCGGAGATTTTGCAGATAGATGATAAAAGGCTTGAGAGCTTTTACAGTGAGAGCAATGAGCTTATGCACTATAAGCGTGCGATTGATGAGATAATGCGTCAGAAAGAGCATACCTTATCGGCTGCAGAGGAGAATATCCTGGCGCAGTGCGGTGAGATGGCTGCAGCGCCGGAGAATATATTCAGCATGTTCAACAATGCGGATATCAAATTCCCGTATATCACTGATGTCGAGGGAAATAAAATACGTATCACGCACGGCAATTTCATAGACTTTTTAAGCAGCAAGGACAGAAGTCTGCGCAAGCAGGTGTTCCGCGGAGTGTATGATTCGTACAAGAAGTGGAGCAATACTGTTTCCATGATGTACATCAGCAAGCTGAAAAATGACACTTTTTATGCAAGGGTAAGAAAATATGACAGTGCAAGGGCCATGTATTTATCCGGTGGCGATATTCCTGAGAGCGTATATGACAATCTGATCGAGACGGTTCATGCACATCTGCCGGCTCTGCACAGGTACATGGCGCTTAGGAAAAAGCTTTTAGGTGTGGAGCATCTGCATATGTATGATTTGTTTGCACCGATCGTGGACAATGTACAGACCACATACACCTATGATGAGGCGAAAAAGCTTGTGGCAAAGGCACTTGAGCCTATGGGCGATGAGTATGTCAGCACACTTAAGGCTGGCATGGAGAGTGGCTGGATAGATGTATATGAGAATGAGAACAAGAGAAGCGGTGCGTATTCATGGGGCGCTTACGGCACTCATCCGTATGTGCTTTTGAACTATGCCGACAATCTGGACAGTGTGTTTACGCTGGCTCATGAGATGGGACATGCGATGCATACATACTATTCAAATGAGCATCAGAGCATCACCTACGCAGGATACCTGATTTTTGTGGCAGAGGTTGCATCCACCTGCAATGAGTCGCTTCTAATGCACTATATGCTTGAGCATTGTGAGGATGAAAATGAGAGAAAATATCTCATGACACATTTTCTGGACGGCTTCAGGACGACACTTTTCAGGCAGGCGCAGTTTGCAGAGTTTGAGCATATAGCTCACCGGAAAATGCAAAAGGGCGAGCCGGTTACCAAGGATGTGCTAAATGAACTGTGGCATGAGCTGAATGTGCAGTACTACGGACCGGATATGCGCGTGGATGATGAGATATCATATGAGTGGATGCGCATACCGCATTTTTACACACCGTACTATGTATATCAGTACTCGACAGGCTATTCGGCAGCAGTTGCTTTTTCAAAAAAGATACTTGAGGAGGGAAAGCCTGCTGTGGATAAGTATATAGGAAATTTCCTGTGCGGTGGATGCTCGAAGAATCCAATCGAGCTGCTAAAGAGTGCCGGTGTCGATATGAGCACACCAAAGCCTGTGGATGATGCACTCAATGTATTTGAGGATTATCTGAAGCAGTTTGAGGCAGCAACTAAGTAAGGAGAAACAATTTTATGGAAAGAATTAAAAGCTTTACAATCAATCATAATATTCTTAAACCTGGATTTTATATTTCAAGAAAAGACGGAGAAATCGTTACATACGACCTTCGTACGAGAAAACCTAATGCAGGCGATTATATGTCCAATTCAGCTATGCACTCAGTGGAGCATATGTTTGCAACATGTGTGAGAAACTCTGAGATTGCAGATGATGTGGTATATTTTGGACCGATGGGCTGTCAGACAGGCTTCTACCTCGTAGTGAGGGATGTTGAGCCGGGAAAGGTTTTTGAAATCACAAAAGAGGTCTTAAAACAGATACTGGAGTATGATGGACCGGTATTTGGTGCATCAGCCATAGAGTGCGGACATTACGAGAATCTGTCACTTGACGAGGCAAAGAAGGAGTGCCGTGCATATCTTAAGGTGCTTGAGAGCCAGACCAATATGGAGTTTACTTATCCACAGTAAACAGGTATTAAGCTTTGACAGAAGTTGTATTGAGTACAGGAAAATCTGATGCTTACATGTGCGTATGACGCATCAGTCTTGGGGTCTCAGTGGTTCTGGATAGTTATATGGAAAGATAATATAATAGCAAGATAGCAGGAATGGAGAAATAAAATGACAATAGGTGTAATTGGTGCAATGCAGATGGAGGTCGATGACTTAAAGGCTCAGATGACAGACACACAGACAGAGGTTTACAGCGGAGTGGAGTTTGTTGAGGGCAAAATCGGCGATCAGTATGTGGTTGCGGCAAAATGCGGAATAGGAAAGGTATTTGCGGCAATATGTGCAGAGGCCATGATTTTGAAATATGATGTAGATATGATTGTCAATATCGGAGTGGCAGGAACTTTGACAAAGGACTTAAATGTGCTTGACGTGGCAGTAGCCACAAACGTGCTGCAGCACGATATGGATACATCGCCAATCGGAGATCCGAAGGGACTTCTCTCAGGCATCAACATGATTCTGCTTCCGGCAGATACAAAAATGGTGGAGCTCATGTGCTCATGCTTAGCTGACAGGAATATCCACTACAAAAAGGGCAATATCGCAACAGGAGATCAGTTTATTGCCACAAAGGAGCAGAAGGATTATATTTCGGATACCTTTGATGCAATCGCAGCAGAGATGGAGGGCGGCAGCATAGGTCATGTGTGCTATGTGAACAAGGTGCCATTTGCCATTCTTCGCTCAATATCAGACGGCGACGGCGGCGAGACAGACTACCAGACCTTTGCGGAGAAGGCTGCGCATCAGTCGATTGAGGTAGTGCTTGAGTTTATCGGAAGGGCAGAAGAACTGAAATAGAGTTATTTCATTATTCATAATTTGTGATAATAAAGAATAGTATATAGCATGAGTGAATACAGAGCATACATGCAAAATACAAAACTACATAATGGGACAAAACGAAAGAAACGCCGACACAGATTCCTTTTTGGAGTGCTGCTGTCGGCGCTTCTTATTACAGGCGCTTTATATGGCAGAGAGTATGACATATCGCAGCTGAAAAATATAGAGGTGATGGAGACACTTAGCAGTGCTGTGAGTCAGTTCGGGGACAGAAAGCTGCCTGTATATTCGGTTCAGACAACAGAAAAAAAGATAGCCCTTTCATTTGACTGTGCCTGGGGAGCAGAGGATTTTGACAGTATGATGGAGACACTTGACAAGCACAACGTAAAGGCTACATTTTTTATGACAGGAGGGTTTGTGAGTGATAACCCTGAATGTGTAAAGACGCTGGTTGAAAAAGGGCATGAGCCCGGAAATCACAGTGAGCACCACTATGATATGGCAACAATCACGGCAGGCGAGATGAAGACGGAGATAATGGATGTGCACAAAAAGGTCAAGGAGCTGACCGGAAAGGATATGAAGGTATTCAGACCGCCATACGGCTCGTACAACAATGAACTGATTGACACAGTGTATGGCTGTGACTATTATCCAATCCAGTGGGATGTGGATTCGCTCGACTGGAAAAACTATGGTGTGCAAAACATTATAGATACAGTGTGCAATCACAAAAGCCTGGATTGTGGCTCGATAATACTCTGCCATCTAGGCGCAAAATACACCTCGCAGGCACTCGATGAGATGCTCACAAAGCTGCAGGGTATGGGCTATGAGATAGTTCCGGTATCAAAGCTGATCATGACTGAAGGCTATCATATGGATGCAAACGGTATGCAGATCAAGGACTGAGCAATTTCATAAATCAATATTTTAGTCAATATTTAGTCAATAATTTAGCCCCTTACGATATTGTTATTTACAGACAAGTGTGTTAAACTAAAACTATATTTTAAAGAAGCTGTGAGACAGCTATGGGGGTAAATTATATGACAGATACAGGTTTTTTAGTAGCATTCTTTATAGTTATTTTTTTAGTTATCATCTTTGCGCTTGTCGCTGTAATCGGAGCCGTTACAAGTGCTGTTGCAGGTATCAATGATGATGAGGATGAGATTGAGGAAGAGGGCATTTGAAGCTAAAATAAATAAAAGATATTAAAAGATATTTAAAGACATTTAAGGACATCGAATTATATTAATCGTATAATTGGGTGTCTTTTTTATTGTTAAAAACTCTTAAAAAAGTATAAACCAATTGAGTTGCAATCCGCCACATTGTATAATAAAAGTATAACAGCGAATTAAATTTATTGTGAAAATCGTAGTAATCACAATGTCTATCAAACTAAGGCAGGATATTATCAAGGAAAAGAAGAAGGAGGGGTCAGATGATATCAAGATATAGTGTAAAAAAGCCTTTTACTGTACTTGTAGGAGTACTGCTGGTAATAGTACTCGGTGTTGTATCACTTGGCAGGATGACGACAGATCTGCTGCCGGATATGAGCTTTCAGTATGCACTTATCGTGACAACAGATATGGGAGCAAGTCCACAGGAGGTGGAGAGCGATGTCACCGCACCGCTTGAAGCAGCTATGGCAACTACGTCCAATATCAAAAACGTAAGCTCAATGTCATATAACAGCTATTCTCTGGTGACATGCGAGTATGAGCAGAATGCCAACATGGATTCTGTAGTGATAGAGATGCAGCAGAAAATAGATCAGGTCAAGGCTGGCTGGAAGGATGGAGTGGGTACTCCGACCATTATGAAGATAAATCCGGACATGCTTCCAATCATGATGACTGCTGTGGATATGGATGGGAAAAGTAAGTCGGAAATCACCGACTTTGTGGAAAACACACTTAAGCCTGCAATTGAGAGTACAGAGGGAGTCGCATCAGTGACTGCGACAGGTGAGCTCACCGAGCAGATACAGGTCACGATGAATCAGGCCAAGATAGATGCGCTCAATGAGAAAATAAATAATGCCGTTTCAAAGAAATTTGATGATGCAAAAAGTCAGATGGATGATGCAAGCGCAAAGATAGAGAGCGGACAAAACGCAATCGCATCTGCATCGGATCAGATGAGCGCGGGAGTGGATACGCTAAAGGAGCAAAAGGCAAAGCTTACAGAGCAGAAGACTCAGCTGGAGAGTACTCTTGCAAGCTTAAATGAGCAGAAGAGCCAGCTTGAAACAATTCAGTCAGCTCTTTCAGACTTCATGAATAGTGATACATATACAAAGACAATTCCGTCACTCAAAGAGGGCGCAAATGCACCGGGTGAAGCGGGCACAGCACTCAAAGCGCAGCTTGAGCAGGTTGATAAGCAGATTGCAACACAGTTTTCAGGTCTCTCGGCGCTTGGAATCACCGTAAACACAGCAGATGATCTGCCTGCGGCAGCGTCAGCGATAGCACAGACTCTCATTCAGGTGAATACAGGTATAGAGCAGTGCCAAAGCGGGCTTGACCAGATAGCACAAGGAGAGACAGCACTTTTAGATGCATATGATAATCTAAACAGTCAGGCAGCCATCAGCTCTATAAGTATAGGACAGCAGTCGGCACAGCTTGCAACAGCTGCGGCATCTCTTGACAGCTCAAAGAAGGAGCTTGAAAAGAGTAAGGATGATGCACTTGACAAGTCAAACTTAAATGCAGTTTTAACAATTGACTCACTCTCGCAGCTGCTCGTCGCACAGAATTTTGATATGCCTGCAGGCTATGTAAATGATTCAAATGGCACGCAGTATATAGTACAGGTGGGAGATGAGATAAAATCAATTGATGATTTAACAAATCTAGTGCTCATGGATATGAAGCTTGATGGAATAGCTCCTATTCATGTCAGTGATGTGGCAGATGTTGAGATGACTGACAACTCGGATGAGACATATGCGATAGTCAACGGTAATCCCGGAATAATGCTCTCCATGGAGAAGCAGACCGGCTACTCTACAGGAGACGTCACGGACCGTCTTTTAGACAAGCTTGATTCGCTGGAAAAGGAAAATGACGGATTACACACCACAGTGCTTATGAACCAGGGCGTATACATCGACATGGTTGTAAAAAGTGTGATGCAGAATATGATAGTGGGAGCAATACTTGCCATTTTCGTATTGCTTTTGTTTTTAAAGGATATAAAGCCAACACTTGTTATCGCAGCATCTATACCGCTATCGGTTATTGTGGCGGTGGTGCTTATGTATTTTACGGATATCACCTTAAATATCATTTCAATGTCGGGACTTGTGCTTGGAATAGGAATGCTGGTGGATAATTCAATCGTAGTAATCGAGAATATCTACAGATTAAGGGGAGAGGGATATTCGGTAAAGAAGGCGGCTGTTGAGGGTGCAAATCAGGTGGCAGGAGCCATTTTTGCCTCTACACTTACCACGGTAAGTGTGTACGCGCCAATCATTTTTACTGATGGAATCACGAGACAGCTCTTTGTAGACCTGGCACTTACGGTAGCGTTTACTCTTATGGCATCTCTTGTAGTGGCACTCACATTTGTACCGGCAATTGCTTCAGGCATGCTCAAAAAGACGAAGGATATAAAGCATCCATGGTTTGACCGTTTTAAGGATTGGTATGGAAATGTGCTCGGCATATGTCTTAGATTTAAGCCGGTGGTATTTATTGCGGCAGTAGTGCTTTTAGTCGGCAGTGGCGCACTTTGCATGTCAAGGGGAATGACATTTATGGATATGGACATGGAGTCAAATCAGATTTCACTTACCATAGAGGCGAAGGATGACGAAAAGCTCGACTTCAAGCAGCTTACAGAGCTGTCTGATAAGGTCATGGACAAAATATCTGATATAAAGGGCATAGACACAATAGGAGCCACAGCAGGCGGCAGCTCGACCATGAACCTGATGAGCTCAGGAAGCGACAGCGTGAGCATGTATATATTGCTTGATGAGAAGTCGGATGTTTCATCTGATAAGGTAATAGATGAAATTGAAAAACACACAAAGAATCTGGACTGCAAGGTAACAGCATCTTCACAGGCTATGGACTCATCAGAGTTTTTTGGAAGTGGTCTCTCTGTCAGGATTAAGGGTAATGATATAGACAAGCTGCAGAAGCTTGCAAGTGATGTGGCAGATATCCTTAAGGACACAAAGGGCGTGACAGATATAGATGACGGTCTTGGAGATACAATCAATGAGCTTAAGATAACTGTGGATAAGGAAAAAGCAGCAAAGTATGGCTATACGGTGGCTCAGGTATACCAGCTCGTATCCGGTGAGATATCATCTCAAAAGAGCGCAACAACCATTACGACCGACATAAAGGACTATGAGGTATACCTACAATCTGCAGAGCAGTCTGATGTGACTGTGGACGACATCAAAAACCTTAAATTTACCTATAAGGATAATGATGGCAGTGAAAAGGAGATTCCGCTCAGTGATATTTGCACTATTTCGCAGGAACAGACAGTAAGTACCATTCATCGAGATGCTCAGACAAGATATATTACAGTATCAGGTGCGGTTGATGAAAACCATAATGTAACATTACTAAGCAATAAAATTAAATCAAAAATTGATAAACTTAGCATTCCTGATGGCTATTCAATAGACATGGAGGGCGAGGATGAGACAATAAATGAGTCAATGAGTCAGCTTGTACTTATGCTTGTGCTTGCAGTGATATTTATCTATCTTATCATGGTGGCGCAGTTCCAGTCATTGCTTTCACCGTTTATTATCATGTTCTGTATACCTCTTGCGTTTACAGGAGGATTTATAGCTCTTTTCATCACGGGAAATGAGCTCGGAATCATTTCAATGCTTGGCTTTATCATGCTGGCAGGTCTAATTGTAAATAATGGAATCGTGCTCATTGATTACATCAATCAGGCCAGGAGAGAGGGCATGAGCAAGCATGAGGCAATCATAGACGCAGGCCGTACAAGGCTTCGTCCAATACTGATGACAGCGATGACCACCATACTCGCAATGTTTACATCGGCGATAGGTATCGGAGATGGCTCAGATATGATAAAGCCGATGGCAATCGCAATAATAGGAGGTCTCGTATACGGAACCATCCTTACGCTTATAGTAATTCCATGTATCTATGATGCGTTCAACAGAGAGAAGAGCATGGTAGAGGAAGAACTGTAGCAAGTGAGAAAGGGATAGCTAGAAATATAGAGAGTTGGAGGATTTTTACATGGCAAAGTATATTATGGCATTAGATGCGGGCACGACC
>ENA-ORNG01001041-ORNG01001041.1-human-gut-metagenome-genome-assembly--contig:-NODE-1041-length-21281-cov-3.996090_pt1 | contig 21281 bp, 16 predicted proteins | sample MGYA00242113_ERZ509018 | MGnify/ENA primary metagenome ERZ509018 (study PRJEB26280, sample SAMEA2338711) | human gut metagenome | biome: human gut; feature: human-associated habitat; material: faeces... | reverse complement strand
CAGTTTCACAAATTAAAAGACTGGCTATGACTCGTTTTGCAGCAATTAAACAAGGCCATATTAAAATTGTGGATATATCGATAGTATGCAACTTCACCGTCGATAAGTGTGAGCTAAATCCTGCTTATGTCATCAAAAATATCGATTCCCCAAAAGATTTACTTAATGGGCAAAAAAAACGGTCCTCATCAGAGAACCGTATTAGTTATTCGATCAAATTAGCGGATGAAAAATATCCGCCATGACACGCTATTATTTGATCTGCGCGTGCATTTCCTGCACCGAAATTACTTTTTCGGTCGCATCGGCATTCAGCGCCATCGCGGTGGCAAAGCCGCCGTTCAGGGTGGTGTCGTAATGCACTTTATATTGCAGCGCACTGCGACGGATCACGCGGGAGTCTTCAATCGCACGACGACCTGAGGTGGTGTTGATGATGTAGGTATATTCGCCATTCTTAATACGGTCCTGAATGTGCGGACGGCCTTCATGCACCTTGTTCACCAGACGCGGATTGATACCCGCTTCGCCCAGCACAATCGCCGTGCCGTGAGTCGCATCCAGCTCGAAGCCCTGTTTCAGCAGTTTTGCCGCCAGGTCCACCACGCGTTCTTTATCGCCTTCGCGCACGGAAAGCAGCGCACGACCGTGTTTCTTCATGGTGGAGTTGCTGCCCAGCTGCGCTTTGGCAAACGCTTCAGCGAAGGTGCGGCCCACGCCCATTACTTCCCCGGTAGAGCGCATTTCTGGCCCTAACAGCGGGTCAACGCCCGGGAATTTATTGAACGGCAGCACCACTTCTTTCACCGAGTAGTACGGCGGGATAACTTCTTTGGTTACGCCCTGCTCAGCCAGCGATTTGCCAGCCATCACACGCGCCGCCACTTTTGCCAGCGGTACGCCGGTGGCTTTGGAGACGAACGGAACAGTACGCGCCGCACGCGGGTTAACTTCAATCAGGTAGACTTCGTTGTTTTTCACCGCAAACTGCACGTTCATCAGGCCGCGCACCTGCAGTTCGAAGGCCAGTTTCTGCACCTGCTGGCGCATCACATCCTGAATTTCCTGACTTAAGGTGTAGGCTGGCAGTGAACATGCGGAGTCACCGGAGTGCACACCCGCCTGCTCAATATGCTCCATGATGCCGCCAATCAGCACCATTTCGCCGTCGCAGATGGCATCCACGTCAACTTCTACTGCGTCATCAAGGAAGTGGTCCAGCAACACTGGCGCATCGTTAGATACGCTGACCGCTGTCTGGAAGTAGCGACGCAGGTCAGCTTCGTCATAGACGATTTCCATCGCCCGACCGCCGAGAACGTAAGACGGACGCACCACCAGCGGGTAGCCAATCTCTTTCGCTTTCTCAACCGCCATTTCGATGGTGGTAACGGTGGCGTTCGCCGGTTGTTTCAGTTTCAGACGCTCAACCGCATGCTGGAAGCGTTCACGGTCTTCCGCACGGTCGATGGCATCCGGGCTGGTACCGATAACCGGTACGCCAGCAGCTTCCAGCGCGCGCGCCAGTTTCAGCGGGGTCTGACCGCCGTACTGGACGATAACGCCTTTCGGCTTCTCAATACGCACAATTTCCAGCACGTCTTCCAGCGTTACCGGTTCGAAGTAGAGGCGGTCGGAGGTGTCGTAGTCGGTGGAGACGGTTTCCGGGTTACAGTTAACCATAATGGTTTCGTAACCGTCTTCACGCAGCGCCAGCGAGGCGTGTACACAGCAGTAGTCGAATTCGATACCCTGACCGATACGGTTCGGGCCGCCGCCGAGCACCATGATTTTTTCACGGTCGGTAGACGGATTCGCTTCGCACTCTTCTTCATAAGTGGAGTACATGTAAGCGGTGTCGGTGGCGAACTCTGCCGCACAGGTATCCACGCGCTTATAAACCGGGTGCAGGTCATACTGGTCGCGCAGCTTGCGGATTTCTGCTTCACGCACGCCCGCGAGTTTTGCCAGACGCGCATCGGCAAAGCCTTTGCGTTTCAGCTGGCGCAGGAATTCAGCGTTCAGGCCAGTGATGCCCACTTCTGCGACTTTCTCTTCCAGACGCACCAGCTCTTCAATCTGTACCAGGAACCAGCGGTCAATGTTGGTCAAATTAAACACGCCGTCTACAGACAGGCCCGCGCGGAAGGCATCAGCGATATACCAGATACGCTCTGCGCCAGCATCTTTCAGTTCGCGGCGGATTTTAGTCAGCGCTTCCGGGTCGTCGAGACTCACTTTCGGATCGAAGCCAGTTGCGCCCACTTCCAGGCCGCGCAGCGCTTTTTGCAGGGATTCCTGCTGCGTGCGACCAATCGCCATCACTTCGCCAACCGATTTCATCTGAGTGGTCAGACGGTCGTTAGCACCGGCGAATTTCTCGAAGTTGAAGCGAGGAATTTTAGTAACCACATAGTCGATGGACGGCTCGAAGGAGGCCGGAGTACGCCCACCGGTGATGTCGTTCATCAGCTCGTCGAGGGTGTAACCCACCGCCAGTTTCGCCGCCACTTTGGCAATCGGGAAGCCGGTCGCTTTCGACGCCAGCGCAGAGGAGCGAGACACGCGTGGGTTCATTTCGATAACAATCAGGCGACCGTTTTTCGGGTTCACCGCAAACTGGACGTTGGAACCACCGGTTTCAACGCCGATTTCACGCAGCACCGCCATCGAGGCGTTACGCATGATTTGATATTCTTTATCGGTCAGCGTTTGGGCTGGCGCGACAGTGATGGAGTCACCGGTGTGGATGCCCATCGCATCAAAGTTTTCGATAGAGCAGACGATGATGCAGTTGTCGTTTTTATCACGCACCACTTCCATCTCGTACTCTTTCCAGCCGATCAGCGACTCATCAATCAGCAGCTCTTTAGTCGGAGAAAGATCCAGACCGCGGGCGCAAATTTCTTCAAATTCTTCACGGTTATAAGCGATACCGCCACCGCTACCGCCCATGGTAAAGGATGGGCGAATAATGCACGGGAAGCCAACTTCAGCGGCAACCGCCAGCGCTTCTTCCATTGAATGAGCGATACCGGAACGCGCAGTTTCCAGACCGATTTTCTTCATCGCTACGTCGAAACGGCGGCGGTCTTCGGCTTTATCAATCGCATCGGCAGTGGCACCAATCATGGTGACGCCGAACTCTTCCAGCACGCCCTGACGCTCAAGCTCCAGCGCACAGTTCAGCGCCGTCTGCCCCCCCATGGTTGGCAGCACCGCGTCCGGACGCTCTTTTTCAATAATCTTGCGTACCACTTCCCAGTGAATCGGCTCGATGTAGGTGGCATCAGCCATTTCCGGGTCGGTCATGATGGTCGCCGGGTTGGAGTTCACCAGAATGACGCGGTAACCCTCTTCACGCAGGGCTTTACACGCTTGCGCGCCAGAGTAGTCAAACTCACACGCCTGACCGATAACAATCGGGCCCGCACCCAGAATCAGGATACTTTTTATATCTGTACGTTTTGGCATGGCTCTTTTACTCCTGATTACTTAGCGGTTTTACGGTACTGCTCAATTAACGCGATAAAGTGGTCAAACAACGGCGCGGCGTCGTGTGGACCAGGGCTGGCTTCCGGGTGTCCCTGGAAGCTGAACGCCGGTTTATCGGTACGATGAATGCCCTGTAACGTACCGTCGAACAGGGATTTATGTGTGACACGCAGGTTTGCAGGTAATGTTGCTTCATCCACCGCAAAACCGTGGTTCTGGGCGGTGATCATCACCACATTTTTCTCAACATCTTTAACCGGATGGTTGCCGCCGTGGTGACCAAATTTCATTTTGACAGTCTTCGCACCGCTCGCCAGCGCCAGCAGCTGATGACCGAGGCAGATGCCGAATACCGGAATATCAGTTTCGAGGAATTTCTGGATAGCGGTAATGGCGTAATCGCACGGGGCCGGGTCGCCAGGACCGTTGGAGAGGAAGATGCCGTCCGGATTCATTTTCAGCACATCTTCCGCAGAAGTTTGCGCCGGAACGATGGTCAGGCGACAGCCTCTATCCACCAGCATACGCAGGATGTTGCGCTTGGCACCGAAATCGTAGGCCACGACGTGGTACGGCAGCTCGTCTTCTTTTTTCGCTTCTGGCAGGCCGCCGGTCAGCGTCCAGCTCCCTTGTGTCCAGCTATAGGGTTCTGCGGTGGTTACTTCTTTTGCCAGATCCATGCCGTTCAGACCTGGGAACGCGCGGGCTTTTTCTAACGCCAGCGCCGCATCCGGGTTGTCACCCGCAATAATGCAGCCATTCTGAGCACCTTTCTCACGCAGTAAACGCGTCAGCTTACGGGTATCGATATCGGCAATCGCCACGATGTTATGGCGCTTCAGGTAAGAAGAGAGGTCTTCGGTATTACGGAAGTTGCTGGCAATCAGCGGCAGGTCGCGAATCACCAGACCTTGGGCATGAACCTGAGAAGATTCTTCATCGGCGTCATTAGTGCCGACATTGCCAATATGGGGATAAGTAAGAGTAACGATTTGACGAGAATAGGAAGGATCAGTGAGGATTTCTTGATAACCGGTCATTGAAGTATTGAAAACGACTTCCCCAACCGCCGAACCTGTTGCCCCTATGGCCCGACCGTGAAACTGGGTTCCGTCTTCCAGAACCAATAGCGCTGACTTAATCAAAACACCCTCCAGAGAATATTCACTCACTTTATTTGCATATTAATTCACAATGATGACGTAAATCAATGCAAATCTGCTTACCGACGAATTTCTGGCAAACGGCGGCATTCTGGAGATATGGGAGCTAAAAGTCAACTTAATGGCGGGATTTTTTATATTATTTTGTGGCTCATGCATGTTTTACAGGCATTAAGCGACAAAAAGATCATATAACATGTTCTGGAAAACGCTTGCGCAGCAAGAAGATTGCATGAAATCAAAATGAGCAGAAAAAAGTGGACCAAATGGTCAAAATTTACATTAAAACAACAAAAACAGAATACAAAACATGTAATTTTCAGCATTTGCATTAGATTTAAAAGCATAACACTAAAAATAAAAGGGCCAAAAATTAAAGCCCTTTATATTCAATGAATTAAATGTGTTGTTTTTGCATCACCATAAATATCTTGTGGTTACAGATTATTGAGATCAAGCACATCTCGCATATCAAAAAGACCACTTTCCTTACCACTCAACCACAAAGCCGATCTTACCGCACCGTTAGCAAATGTCATGCGGCTGGATGCCTTATGGGTGATCTCCAGACGCTCGCCAATATCGGCAAACATCGCGGTATGTTCGCCAACGATGTCACCTGCACGCACGGTGGCAAAACCAATGGTGCCAGGCACACGTTCACCGGTATGGCCTTCACGACTGTAGACCGCGCAATCTTTCAGATCTTTATCAAGAGCGTGGGCGATCGCCTCTCCCATTGCCAGTGCGGTGCCTGACGGCGCATCAACTTTATGTCTATGATGTGCTTCAATAATTTCGATATCGGTGTAGTCCCCCATCACTTTGGCTGCTTTCTCCAGCAGTTTAAGCATGACGTTAACGCCAACGCTAAAATTGGCGGCAAAGACAATCGCAATATCGGCGGCGGCGTCACGAATCGCCTGTTTACCGGCTTCGTCAAACCCCGTAGTGCCGATCACCATCCCTTTGCCATGCTGGCGACAAAAAGCGAGATGGTTCAGCGTACCTTCCGGACGGGTAAAATCGATAAACACATCAAAATCATCTTTTATCGCATCAAGGCTGCTTTGCACAGTAACGCCTGTTTTTCCTGCACCCGCCAGCTCACCGGCGTCGCTGCCCAGTAAAGAAGATCCTTCGCGCTCCAGCGCCGCGCCCAGCTGCACGCCTTCTAATGCCAGCGCCGCCTGAATCAACTGGCGGCCCATACGCCCCCCGGCTCCCGCGATGGCAACGCGGATGTTTGCATCATGCATAGCTATTCTCTTTTGTTAATTTGCATAGACCGTTTTCAGAGTAACCAGCGCATCGCTACGCCGCCAGCCAAAAACGCTGATAATTAGAAATTAATGATAAACAGGGAGGGATATCAGTGAAAGGCATGACGCAGAAAGTGATGCGTCATACCCTCTGGCATTATGCCTGGTCTTGTGACTTTGACGGCAGGCAGCACAGTATAAGCAGAATTACGCCCGTAACAGGGATCAACACGGCAATGGTAACCCACCACCCTGAATATCCGATATCGTGCATCCTTCTGACGGCTAACGCTATCGCCGGTACGGCAAAAATCAACGTTAAAATAAATGACGCGGGCAGCGCAAAAAAAATGAAAACACCATAGTCATTGTTAATTGTTACCGCTAACCACCAACATAAAAGCGGAAGCAGACAGATAACGCCACTACCAATCATAAACGACCAGAACTCGAAGCGATTGGAAACACCTTCATAATTAAAGATGTTTTTCCACCCTTCCAGATACGCTTCTCCATACGTCATATAACACTTCCTTGTTTTATTATTAGAGCGCCAGGGCCAGCACCTCAGCCACCCATTGCTGGAAGCCTTTCACATCCAGATCCAGCGCCACCTGTACATTGGCTGGTTTGCCCAGGCAACCGTCGATATCAACAACCGTCGTGCCTGAGGTAAATTCACCCTGAGTTTCTACCGCGACAAAACACGGTTTGAGAGTGAACAATTCCGGGCGCACCAGCCAGGCGATAGCGCAAAGATCGTGCATACGTAGTCCACTTTGCATACTGCCGCTACGGTAGTGGCTAAACAGGGCGTGTAGCATTTTTCCGGTGCGATTCAATTCCGGCAAAGTAGCGAGATAGTCAGGGGTTAATATTGCCTGATTGGTGACATCCAGACCGCACATGACGATTTCGATGCCGCTACGGAAGACACAGGCTGCCGCTTCTGGATCGGCAGCGATATTAAACTCGGCGTTTGGTGTGCAGTTGCCGCGACCAGCAGAACCGCCCATGATCACCAGACGGCGAATATACGGCTTACATTCCGGGCATTGTGAAAGTAACAGCGCAATATTGGTTAACGGGCCGATGGCCACCAGGGTAACGGGCTCTGGCGCACGCATCAGGGCATCACGAATTGCCAGAAACGCCGGTATACCCAGTGGCTGACGGTTGTGTTCAACAAAGTCATAGCCAGCCATTCCCGATTCACCGTGTACAGATGCCGCATCGCGCGGCGCACGAACCAGTGGTACGGCAGCGCCCTGGGCAAGCGGAATATCCACATTCCAGAAATGCAGCAGTTGCAGGGCGTTGCGGGTGGTTTTCTCTACCGAAACATTACCCGCGACAGTGGTCATCAGTTGCAGATCGAGTTCGGGGGCAAAAATCGCGGCGGCAATGGCAACGGCATCGTCAATGCCGGGGTCTGTATCGAGGAAGATAGGTAAACGCATGTTTTCTCCATAAAAAATGCCGGTAACAAGACCGGCATTTTCGCATAACTTAGGCTGCTAATGACTTAATCGACTTCACGAATATCGACACGCAGCTCTTTCGGCACTTCGAAAACAATGTTTTCTTCACGACCTTCCAGCGGAATGGCTTCGCCACCGCCAAGCTGCTGTAAACGTGCGACTACGTTCTGTACCAGAATATCCGGAGCTGATGCGCCAGCAGTTACGCCGACGCATTTCGCCTCTTTCACCCACTCTTCCTGGATATCTGTCGCATCGTCAATCAAAAACGCGCGCTTGCCCATACGCTGGGCCAGTTCCGCCAGACGGTTGGAGTTGGAGGAGTTTTTCGAACCAACCACCAGTACTACTTCCGCCTGCTCTGCCAGGGCGCGTACCGCTTCCTGACGGTTAGTCGTGGCGTAGCAGATGTCATCTTTGCGCGGACCGACAATTTTCGGGAAGCGTTTACGCAGCGCGTCGATCACATCAGACGTGGCATCCACCGACAGCGTGGTTTGGGTCATAAAGGAGAGCTTCTCTTCGTTTTTGACCGTCAGTTTCCACACATCGTCTGGCGATTCGACCAGATACATTCCCCCTTCCGGGTTGCTGTACTGGCCCATCGTCCCTTCCACTTCCGGGTGCCCGGCGTGACCGATGAGAATAGATTCTTCACCACGACGGCTGGCGCGGGCGACTTCCATATGCACTTTGGTCACCAGCGGACAGGTCGCGTCAAACACCGTCAAATCGCGGCTTTTCGCTTCGTTACGTACTGCCTGAGAAACACCGTGTGCGGAGAAAATCAGGATCGCGCCGTCCGGTACTTCGCTAATCTGCTCAATAAAGATAGCCCCACGCTCGCGCAGGCTATCGACCACGTAGCGGTTATGCACCACTTCGTGACGGACATATATCGGTGCGCCGTAAATGGCCAGCGCGTTTTCAACAATGCTGATAGCGCGGTCTACCCCGGCACAAAAACCACGCGGGTTGGCCAACAGGATCTGCATGTTACGCCTCCAGTGCCGGATCGATTTCCAGCACTTCAATATCAAAATGAACGGTCTGCCCGGCCAGCGGATGGTTGAAATCAACGGTAATGGAGTCGCCGTTAATTTCGCGGATCACGCCAGGCATCTCACTGCCATCCATTGCGGTAAAAAGCATGATTGCGCCAATTTCTGGCTCGCCTGCATCCATAAATTCACGGCGGGAGAAGTACTGAATCAGGTCCGGTGACGGCACGCCAAACGCCGCATCAGGCTCCAGCGAGAAGGTGGTTTTATCGCCCACTTTCAGCCCCAGCAGGTGTTGCTCCAGCCCTTCAGAAAGAGAAGCATCACCCAGGCGGAACAGCGCCGGTTTACCGTTGTTGCGGGTAGACTCAGCGGTGGTGCCATCATCGAGTTTCAGCGTGAAGTGCACCAGGACGGCGCTATTGCTCTGTACAGATTCAGACATGCAGGTTTGCTCTTATATTTTGAGGATTTTTGCCGGATGCGACCTACGATTTCGCAGCAATCTGTAGGCCGGATAAGATGCGTCAGCATCGCATCCGGCAGGGTTTATTATTGTTTTTTCGCTTTAGAAGGTAAAAAACCTTCCAGCACAATCAGTGCCGCACCGACACAAATGGCAGTATCGGCAAGGTTGAAGGTGGCGAAGTGCCAGTCGCCGACATAGAAGTCGATCATATCGACAACGAAGCCGTGCCACAGGCGGTCGAACAGGTTGCCCAGTGCGCCGCCAATAATCAGCGCGTAAGCGATATTGTTTAGCTTCTGCGTGGCCTTCGAGCGATACATCATCACTGCCAGGATCACGCTAATACCAATCGCAATACCGGCAAAGAACCAACGCTGCCAGCCGCCGCTATCGGCAAGGAAACTAAACGCTGCGCCATAGTTACGCGCATAATGCAGATTAAGCGACGGGAACAGCGGGACCGTATCCCCCAGAGCAAAGTTCTGGAGGATCAGGTATTTGCTGCCCAGATCGATAATCAGCACGACTACCACCAGCCACAGCCAGCGTAGCCCTGTTGAACAGATCGATTGACTCATCAGGCAAACTTACGTTTTTCACCGTCACCGGCGACGTTGCTGACACAGCGGCCGCAGATTTCTGCGTGTTCCGCCACCTTGCCGACATCCTGGGTGTAGTGCCAGCAGCGAGGGCACTTCTCACCTTCGGCTTTACTCAACGCGACTTTCAGCCCTTTGAGGACTTCGCTCTGCTGGGCGTCAGCAGGTGCGTCGTTATAGTCTGCAACGGTAGCGCCGGAGGTCAACAGGACAAATCGTAATTCATCGCCCAGCGCGGTCAGTTTCGCCGCCAGTTCCGGTTCTGCATACAAGGTTACTGCCGCTTCCAGCGAGCCGCCCACTTTCTTATCGGCACGCGCTTGCTCAATGACTTTGTTCACTTCGCCACGCACTTTCAACAGCTCGTCCCAGAACGCATCGTTCATTGCTTCACTGTCTGCCAGACCAAACAGGCCTTCGTACCACTCGCCGGTGAAGACGTATTTTTCACGTTCGCCCGGCAGGTAACCCCACACTTCATCAGCGGTGAAGGAGAGGATTGGTGCCATCCAGCGAACCAGCGCTTCTGCGATGTGATACAGCGCAGTCTGGCAGCTACGACGCGCCACGCTGTCCGCTTTGGCGGTATACTGACGGTCTTTGATGATGTCGAGGTAGAAGGAACCCATCTCAACGGAGCAGAAGCGCATCAGACGCTGTACCACTTCGTGGAAATCGTATGCTTCGTACGCCTTGAGGATGTCTTCCTGTGCCGCTTTCGCACAACCTACGGCCCAGCGATCCAGTACCACCATCTCTTCCGGTTTCACCATATCTTTTGCCGGATCAAAACCGTTCAGGTTTGCCAGCAGGAAGCGCGCGGTGTTACGGATACGACGATAGCTGTCGGCAGCACGTTTCAGGATCTCGTCAGAAACGGCCATTTCGCCAGTGTAGTCGGTTGATGCCACCCACAGACGCAGAATATCCGCACCCAGTTTGTTCATCACATCCTGCGGCGAAACGGTGTTACCGATGGATTTAGACATCTTGCGACCCTGACCATCCACGGTAAAGCCGTGAGTCAGTACCTGACGATATGGCGCTTTGCCCTTCACCGCGGTAGAGATCATCAGGGAAGACATGAACCAGCCACGGTGTTGGTCAGAACCTTCCAGATACATGTCCGCTGCGTGACCGGCAAATTCCGGACGCACATCAACAACGGAAGAGTGGGTAGATCCGGAGTCAAACCATACATCCAGCGTATCCGGTACTTTCACATACTGGTCAGCTTCGTCGCCGAGGATCTCTTTCGCATCGAGATCCCACCACGCCTGAATGCCGTCAACTTCAACGCGTTTTGCCACTTCTTCCATCAGTTCGAGAGTACGCGGATGCAGTTCTTCTGTGTCTTTGTGCACGAACAGTGACATCGGCACGCCCCAGGTACGCTGACGAGAGATACACCAGTCAGGACGGTTAGCAACCATCGACTCGATACGCGCCTGGCCCCAGTCAGGGATCCACTGCACGCCTTTGATCTCTTTCAGTGACTGCGCACGCAGACCTTTCTGATCCATGCTGACGAACCACTGCGGCGTCGCGCGGAAGATGATCGGCGTTTTATGACGCCAGCAGCACGGATAGCTGTGTTGCATTTTCTCAACGTGCAACAGTGCGCCTTTTTCCTGCAACAACGCAATGACAATATCGTTCGCTTTGAAGACGTTAACGCCATCCAGAGTCGGGTAAGTACCCAGCAGATAAGTGCCGTCCGGGCCAACCGGGTTAGCGGTTTCCAGACCATATTTTTGACCGATCACATAGTCGTCCGGACCGTGGCCTGGCGCGGTATGAACGGCACCGGTACCGGCATCCAGCGTAACGTGGTCGCCGAGAATTGCCGGAACATCGAAGTCCATAAACGGATGGGTAAAGCGCAACAGTTCCAGCTCGGCACCTTTCACCGTGCCAAGAATGGTGTAATCGCTAACGCCGATACGCTGCATTACGCTTTCAACCAGATCTTTCGCGAGGATCACGGCCTGACCGTCGATTTGCACCAGCGCATAATCAAAATCAGGTGCAATGGAGATTGCGCGGTTAGCAGGCAGCGTCCACGGCGTGGTGGTCCAGATAACCAGCGAAATTGGGCCGTTAACATTGCTTACGCCAAATTTCGTTTTAAGCGCATCCTGATCGACCGCCTGGAAAGCGACGTCGATGGACGGAGAAGTTTTGTCGTAATACTCAACTTCCGCTTCTGCCAGTGCAGAACGGCAGTCAACGCACCAGTGCACCGGCTTCGCGCCTTTGTGCAGGTGACCGTTGCCGATGATTTTGCCCAGCGCGCGGATGATGTTGGCTTCAGTTTTGAAGTCCATGGTCAGGTACGGGTGCGACCAGTCGCCCAGCACGCCCAGACGGATAAAGTCTTTGCGCTGACCGTCAACCTGGGTCGCAGCGTATTCGCGGCACTTGGCGCGGAACTCAGCGGCGGTGAATTTCTCCCCCGGCTTACCGTATTCTTGCTCTACTTTCAGTTCGATTGGCAGACCATGACAGTCCCAGCCAGGCACATACGGCGAGTCATATCCAGAAAGCCCTTTGGACTTAATGATAATGTCTTTCAGAATCTTGTTAACCGAGTGACCAATATGAATGCTGCCATTCGCATAAGGAGGGCCATCATGCAGAATGAAGGTTTTTTTGCCTTTTTTAGCTGCACGAATGATGCCGTACAGATCATCATCAGTCCAACGCGCCAGCATTCCCGGTTCGCGCTTGGCGAGATCGCCACGCATCGGGAACCCTGTTTCCGGCAAATTCAGGGTTGATTTATAGTCACTCATCAGATTCTCGGTTCCGTATTTCGGTTTGATTACATAACAGGCTTAAGCCGGTTTTGTTAGCCCAAAAAATTCGCGGGCGGTTAATTCATCACGCGCAATCTGCGCTTTCAGTTCGTCCAGCGATGCAAATCGCTGCTCATTGCGTATTTTTTTACGCAGCACTACTTGTATATGGCGACCATAAAGGTCCATTGCAACATCTAACAAATGCACTTCCAGTTGCTGGCGAATACCGGCAACCGTTGGGCGTGTTCCGATGTTTGCAACGCCGGGTAACGGCTTTTCGCCAAGGCCCAACACTTCTACCGCATAAACCCCTTTCACCGGGGAAACCTGACGGCGTAGCGGTACATTCGCCGTCGGGAAACCTATAGTGCGCCCTAATTCATCACCGTGGACTACACGCCCGGAGATGGCAAACGGGTGCCCCAGTAAACTTTCTGCCAGAGCCAGATTGTCATCCGCAAGCGCCTGACGCACGGCGGTGCTGCTGATACGCACACCACCTTCGCAAAAAGTTTGCGTGCTGGTGATATCGAAGCCGTATTCCATGCCCGCTTTCTGTAATAACAAGAAATCGCCTTCACGACCAGCGCCAAAGCGGAAATCGTCACCTACGGCAAGAAATTTTACCCGCAAGTGCTTCACCAGAAGATCACTGATGAAGTTTTGCGCGGTTAACGCCGCAAAACGCCTGTCAAAACGCACGCACAGCACGTAATCAACGCCACACTCTGCAAGATAACGCAGTTTTTCCCGCAGCCGGGTGAGCCGTGCCGGGGCTTTATCAGTAGCAAACAGTTCCAGTGGTTGAGGTTCAAAAAGCATCACCATCACCGGTAAGTTGCGCTTGCGCCCTTCTTCCTGCAAGCCCTGTAACAGCGCGCGATGACCGCGATGCACGCCGTCGAAATTACCAATAGTCAGCACACACCCTTCTTGCGGGGCCTGGCTGAGATTATGTATGCCGCGTATCAGCTTCATGTCTGGCTCAAAACAGTGAAAATCGTCCGAGTATACCTTGTACAGCGGTCAAGGTTAACCGGCGATTGAGTACCGAAATCAGAAAGAAGTGGCTTTTCATTGCTATGGCGCAAATCATGGAAAGAAACTGACCGCCTGCTGCAATTTTTCTCGCGGAAAAGCTGTATTCACACCCCGCAAGCTGGTAGAATCCTGCGCCATCACTACGTAACGAGTGCCGGCACATTAACGGCGCTTATTTGCACAAATCCATTGACAAAAGAAGGCTAAAAGGGCATATTCCTCGGCCTTTGAATTGTCCATATAGAACACATTTGGGAGTTGGACCTTGGCTAATATCAAATCAGCTAAGAAGCGCGCCATTCAGTCTGAAAAGGCTCGTAAGCACAACGCAAGCCGTCGCTCTATGATGCGTACTTTCATCAAGAAAGTATACGCAGCTATCGAAGCTGGCGACAAAGCTGCTGCACAGAAAGCATTTAACGAAATGCAACCAATCGTGGACCGTCAGGCTGCTAAAGGTCTGATCCACAAAAACAAAGCTGCACGTCATAAGGCTAACCTGACTGCACAGATCAACAAACTGGCTTAATTGCCTGTTGTTGTCAGCTTTGTAAAAAAACCCGCTCTGGCGGGTTTTTTTATATCCATCTGCAGGCCAAAATTCGGCCTGCAAAGTACAAATGTTTATTTTGAAGCTGGAGTAAACAGCGCAGAATAGTCTGTATTGCAGATACGCTGTACTGCAGGGTGCTGAATCATCCTTTCGGCAAAAATCGCGTGGTACTCTTCCATCACGTTCTCAACACGGCCTATCTCCACAACCGAGTCATCGTTATAGAAATCATTAGCGTAAAGCGAAGGTGCAACGAAAATAGCGTTATGCGTCGCCCCAAAGGCTTTCATCAACGCAGCATCATCAAACTCACCCAAAATTTCGACGTTCAAGCCCTGGGAGTTAAACCAGTTTAATAGTTTACGCCCCAACATTGAGCGACGCCCCGGAATAAGTAAACGCTCTTCAAGACAGGCAGGAAACGGCTTTTCTGGTAGTGGGTTAGTGCACCAGAAACTGACACCACATTCGCCAATTTTCATGGAAAACAGCCCTTCCTGCTGAGTGGAATCGATCGGACAGTCAGAGATGATCATATCCAGTTTATGCTGACTCAACTGCTCTAAAAGCATCTCGTGCGTCGATTCGAAACAGCGTAGATGGATCTGCTCGTCTTCCACAACTGCGGCATCCAGAACACTGCTGACCAGACGTTTGGAAAGTGCATCTGCCACACCAACATCAAACAATAAGTTGGACTCTTTGCGATAATTGACGATATCCAGCATTTCCTGGCTTAAGGTGAACATTTTATCGGCATAGCGATAGACCAGTTCCCCCAGTTCGCTGGGTTCCAGACCACGTCCTTTACGCTTAAATAGTTTCCCTTGCAGGCGCTCTTCCAGCGCCCGGATCTGCCCGGTAATGGTTTGTGGTGTTAAATAAAGCGCCTCCGCTGCGCCAACCACAGAACCTTCTTTGTAGACATGCCAGAAGTAATACAAGTGGTTGTAATTGATATGAGACATGCTCATTTCTCTCCCTGATAACAATGAAAAGGGAGCCGTTTATGGCTCCCCAGTACATCGTCCTGTCAAACTGATGGACGTAAACGAACGCGTAACCAGCTATATCCAATTACCGCCGAAGAAATTGAACCGACAAGGATACCTAATTTTGCCCAGTTAATCAGTTCTGGATCTACGCTACCAAATGCCAGGCTGGCAATAAAGATAGACATAGTAAAACCGATACCGCACAGGATACCAACCGCCATAATTTGCTGGTAAGTCGTTCCCTCTGGCAGATGTGCCAATTTCAAACGCAGCGCCAACCAGCAGAACAGACTAATACCCAGTGGCTTGCCAATCAGCAAACCAGCGATGATCCCTAATGGCAGGATGGAGGTCAAACCTTCCAGCGTGACACCTTGCAGTGAAACGCCAGCATTAGCAAATGCAAACAGCGGCAAAATCAGATACGCCACCCATGGATGCAAAACATGCTCCAGACGTTTAGCCGGAGAGCGCCCATGCTTCTCTTTCAAAGGAATAAAGAAGCCGACAATGACGCCAGCCAGGGTTGCGTGAACCCCCGATTTCAACACCGCTGTCCACAGCACCACGCCAACCAGAATATAAACGCCCGTGCGGCGTACACCACACAGATTCAATACCACGAGTACCGCAATTGCTACAGCCGCGACGCCAAGAGAGGCCATCGATAAGTCATTAGTGTAGAACAATGCGATGATAATGATGGCCCCAAGATCGTCGATAATAGCCAGAGCCATCAAAAAGATCTTCAGCGCTAACGGAACACGACTTCCCAACAGCGCCAACACACCAAGTGCAAAGGCAATGTCAGTCGCCGCCGGGATTGCCCAGCCTTCGCGGGTAATCGGATCGGCATAGTTAAAAGCCAGATAGAGCAATGCCGGGACAATCATCCCGCCGATTGCGGCAATAACAGGAAATGCCGCCTGGCGCAGACTGGCCAGCGAACCTTGCATCAGCTCGCGTTTAACTTCCAGACCAACCAACAGGAAAAATACCGCCATCAGAGCGTCATTGATCCATAGCAGCATGTTCTTGTTGATCTCAAGTGTCCCAACCCGGAGCTGAACCGGCGTCTCAAGAAAGTCGTGATACCATCCACTGGTTGCACCGCTGTTGGCCATAATCATCGCTAATACAGCGGCAATAATGAGAATAATGCCTCCCGAGGCATCACTGCTAAAGAATCGATGCAGATGTTTCACTTTTTATTTCTCTTCAGGTGAATAGATCGTTTTCACGATTTTACCCCGCACGAATCATCGTTAAAATCAGATTATAGTGTAGGAATAGCTCGCTTTTTACGATCTATTAAAAGAATTGCGCCATCAGCGAGAGATGAGTTTTTGATGCCCGAAAGCGGCGGCTGATGACCTTAAACCCCATTAATCATAGTCTAATGTCAAGATTTCTGAAGAAATTATTCGGAAAAGTAATAATTAAATTGTTCCATGCTCTAGTTTTTTATTCCACAGATGTTTGAGGATATCTAATGTAGAAACGACATTCGCAGGAGACATTCGGTTCAATGATATAAGGAAAGGATGGTTCTCCACAAAGTGGATAAAACGCGTCGCACTGTTCAATGTTGCATGCCGCATCTCGCGGACTTTCTTACTGCCAGTGAGATTGCATACAGCCATTGAATAATTGCGGTTAGAAAATGCACGCCAGACATTATTTCGTACCCCACCACTAAGGAATAATCGCGGTGGAAAATCAATGGTGGCGGGTGCCACACCGCGCTCTTTGACAAAGGAAATATGGCAGCGACCTTGATGAATATGCTGCAAATTAGCCATCAGGCAGCCGCCCAATATAAAGCATTCGTGATCAAGGTAATGCTGAACGTTGTTGGAATGCTCATCGGTCAGTATTCTGACCAGTTCAAAATGACGATATGCCGGAAGAACCGGTTTTACCAACATTCCCGGATCGTTTTGATGTAAAACTGCCGGGCCGTAATCAATATCAAACAAGGTATCCCGCCGCATAGTAAGTAACTCTTTGCGCTGGACATGATGTGCCAGCGTCCCTGGAGACATACGCTCTTCATAGTTCGATGTGTATTGATAATGTTGCTCTACGGCAGATGAGGAGTAATTGGTTGAGATGGCAACCACCCTGCCGCTTTGTTCTTCTGCGGTAACAAGAGCATAAAGAGAGTTATTGCTACCATTATACTTGACGCGAAAAGCGCGGGTACTCAGGGTAATATCAGAAGCTGGGAAACACTGTCGACTTTCTTTATAGTTTGCTTCACGCGCTAATTTTAACAGTTCACGGCTAAGTCCAGTGCTGTTAAGAAGTAATGACTTTCTGATATCCGCAAGTGCCTCCCCTTGCTCAATCATCAATGCTAACTGGGCTCCTCGTGGTGTGGTAATTACGTGTTCCAGAGTGATAAATGTTTTCTCACAATGATGGCAATACATTCTTCTCTGGCCTTGTGCAGAATATCCATATTTTTTGAGGGACGTGCCTCCGCAAGTTGAACATTGGCAAATCAAACCTCTCCAGGAGTGATTCACAATATTACGATAAATATTAAGCGACTGTTCAGATATCACTGGAAACAAGTAACCACATTCACGGCATAAAATATTTTTACCCTGTGCGACATAATCCTGGCTATTCAGCAACCCCAGGTTTTTACATCCTGGTGTTTTGCAACAATCAACATTTACGTTGGTAAACATATCCACTCCCTGCGAATAGCCGTATCTTGATATTGTTCAACGCGAAAAGAACCTGATTCAATGCGTAGCACTGAATCAGGCGGGCATAGCCCTAAATGGCATACATTACATTTATTATGATTATCAGGTTAGCCCCAGGTCACCGCTTCTGGTTTATCACCTCTGGCTTTCATTAGAGAATCATTATCAATATCAGTTTTATATTTTAAAAACTTACCATACATCTGTTTTTCAATATCTGTTTTTTTACCGATCAGATTAAGTGTTTCATAACGATCAGATTTCAGATTGTAGAGATATTTCGGTTTATTATTGCGATCGATAATCATCTTCCAGTCACCATCACGGATCGCCCATTCATCGGTTGGATCATCCTGGAATGGCATATCAATCCCGAAAATTAATGGCTTTTCGCGTTTCAATGCTTTTTGCTCAAGAACAGGAACCAGCGATTCACCATCGAAAGTACGGTCTGTAGGTAATTTGAAGTTCATCATTTTCGCTAAAGTAGGCATCCAGTCCAGACCATAAACGGGTGTATCTGAAACCATTCCCTGTGGTAGATGTTTACCATATTTAATAATGGCTGGAACACGAATTCCGCCTTCCCAAAGGTTATCCTTGCGACCGCGTAATCCATCCGTTTCCCCTGCCAAATTCAGCTCATACACTTTGCGCGCTTCACGCGTTACCGGACCGTTATCACTGGTAAAAATAACGATTGTGTTATCTTCTTCACCCATCGCTTTGATTTTATCCAGCACTTTTCCAACCTGTGCATCCAGATAGCTGATATTGGCATAATATTCCCCCACACCACGCCAGGGTTTGTCTGCCCAGTCGCCATAAAATAAATCAGGATGCTGCTTCTGATACGCGCTCATATATTGTGAGTACATGTCGAGGTATTTTTTGGGCGAAGCCAGGGGGCTATGCACTTCGGTAAAAGCAACATAGAGGAAGAAAGGCTTGCTGTCCTTTTTGTTATCCAGCCAGTTGACGACTTCCGAACTGACATACTCACCGCTCATTTTATCGGCTCGTGGAGTGGGTTGCCAGCCTGTCGGGTAAACCATGCCATAACGCGGGCGTTCTTTAGCGTTATCCAGCGTGGCGTCGGTAACAAAGCCCGCCGTATTAACCAGTGAGTAATCAAAGCCCATATCTTGTGCTTGTGGCTGATCGGTGCGATCGCCGCCTGCATTCAGATGCAGCTTACCCATCATTGCCGTGTCGTACCCTTGCGCTTTAAGTAGATTAGCAATCGTGAGTTCGTTACGCCCTAAGGCAACATCTTTGCCTGAAGGAATCCATGAGCGAATTCCAGTACGAAATGGCATCCGGCCGGTTAATAGCCCTGCGCGTGAAGGTGAACTTAAAGGAGCGGGGGCATAGTAGTCAGTAAATTTGACCCCTTCCTGGGCAAGCCTGTCGATATTAGGTGTTTTAACGATCTGATGACCATATGTTGCTAAATCGCCATAACCTAAATCATCCGCCATAATAATGACTAAATTAGGTTGTTTAGCCTCTGCGGCTAAGGCAGGACTAAAAGCATTCCCTGTGCAAACTGCAAGGCCGATCAAACTGGCCATTAACGTTTTCTGCATAATTATTCCCTGATAAAAATTAGAAATCATAACCAAGCATATAAATCATTTGATCGCCAAAGCCATCGTAGCCCAGCTTATTATCGAAATAACGCCACGTCACACTGGCTTTCCAGCGAGGATAGAACTTCCAGGCAATAGTTAAACCGCCATTTAACCCGTTCCGGCCAAATTGCTGCTCCGTGTAAGCATCGTTCCTGTCCAGTTCTATTTCATTCCAGTTAGATAAAACAAATTTTTCGTCAAATAACGTAAATGGTAATACTGCTGTCCAGCCAACAACATAACCATTCCAACCATTCGTTTGACCATATTTAGCTGATACGTAGTCACCAGATTGATTATGCAATCCAATATACGGTTTAAAAAAGCCCCACTCGCCGTTCCAGCCGAGGTAACCGAATCCATAAAACATGTCCAGATCGTCACCCCATGAGTTATCCCATTGGCCATAAATTTTGCCAAAGAATGTCATATCAGAGTCAAAGAGTCTGACATGCGTCATTGCTGAAACCGTATGATTTCTCCCTGCTACAGCATGATTGAGTACATTACTTTCATAAAATGAGTAAAATTCTGCTTCTTTAAAATTTACCCCAAAATCCGCAGTCACTTTCCATACTTCACCACGGTGAGTGTTTACAAATCCACTATTCCAGTCTGCATAACCCGCATTTATTGAACCAAAGGTTCCTTTATATTCTAATGAAGAATATGCAGGAAAATGATAGATAGCTGTTATCAAGGTACACGCAATAAGAAGTCGTCTTTTGGCAGACATATAATATGTTCTCCATTCATTGTTTTTATGATTCCATAGGAATTAATACACCAGACAATTCATTTTTATTAAGAATGACCAGGCCAGTATATTTAAAGATGACTATCGAAGCGTGATGAAGATCGCAGATTACTTTTGCGAACGGGCGGAGGGATATCGTGTTTCAGAAAATGTGTCTGTTTTAAACATCACCCTTTGATTTATAGGCATTTTTCATGATGAACTTAGCATTGGCTGCTGAACGTATTTCTTTGTCTCTCTATAGTATTACAGTAACCTTTAATAATTAATTTCCTTTAGCCATTCACTTTTGATAGAGGAAAACACCTTTTTTTGTGAATTCCTGGATATATTTAAGTTAAATAAATTGATGTATTGAAATATTATTCCGCAAAAATGCGAGGCGTCTTCAGAAAAAGAATTGATAAAACAGAAGTGAATTAAAAGCGCAGTATAATAGCGGCGGGTGCTTGAGGCTGTCTGTCTCAGGCATTAGCTGAACGGCAGATAGAGAAAAGCCCCGAGTGATATTTTACCATCAACCCGAGGCCCCCTATATGCAGAACACATGTAGAGTGCCTCTTACTGACCGAAAGGTCAAGGAGAAGAGAGCAATGAAGAAAAATGTTTTGAAAAAATTTGCGGCGGCAGCACTTGCGGCGGCAACAGTAATGAGCAGTATGTCAGTGATGGCGTTTGCAGATGATACGGGATCGACAGCAAAAACAGGTAGTGTTACGATTACGAAGTATATGGGTGATACTAAAGCTGGGGATACATTGTCACCAGAGAATTATACAGGTGTGGAACCAACAGGAGAGGAGAAAAACTTATTACAAGGGGTTGAGTTTGCCTATGTAGAAGTTGGTAAGAGAGTGCAGGTAGATACTGGTGAAGGGAAGTCTTCACAAACAGAGATACAGTATAATGTGACAAATGATGATTTTTTGCAGGCAATTGGGATTAAAACAGGTGTTGGTAAAAACTATACACAAAGCGAATTAAATAACAAAGTAAGTGATAGTGCTAATAAAACTGCTGTGATAAATTTTGTAAAAAAAAATAAAAAATCAAATGCAAAAGTTACAGATAAAAATGGTACAGCATCTTTTACAGGACTAGATCTTAATGCATTATATGTATTTGCAGAAACAGATGCTACAAATGCAGCGTTAGCAAATGATGGAAGCAAAGTTAACGTAACAAAAGTTTCTGTTCCATTCCTCGTTTCTTTACCATTTACTGGAAAAGATGGAAAAACAGTAACAGAGTTAAATGTATATCCAAAGAACTCAACAGGTGAAGATTCAATTGATAAGAAGATTGTGGAA
>ENA-ORNG01001040-ORNG01001040.1-human-gut-metagenome-genome-assembly--contig:-NODE-1040-length-21283-cov-2.539241_pt1 | contig 21283 bp, 10 predicted proteins | sample MGYA00242113_ERZ509018 | MGnify/ENA primary metagenome ERZ509018 (study PRJEB26280, sample SAMEA2338711) | human gut metagenome | biome: human gut; feature: human-associated habitat; material: faeces... | reverse complement strand
TCACCTGCCATTACTGTAAACAAAGCACCTAACAGACATACTGCAACTAAACTTATTATATTTTTTTTCATACTATCAGATTATTAAATTTCATCGCATACAAGGTGAACACATTTCAGATATGTTTCAAACGTGTCCCAAATATAGATATTATTTTTTTTCTCCAAAACTTTCCTGTTGTAATTCTACTTCACGCAATTCATATTTAGAAATCCTTCTTTTCAATCGTAAAATTTCCTCTTTCATTGAACTGAGTTCCAGATCGTCTGTCCCGTGAGTTTCAACTTTTTTTTCGGCACTGTTCCGAACCTCAACCGGATTATAAATAAAGCGCATCACAGGCTTCACAGACTTATATTCAAACTCACAAGGAACAATAGCATGTACTCCTTCCAAGACTTCTGCCCGAATATTTATCTTTCCTGCATTTGTTGTCGCACGAATCAAGACAGGGGCACTTCCCCAATGGGCCGGTACAGGATTGCATGCAATATCGCAATCCCCTAACAATGTAGCCTCACCCGTAACCGTAAAACGTACAGAAGTATTATTCAGTCTCTTTACCGTACCTTCCTCATCTACAATCTCCGCTATTAACGTAACAACATCTGAACCATCAGCATGCAAAGGCAAACCGTCATCATCTACACGAAGGCGCAGACTCACTGGCCGCCATGAAGGATACTTTTTATTGGTTACCACAATCTTACCGTTTACCAGCCCTTCTGCCAATATATATGCTTCTTTTCGTTTTCCGGAACGGGCCAAAGCCTTCAATTCCATAAAATGAAAAGCATCTTTGAAAGTAATAATAGGAGAAGGCATTTTGCACTTATCGGTAGAACGTTGGTAAACGTATTTTTTACCATTCTCAAAAACAGTCAAACGCACTTCTTCACAATTAGAATAAACTGTAACGTCTTCGGATGAGAAAGGTGTCATCTCGTTCGCTACATAGACCATAGGACCACTCTCTGCCGGAAGTTTGTCCAATTTGTCAAAAGGCCTCTGTGCCATAAACATATAATAAGACATTTTGGGCTGGCGAAAAGCATCCATTATTCCACCATAGAACGGTTGAGGATGATATCCGCGTTGATGATCAAAGGCATGCCACAAAGTTCCACCTACATGTGCAAGTTGCGAAGCGTAGAGTGTCTCCAGGCATGTATAAGGATAAGCAGGAGAAGCATAATGTACAGCTTGTTGTAACATAGGACTTTCTCCCCACGAACGATGTACCCTACTGTTTGAATTATGGGAATTCCAATCATCTACATTATCCCCGAACTCCCGAGTAAAGTACATGATTTCTTCTTTCAATGTACCGGCATTATAAACCGATTTCTTACCAGCGGACACAGATGTAGGATGAGTGTAAATCACAGGAAAATAATCACTTCCCGGTGATCCCGGATCACAGGCAGAAAGAGCTTGTTCATACGGGTATTCTTCATCGACAGTTTTCTTCGCATTATGAGCATATTCCTTAGGAAAATGTGTTTCATTCAAAACCGGTTCCCACATAAAAGTAGAAGGATGATTACGATCACGACGAACCAGACCACGAATATCAGAGTAGGCTCTTTCTGAAAAAACCGGTTCATCATTCCAGAATTGCCATCCGGCAACAGCCAATATCGTTAAAATACCGAATTCGTCACAGGCATCCAGAAAAGCTGGATCATGAGGGTAATGAATACAGCGTACAACACGAATTCCCGCATCACGCAGTTTTTTCGCATCGCGCCAATGTAAAGAATTGGGCAGTGCGTTACCGATAATAGCAAAATCCTGATGACGATTAACTCCTATCAGCTTATCCCGATAAGGTTTATTATTCAAGTACAGACCATCTCTCCCTCTGTATTCTATTTTACGAATTCCTACTTTCTGTAACATTCCATCAATGAGGATACCATTCCCATCTACCAGTTTAATCTCTAACTGATGCAAAATAGGAGAATCAGGTGTCCAAAGCTCCGGACACTCCACATACAGATTCACATCATAATAATTTGCCCTGCCCTTTCGTAGCGAGAGTTTTTTTACTCCTCTGCTAATCTCTTTGCCTGAGATATCCCGTAACGTCAGCATAAGCTCTCCTTTAAACAAACCTGACGACTCATTACGCAAATGAATTTTCACACCTATTTCAGCTTTATCTTCCGAAACAAAAGGGTAATGGATAAAAACACCGCCCCCTGCAATTTCATCTTCATAATTAGCATCCGTAATATGTACTGGATTATGAGCTATCAAGAAGCAATCCCTATAAATTCCTCCAAAATAAGTAAAGTCCAAAGCTTGCTGGGGTTTGCCAGGCAGAAATGAGGGATCATCACTATTATCCGCACAAATAGCCAATGTATTAGCCGTCTCAAAATTCAATCCTTCCGTTACATCTACGATGACCGGCAAATAACCATTATAATGTTCTCTAAGTAACTTTCCGTTAAGCCAGATCCGTGACTTACCCATTATACCTTCAAAGTGCAGATAAACTATTTTATTTTTTAGATTCTCAGGCACAGAAAAGGTTTTCCGATACCATGCCTCTCCTTGATAATTAATATTACCACTTGCCTCTTCAGGAAGTAGTTCGATTCCATGTGGTATACTCACAATATCCCATAAAGAGTCATCAAAATCTCTTTGCCATGCATCCGGACAACTTCCTTTATGAAATCTCCATCCTACGTTCATATTATATACTTCACGCCCACTACCGGCAAGCTCATAAAAACCTGCCGTAGAAAAATGCGATTCACCAGCCTGCAAGCCTGAAGCGAAAATCACCAATAAAAAAAACACAATAGTACACATCAGTCTATTATTTCGGGTTATTTACTCTTTTCCAACTCTAAAATCCTCTGAAAAGCCTTTATCTTCTCCAGCTATCTATCGCCAGCTAGACTATTTTTGTTTCTTACTATATCTTAATAATGCCTCCAGATAATAATAATCAGCATATACTAAAGGAACATCTATCTCACTTCCATGAGGAATGCTCCCTACGCTATGCATTAAGATAAAATTACAGTTCGTTCCCGACTCTGCCAAATAGAGCGGAGAAGACAAACTCTTCAATATATGTTCAGCTGCCTGTTCATACTTTTCTCCATCATCCACATAATCCGTCAATTCCAGAAAAGCAGAAGCTGCAATTGCCGCTGCTGAAGCATCACGTGGCACTTCTTTAAACATCTGAGAGTCATAATTCCAATCCGGAACAAATCCCTCCTGCCCCGCATTGAAATCCCAATATGGTACTCCGTCTTCCGGCAGATTTGGATGATTCAGCCAGAAGTCGGCTGTATGGATCGCCATATCCAAGAAATCCTTTCTTTTTGTTTCACGATAAGCCATCGTATAGCCGTAAATAGCCCATGCCTGTCCACGTGCCCAAGCAGAGTTATCCGAAAATCCCTGACAAGTAGCTTTATGAAGTACTTTTCCCGTCTCTTCGTCATAATTCACTACGTGATAATTACTGTAATCTGCACGGAACTGATTCTTCGCAGTAGTTTCCGCATGTGCATTAGCGATATTTGCATAAACAGAATCTCCTGTTACTTTCGTAGCAAAATACAGAAGTTCCAGATTCATCATATTATCAATGATTACAGGATAAAACCATTCATCTATTCCGTTCCACGCTTTTCGGTAATTCCATGACTCTATACAACCCGTTTTTTGATTAAAGCGTGTACATAGTGAACGGGCTGATTCTACCAGAATATCTTTATAGGTTTCGTTACCGGTCAAACGATATGCATTACCAAAGCTACAGTACATCAGAAAACCGATATCATGATGGTTTGTCAGTTTTTTCAATGGTTCGAGAGCTTCAGTCCATTTTATTGCAGACTCTTTCCAGTTTTCATTGTGATTATGTTCATATACATACCACAGACATCCCGGATAGAACCCTTCGGTCCAATCATTCTTTTTCGTAGTTTTCAATTTCCCGCCTTTTATGGTACGCGGATACTCATTAGGTTCCGGTACCACTTTCAACTGAGCAGAAAGTTGCAGTTCAGCTCTCTCAAAACCACGAGACACAATATCTTCCTCATTTTTTGTGCTGCACGAACAAAGAATAAGCAAACACAATATCCAAAGTTTATTTATTTTCATCCTTAATCCTTTTTACCTAAATATTTATTATTATGTCTATAGTCCATAGTGGATAATTAGTAGAAAGGCCGTTCTGACTTTTTAATGTAACAACGGCCTTCCTTTGTTTATATTTACCACATTTGCTAATCCCAACCCGGATTCTGCTTCAATTTGTCATTCTTGAAAAGTTCCGTATTGGCAATCGGATAAAAGTATAACTTATCATCGACCAAACGTGTATCCAACAATTGCCTTGTATAATTTATACCTGATTCTTCCTTCGTTATCTTCACTCCATAAATATCTTTTAAGGCGTCCAGCTCTTTCCAGCGACGAAGATCCCAAAAGCGATGTCCCTCAAAGGCAAGTTCAACTCTACGTTCATTCTTCAGACGTTTCAGGAAAACTGCAGGGGATAAAGTTTCGGACAATGCGGGCATCTTTACCCCATCTCTGCCGCGAACTTGATTTACAGCTTGTAATGCGGACATGCCACATTTTTCATTCGTAAATGCAATGTCATCATAAGCATTGACCATAGCTTCAGCATAGTTTAGCAACACTTCTGCATATCTGAATAATATCCAGTTGTGATGAGCTTTTGTAGTTGGTGCACCTGCCTCAAAACTTATACTACTGTTGACATACTTACGCAAGTAGTACCCTGTCGTCGTAGCATTAGTCAATGGCAACCCGTTGCTTCCTCCTTCCCATATTTCCACTTCCTTATCTGCCGGCCACTTCATACTGTTATGAACGATGGTCAGATAAAAACGAGGATCTCTCTGAGCATAAGGATTCTCACGCATAGCTTCATTAGTCCAATCAAAAGGCTCACCGTTATTCATTTCAAATGCGCTTGCCAGATTTTCCGTCGGGCAAGTAGACGTTTTCCCGCCTGTCACCCCCATAGGAAAGTTAGAAGCCTCAAAACCATTATTCTCTCCGTTAGGACGTGCCCAAATAACCTCTTGACTTCTATTATTCTGTGTTCCGAACAGATTTGCAAAATTCTTATCCAAAGTATATCCCAAAGCAGATTGGTTACCAATAATCTCATAGGCAGCTTCTGCGGCGGCAATCCATTTACTTTTATCGTTATCCGGATTGAACAAAGGGCTTGCAGCATATAATGCAGCACGAGCTTTCAACGCCAGAGCGACTCCCTTCGTCACACGTCCGGTCTCCTGCTCTTTTCCAAAGTTTGTATAACTCACCGGAAGCAGTTGCGCCATTTCGGTACATTCGGAAATAATAAAATCTAAGATCACACCGGCTGCCACAGGCTCAGCATTATTCGCCTCCTCTTTAGTAACAACTTTTGTTATTAAAGGAATATTCTTATAGCGCTTCACCAACTCAAAATAGAAAAATGCCCGCAAGAAACGAATCTCATACTCATAATTCGGATATTCTTTCATCCAATCTTCATACTCGTCTCCATACTTCCAGTCTTCAAAAGTCAGTCCTACCATATTTTCCAAATAGAAATTAGCGTCGTGAATCCCTGAATAGTAGTTAGAGAATTTGTCATCAATCGTAGTATTGGCAGACCAAGTTCCATTAACAAATCTCTGCACGTTTGATGTTTTGTAAACATGTATGGCATCATCTGTAGCTGCATCTTGCATTGCACCGTCAATACTGCAAAAGTCTTGAGGCAAATAACTATAAACATTCGTTACAAACTGCTTGACGCGTGCATAACTCCCTTGAATCTGTTCTTTCGAATAATAATCCGATTCGTTACAATCCATAAAATCACAGGCTGCAAATAAGAACAGTGATAGAAATATTATTAAATACTTATTTATTGGCTTCATATTATTCCACTTTTTTAGAAAGATAAATTAAATCCAAATGCATATTGAGTCATAGTAGGATGTGATGCACCAATAGCCTCTGGATCACGAATGTCAATCCCATCAATACAGAACAAATCATGCGCACGGGCAAAGATTTTAGCTCCACCCAGAAAACCGGTTTTCTTCAATAGTTTTTCCGGAAACCTGTAATACATTTCCAATGTCCTCAACTTCAAAAAGGACGCATCAGCCACCCACAATGAATTATTGTTGTAGTTATTATCTGATCCTGAATAAGTCAGGCGCGGGAGGGTACCGTTTGGATTCGTTTCACTCCAACGATTTTCGTAATAATAAGTAGAAATCGTATTATTACCTACTATAGGCCGATAAATACTTCTTGTATCCAATAACTTGCTGTAATTACCTGTTCCCTGGAACAAGGCATAGACACCCCAACCTTTATATTCCGCTCCTAGATCAAAAGAATAATATATTTCGGGACATGTAGAGTTATATCCCAATGCTACTTGGTCATAAGCATCTATCCGGTTATCTCCGTTTTGATCCTTAAACATCAGATCTCCAGGACGCACATCGCCCAGATATTGCTTAACCTCACGATTATCGATTTCTTCCTGAGACTGATAAATACCCATCACTTCATAACCAAAAATCTGATTTAAAGAACCTCCTGTACGCTTCTGATAATCATGGGGGCGATACTCTTCATTTTGATTTATAATTTTATTGCGCACAAATGAGAACTGCCCACCCAAGTGGTATGTGAAATTTGAAATCTTATCGTCCCAGTTCAGAGCTATTTCAATACCCTTATTGTCAACAACTCCGTCATTGACATTCGGTACCGACATACCCAATATACCAGAGACTGCATTTCCGCCAGCAACAAGAATGTCTGTACGATGATCATAGAAAGCATCAACAGCCAATGACAATTTATTCCATGCCTTGAAATCAACCCCGACATTCAGCTTATGAGATTTTTCATATGTAAGTCCCTCAACTCCTAATTGAGTCAACTTCATGCCACTCATAGAAGTAGGAGCATTCTTAAAGAAGTATGAGCCTCCGCTACCATAGATATCTTGAAATAAGTTCACAGCGTAATCAGCACGTCCGGAAACACCATACGAAGCTCTCAATTTCAAGAAGTTCAGCCAGTCATTCTTCAGGAAACTTTCTTCTGAAAGAATCCAGCCGGCACCAATAGCCGGGAATATTCCCCAACGATCATCGGGGTCTAATATACTGGACGCAGAACCGGACAATGACAAATCCACTAAATAGCGATTATTATATGCGTAATGTGCCTGACCTATTACATCCATGAAAGCCCGCCCTGTATTACGTCCCTTTGACTTTATCTTATCCATGGAGTACATGAAGGTAGTATTCAAATCATGCTTACCCCACTGTCTGGACAGGTTAGCATAAGCCTCAAAGTTGAAGTGAGTGGTAACAGAACCTACACTTTTAGAATAAGAGAGTGTACCTTCATTGGCATGAGTATTAAATTCTTTTTCCCCTGTCTCCAAATTCAAAACCGCCGACTCGTAACCAAAATTCTTCGTATTGCTATCCCAATAGGCAGCAGTGTTGTCCAAAGCAACTTTAATACCACCGGTTAAACCCGGTAATAGAGCTGCCAGATCCTGTTTCAAATGTATATCGGCAAACAAGGCACGGGTCTGAGAACGCGCATATCCTTTACCCGAAATATTAGCAACCGGATTATTGCCATAAGTCGTAGTACCTCCCCAAATACCTCTTTCCGTCTTAATGGGAAACGCAGCGGCAGGAACCTGATATAAGGCTGTAAAAATATCACTAACCCCTGTTCCCGGACGATTATGTTCAGAGAAGTTGCCCAATAAGTTCAATTGTACAGTTGTAGTAGGTGAAGCCGCAATATCTAAATTTGTACGAACATTCAGCTTGGAATACTTAAGTTGAGTAGAGTAGCCATCATTATCCCCGGTAGGCTGCAAGATTCCACGGTTATCCATAAAGTTTAACATCGTATAGTAGCTTACAAACTTACCGCCACCACGCGCCGAAAAGGTTATATTATCACCATAGCTGGCTCCTCTCAGTGTCTCGTCTACCCAATCTACATTAGGATAAAACAACGGATTGGTCTGGTTTTTAAAAGCATCCAGTTCTGCCACCGAATAGCGTGGCATCAAACCATCGTTCTTCATTGCCTCATTCAACGCAGATGCATAAGTATATCCATCTACAAAATCGGGTAAACGCTTCGGAGTAGCCATATTGAACTCATAAGAAAAACTAATCTGAGGAGAAGTCAGACTACCCCGTTTCGTTTTAACCAGAATTACACCGTTAGCGCCACGAATACCGTATAAGCTGGTAGCTACCGCATCTTTCAGTACACTGACCGATTCTATTTCTTCTGAACTTAATTCCTTAAGAGAACGTTCGAAACCATCGACCAATATAAGTGGACTTTTGGAATTCAAAGTCCCCATTCCACGCACATACAAAGTGGCTCCGTCTTCCCAAACCGCACCGGCATTTTGCAACACCTGCAATCCCGGAAGCATACCAAACAATTGATTCGTAGCATTAATGCTATTCTTATGCGAAAGTTTATCGCTGGTAGCCGTAGAAACGGCACCGGTAACCTCTCTTGCATCATGAGTAATATTGCGGCCGTAATCTATCACCACTTTATCCTTATGAATCGTCAATGTGTCTACTTGTGCCATCAGGTTGAATGAACACAGCACACTTGCCAATATGATATTTATCTTTTTATTCATACTCTTTTTTATCTATGTTTTTCAGATGTATTATTCCCAACCGGGGTTTTGTACCAACCCATATCCTTTATTTATTTCATTCTGGGGGAAAGCACTCAGATACCATTTCTCCGAAAATCCACCGGGATTCCACCAAGAACGACTTTGTTCTCCTCCCAGAAGTGGAAACTCTTCACAAATATAACTGCCGTCATTCTTGTTTTTATAGATATTCAATCCATGCAAAGGAGTAGAGAATTTTTCTTTCATCTTCCAACGGATTAAATCGAAAAAGCGTACTTCTTCATAACCAAATTCGCAAGCACGCTCACGAAGAAGCTCTTTTCTGAATTCTTCCTTACTCAATCCTTTCTTCAATCCTTTCATACCGACACGAGCACGTACTTTATCGACATAATGATAAGCCAGCTCATTCGGCCCATTATTGTACTCATTCAAAGCTTCCGCATAACTCAAATATATTTCTGCAATACGCAGATGAGGCCACTGAATAATATGACCATTATATTCGCCTGCACGGTCCAATCCCCATTTTCTGCAAGATAATCCTGTTAATAAAGACTTAGCAGTCACTTGTCCTACATTCCAGTCTCTTCCTGCCGGATAGTTTTCCTTATCATCAGGTTTTTCTTGTGTAACACCAGCCGTTCTGTTCTGGAAAAGATCTCCGTCCAATATGAATGTTTCAGATAAACGAGGGTCTCTGTTCATGAATGGATTCTTTGTATGTTCCGGATTACTCCAATCAAAATTATCTCCATCGGCAGTCGGAAACATATCAAAATATTCTTTTGTCGGGCAGATTGCTCCCCAGCGAATAGACTGGTTGGTATAGGGTTGCTGATTAGCCTTATAATAATTCTCTCTACGGACAGATATTAAGGTTTCGGTAGTACCACGATCAAAATAAGCTGCACGGAAGGCATAACGGTATCCACTGGGATTAACATCTTCTTTTTCGACCAATTTATAGAAACCATTGCTGTCAACAGCCTTAAAGAAAGCTTCACAAGCATCCATTGCATGTTTCCAACGTTCACGGTCATAGTTGCCGAACCAAGTCATCAGCGCTTCGGAAGCTGCTCCCTGAAAGTAAGGCTCATCATTATTAAACAGCGGACTGGCGACAAAAAGTAAAACTCTTGCTTTCAACCCCATTGCACCGGCTTTTGTCAAACGTCCGTCCCAATTAGACATCTCCGCTTCTGATATATGCCAAGGGAACTCCGGACAATCAATAGCTTCGTTCAACAGTCTTACTATAAAATCGACTGTCTGCTGCAAAGTGGCCCGGGTAGGCATCGATGCTTCATCGGGTGAAATGACTTTATCTATAATGGGCAATCCGCCGTAATGACGCAACATGTGCGCATAATATACAGCTACCATCGCCTTAGCTTCCGCTTTCAAACGTTCTTTCTCTGTCCTATCCATATCGGGCACTCTGTCTATGTTGGCTACAATCAGCCAGGCGTTGCGAATAGCCGACCACATATGGGTTTCATTCTCATTGAAACGAATCTTGGTAGCCATGTAGGTGCCTCTTGGCGAATTTTCCGTACCAGCATTATAATTACCGGCATAATAAACCTTATTAACGCCCGAATACCCCAGATAATCCTGATTCAAATCCGTCAGGCCTTCAATATTTCCCAGCCACATCGTGTTCCAATAACTATTCGATGTTTCCAGTCCCATCGGCAGATATCGATAACTGTACCACAGAACTCTGCGAGCATACTCAGCCGTAGAAAAGACCGTGTCAATCGTAACATCCGTACTGGGGGGCTTCTGCAAGAATTTATCTCCGAAAGCTAAATCCTCGCATGCGTTGGTGGAAATCAGCAATCCCAACAACAGCACAATAGCATGAAAATGTTTCTTTATATTTTTCATATCATTTCTTTTATTTAAGCGTTAAAATCCAACCTTTAATCCAAAGTTTATAACTTTCACCAACGGATAGGTATCTCCACTGGGATTACTTTCGGGGTCACTGAAACCCAATGCATCAAATGTCAATAAGTTATAACCGGAAAGAGAAATGCGTAAAGAACTCAGATGCATCTTACTCAAAAGACCTTGAGGGAAAGAATACCCCACTTCCAGATTCTTCAGACGAACATAGGAAGCGTCACGCAACCATAAATCAGAATCTTTATAATTATTCGGTTTACTGTTTGTCAACGAAATAGCCGGCGCCTTTGCGGAATTTCCTTTTTCCGGCGTCCAGGCATCATCGATCATATACTTCAGCAAAGAGCGATTATTGGTACTTCCAAACGGATAACGATAAAAGTCTGCAACCAGACGGGAAGTTTTGAATGCACCCGCCCACGTCATACTGAAATCCAAACCTTTCCAGGAGAAGCCCATTGACAAATTACCTGTAAGCAATGGATAAATAGGATTACCAATGGCCGAAACATCATTATTGTCAATCTTATGATCTCCGTTCAGATCCTTATATTTCACATCACCGGCCAAAGGAGTAAATCCCTCACCATGATCTGGAATGCCACCTTCTTTTCCTTTCAGCGAAGCATAATTGGCAGCCTCTTCTTCGGTAAAGAAACCATCGTACATATATCCGAACTGTTGCCCGACAGGACGACCTGTCCGACGCATCCATTCATAAGGCTGAGGAATTTCATCGTTGAATACAATCTCATTCTTGGCATATCCCCAATTGGTTCCAATATGATATCTTACATTCTGAATCTGGTCTTCCCAGCGAGCCGTCACTTCGAAACCTTTATTATTAACTTTACCCATATTTACGATAGGCAAACTTACGGCAAGATAACCTGGATTGATATTACGGGAGATCAGAATGTCTTTGCGGTGTTCAATGAAGTAATCGAAAGACGTTTTCAGGCGACTGTCAAAAAAGTGTAGATCAATACCATAATTCTGTTTGGCCGCTGTTTCCCAAGTTACGTTCGGATTACCAATTCTCGATTCTTTCGCTCCAGCCAATACATTATTGACAATTGAACCAAAACCGTATTTTTCAGTACTGATTGTATATGCATCGGGAAGATACAGGAATCTGGAACCATCAGATACAATATCATTACCCACAATACCATACGAGCCACGTAGTTTCAGATAACTGATATATGGTTTTAAAGATTTCATGAAAGGTTCTTCCGAAATTATCCATCCGATGGATCCGGCAGGGAAGAAACCAAAACGACTGCCTTCCGCAAAATTCTCAGAACCGTTATATCCAATGCTGAAATCTGCCAGATAGCGGGTTTTATAGTCATAAGTAGCGCGTCCTACGAGACCGACATAACTACGTGGAATACCGGGAAACGACTTATCAGAATAGTAATATTTCATATTTTGATTATACATAAACAAAGCAGACACGTTATGAGGGCCGAACTTCCTCTGATAATTCACGGCAGCTTCTAAATACCAGTCGCGGGATTGACCGTATTTTTCATCACTATATCCCAGCGTTTGCATCTCCTGGTTTTTCTTCAGCAAGACTTCATCTCCTTCTCCCAGAAAAGCTTCATAACGATCTGCACGCCCTTCACGACGCTTAGTTATACTCACACCACTATTATAAGCACCTTTCACATGAGCTTTCAATCCTTTTGTAAGAAAGTCAAGCTTCTGATCAAGTACAAAGTCAAAGTTCACTACATTATTATCATACGTATTGAAACCTTTTCCATAATAGGAGTTCAATGCATCATATACAGTACCGAATTTTCCAAATGTTTGTGCATTTACCGTAACCCACTTTCCATCTACAATACCCGGTCCTGCAAAAGGAGGTGTCCAATATATATCCCTGAACAAGCTTTTAACATTTGTAGCTGTACCGTTATTATAGTTAGGTTCACGTTTGTCAGTCAGGCGCCCTCCCAGATTGATTTTCATGGAAGTAGTTTTGGTTACATCCACATCCATGTTCACACGGTAGTTGTAACGGTTATATTTAAAACCTGTCTTATGTCCGTGCGTATCGAAGGTTTTAAAAAGTCCGTCTTGAGTAAATACACCCAGCGAGGCAAAATAGCGAACACGCTTTGAACCACCTGAAATATTAAAGTTATGTTGGGTCTGTACTGCTGTCTTTCTTATCAGCATATCAGTCCAGTCAGTATCTGAATAAATCAACGGATTACTATGGGTGCGGAATGCTTCCAGCATTTCCGGTGAAAACGCCAGGTTTTCTTCTGTCACTCCATCACGCAACTGAGCATTATTGTAAGTTGTTGCATAATCATAACTATTGGCAAATTCCGGTATACGGGTAGGCAACTGAAGTGCCATACTGGTAGAAAAACTGATTTTAGCTTTGCCTTCCTGTCCGCGCTTAGTAGTAACCAAAACGACACCATTGGCACCACGCACACCGAAGATGGCAAGTGAGGAAGGGTCTTTCAGGATTTCCATTGACTCGATATCCTGCGGGTTCAGGAAGTTGATGTTGTCATTGAACAGTCCGTCCACTACATACAAGGGCTTGTAACCATTGATAGAGTTTGTACCGCGTACGCGGATTTCCGGGTCGGCACCTGCCTTACCGGAGTTGATGATTTGTACACCGGCCACTTTACCTTGCAGGGCAGACAGTGGGTTGGCAACAGGTTTGTTGGCAATTTCGTCACCTTTAATGTTGGTGATAGATCCTGTCAGGTCACGCTTTTTGGCGCTACCGTAACCGATGACCACTGTTTCGGCAAGCATTTGCGAGTCTTCTTTCATCTGTACATTGATGACGCTTTGGTTACCTACTTTAATGCTTTGCTTCTCCATGCCTACGTATGAGAAGTCAAGGGTGGCATTTGGCTGAACTTGGATTGAATAATCACCATCCAGTCCGGTCACTACACCGGTATTGGTGCCTTGTACCACAATGGATACACCAATCAACGGTTCTTTAGATGAGTCGGTAACGACACCGGTTATGGTCCGTTCCTGAGAAAATGCGGCAGTGCCTATCAGCAGGAAACATACCGTCAAGAATAGATTTTTAAGCCTTAGGGCTCTCTTCATAGGAGGGTTCAGGTTTCTCTTCATTGCATTAAATTTTTATGTGAATGATATATTGCATCAGAACAATGCAAATGAAAAAAAGATTTCGAGGTCATTCAAATCCCGGTTTTTTAACACAATTCCTTTAGCCTGCTATGAATTAAGCAGGTTAGAAAGATACCTGCATTTCTTTTGGGTGTAAGTACAAAAAATAATATCTTTGTATTATCGTAATGGATGTTACCGTAATAGCCGTTGCGATAATGATGATTTATTTATTAAAAGCATAGTTTATTATGAAATTCTATGATCGTGAAGAAGAACAAGAATTATTAGAGAATATCCGTGAAGCTTCCCTGCAAGAGTCGCAAATGACTGTTCTATTCGGTCGGAGGCGTATTGGAAAAACCCAATTGGCGCTACAGTGTACCGCAGGAAGTCTGACTCTTTATTTCTTTGTTGCGCGTAAGGCGGAAACTTTGCTTTGCCAGGACTTCGTAGAGGAAGCCGAAAATAAGTTAGGATTGCCTATTGGCAGTTATGTTTCTTTTGCCAAGTTATTCCGTCACTTGCTTATTATCTCCCGGGAACGTCCCTTTAATCTTATTATTGATGAATTTCAAGACTTTCAGCGTACTAACCCCTCTATTTTCAGTGAAATACAAAGAGAGTGGGACTTGAATAAGGGGACTTCAAGAATGAACCTTATTGTTAGTGGTTCTATCTATTCGTTGATGCACCAGATTTTTGAAGATCGGAAAGAGCCTCTTTTCTCCCGTGCCGGGCAGATGATACATTTGAAACCATTCAAGGTGGAGGTGTTGAAGGAGATATTGGCCGATCACAATCCATCCTACCATCCCGATGATCTTTTGGCGCTTTATTCATTTACAGGAGGGGTAGCGTGGTACGTCAATCTGTTTATGACAAATAAGGCATATACCAAGGATAAAATGATTGGTTTGTTGGCACGTCCCAACTCTCCTTTTTTGAATGAAGGGAAGAATTTGCTTATTGAAGAGTTTGGACCGGATTACTCCATTTACTTCTCTATCTTAGAATGTATAGCCGGCGGAGACTATACTCGTGGAGAAATTGAAAATCGTTTGGGAAAGGCAGAGATTGGCGGCTATTTGGCTAAGTTGGAGAAATATTATTCTTTGATAAGTAAGAAACGCCCTATTTTCTCTAAGGAGAACTCTAAACAAGTACGCTATTGCATAGCTGATAACTTCCTTACTTTTTGGTTTCGCTTTATTTATCGTTATCAAGGGTATATTGAATCCGGTGCATTGAAACTGGTGGAAAATATAATCCGTCGGGATTATGATGTCTTTTCAGGAAGTATGCTGGAGCGCTATTTCCGTGATAAATTTATGCAATCTGGTTTATATACTGATATTGGTATGTACTGGAATCGAAAAGGAGAAAATGAAATCGATCTTATTACATTGAATGATTTGGATAAGACGGCTGCCATTTACGAGATAAAAAGAGATGAATCTCGGTATAGCATTACCAAACTGGAAGAGAAAGTGACAAGTCTATTGGAGGCGGAAAAGGAATTGAAAAAATATAGTCTTGATTTAGGGAAGCTCTCATTGCGGGATATGTAGAAAAGTTAGTTGCCGGAAGAAAAGATGTCACCGAATTTGTCACCGAATTAATATCTGTATTTCTTGAAGTATTGAATTGTAAACAAAGAAAAAGCCTTCGGAAACTAATTCCAAAGGCTTTCTCTTCTTACATTTTAACCGTATTTTAAATACTGTGCGGGTGATAGGACTCGAACCTACACGCCTCTCGGCACCAGATCCTAAGTCTGGCGCGGCTGCCAATTACGCCACACCCGCAGTGGCTTTCTTGTTAAGCGGTGGCAAAGATAGAAAGTTTTTTCTTTCTGGCAAATAGTTTGGCATAGAAAGTGTTTATTGAACTACTTTTAAGAGTTCACGTGCCCGTTCTATAATGGCATCACTTTTGGTATCATACTCATCCATATCTACTTTCTCGTCTGGATCAATGCCGAATTCGATATGTTGTTTGTCTGCATCCAGGTGGGGGCTGGCGGAGAAACGTACACCCCAACCATTCGGAAGCTCTGAAGAAAAAGGTAATCCCGAACCGCCACCGGTTTTGTCACCTACCAGAGTAACGTTAGGAAAATAGCGCATCGCATTTACGAAATCATTTGTTGCGCTATAAGAGTGACGGTTGATGAGAAGCATTACTGGTTTTTGCCAACGGATGCTATTGGAGGGTTCCAAGTAAATGGGTTTGGGATCAGAGAAGTCACTGTGTCCCTTCCCGGTCTTATGCTGGATATATCCCGTCAACACTTTCTCATTAGTGAAGCGGGCCGCTATACGCTCTGAATTGGTCAGATTTCCGCCACCATTGTTGCGAACATCCAGAATCAGGCCACTACATGGAGCAAGGTAAGAAAGTACCTCATCCAGATTGCCGTTACCGACACCACTGGAGAATGATTCATAATAGATATATCCGATATTGTCATCCAGAATCTTATATTTCATGCCGGCAGCGATGCGGTACGTCTTTCCGAGATATTGCCGTTCGATAATACCTTCGTTGAAGTTTCGGGGATAATCCAGATACCAGTCCCAGTAACGGGCCACATTTGAAGAACTGTACAGATTCACATGACCGTCTTTCAGTTCCGCCAGCATACTGTCAAGCACTTGGAACAATCCGTCATTACCCATGTTGGACGTAATGAGAGGTTGGTATTTATCATGGATGGCATCCCAGTCTATTTGTTTGTAATCCAGGAAACAGTATTGCTCGTCAATGATCTTCCACAAAGCTTCGAAGTTTCCTTGTGGTGAATTGTTGAACTCTTCCTCCCGGATACAGCTGGATAGCAAAGGCAGTATCATGAGTGCTACTCCCAGCCATCTAAACTTACTATGATATATTTCTTTTATTCCCATTATTCTATCCCCTTATCACGATGTTATCACTTTATCACTTTATTTTTTCTTCTTGTCACGAATGAGAAACAATTCTTTTACGAAACCTACCATAAACACATGCGAATAGGTATGCGTCTTTATATCATTTACCTTGGACTGTTGCGCATCCCAGAGATAGGCTAAACGCATTTTGGCTCTTCCTACCGGGAAATCAACAGTCAGCATCTGCCGCAGGGATGGCTGGTTGTGTAGGGAAGTGAAATTAATCACCCCGTTCCAGTTGCCCAACGTAAATATTTCGTAGTACGACTGTCCATAGTTGGGTGAGAACATAATACCTGCAAAAGGCAAGTTAACTTGATAGCGCAGGCTAATCGGATAGTTCTTGATTCTTAAATCCCATATTGCCATTCCCGATGCATCCAGATTGATGTAAGCGCGTGCCTGTGCCGGGTTGTTGCCATTGCGCAGATTGTAGACAAAGCCACCATTTAAGTCGATAAGTCCTCCGGCAAGTAATTTGAAGTTAGAAGTAATCGGAAAATTATAATGCAATCCGTAATTCCAGTTTGCCAGACCGGAGAACGTATTGTTGTTGTCCACCCGGTTGTGTGTATAGCCTAAGTCTGCCTGGAAGAAACTTTGCAGAGATACATTACCGTTCATCCACTTCGTCATGCGCATACTTTCGCGGGAAATACGGAAGTCAACGCCTTTGTATTCCTGCGGTGACAGGTAGGTGTCGAATACGTTCGTGAAGCCGACACCATACATTGTGGCGCGGGTTATAAAGCGTGTCCTTGCAGAAGAGTCTGCCCTCAGCTCTTGCAGCGCCTTGTCTTCAACACTTTGCGCTTTTATACTTCCACCTGCCAAAAGCAGGCATCCCACTATTACACCAATCTTATATAACTTCATTGATATAGTTGCTTATCACTAATCACTAATCATTAATCACTTAGAACAGCTTCATCTGCCCCGTTATTTCATCCCGGATATCATCTTCACTCTTTCCATGATCGGGGTCTAAAATTTCCGGCTCTTCTTCCTCCTGATCTTCTGTGTCCTGCGAAACCTCCGGCTGTCGTGTAGGTTCCAGTTCGTTGACAGTTTCCATTGTGAACGTAGTGATACGTTTACCTTTTGCTTTGAAACCTTTTACGGCGATAAATTCATCAGCCTCTATAATCATGGGTTCACGGAAACTGTCGTGTCCGCCGAATATGATTTCCAGGCGGGGATAACATTCGTCCGTCAGTAAGATGAGGCGATTATTCTTGTTCTCTCCCAGATAGTTCTGCTTGCGGTTGGTTGCTTCCATACAGAAACGTTTGATATATGGGAAATTCTGTTGATCCGCGTCATAAAGTACGGCTGTCCATACCTTGTTCGGGTCAAACTTCTCTAATATACGAATATTGGCTTCATAGTGGTTGCTGAGATCGAAGTTGGTGATGTAGAACTCTCCATTATCATGCACCACCAAGATACTGTCGTCGCTCTGGAATTCTCCCAGGTATTCACCTCGTCCGTCATAATTAAGGCGAAGTATGTCACGGTCGAACCAAACTTTTCGTCCGCCCAGAGTAGAACCTCCACGCTGCTTCAAGGCGATCTTGTGCACCGGAAGCTTGGTTAGAATGTTTCCCCTTGCCTGGCGTCCCTTAATGCCGATGGCACTAAAGTCTTCTTCGAAGATAATGCGTCGTACCCGTGGATTGGGTTTCAGGGTTACTTTGATGACTTCCGCTTCACCGTTGGGGTTGGCAGTGAAGTACATGATGCGTGAATCGGGTGTGCCTTGCGTCACATCATATTCGCGATCACGGATAATGCTTGTCACTGCAAAACGCTTGATATAATGTGTACCCTCTTTTCCGTCACGGTAAACCACATTGTAGATGGTGCGCTTATCGTTTTTCTTGAATACATTGGCATAAAGAATATTCTTGCCCACAAATTTCTTGTCGGAAACAGGAGTAACCAGATATCGTCCGTCCCGGAAGAAGATAATGACATCGTCGAGGCTGGAACAATTTGAGAGGAATTCATCTTTCTTCAGACCTGTGCCGATGAAGCCTTCTTCGCGATTGATGTATAATTTTTCGTTGGCTTCCACTACCTTGCTTGCCTCGATGGTATCGAAGTTGCGCAATTCTGTACGGCGCGGGAAATTCTTGCCATATTTGTTTTTCAGCATCAAATACCAGTCTACCGTATATTCCACGATATTAGCCAGGTGATGGTCTATTTCCTCTATGTCCGCTTTCATGCGGGCAATGAGCTCTTCCGCTTTGTCGGAGTTGAACTTGAGGATACGCCCCATCTTTATTTCCATCAATTTGAGGATATCTTCCTTGGTTACTTCGCGTACGAATTGTGGATAATAAGGCGTCAGACGTTCGTCGATGTGTTCGCAAGCAGCATCCATATTTTTGGCTTGCTCAAATTCCTTGTCTTTATAAATGCGTTCTTCAATGAAGATCTTTTCCAGTGAGGCAAAGTGCAGGCTTTCCAGTATTTCGTCTTTGCGTATTTCCAACTCCTGGCGCAGCAGGGATAAGGTGTTATCTACTGATTTTCTCAGTATATTGCTCACGGTGAGGAAGTGAGGTTTCTGATCGTCGATGACGCAACAATTGGGCGAAATGCTTACTTCGCAATCAGTGAAAGCATACAAGGCATCTATCGTCTTGTCCGAGGAAACACCAGGCGCCAGGTGAACCAATATCTCTACGTTGCCAGATGTCAGGTCTTCTACCTTCTTTATCTTGATTTTACCTTTTTCGCTTGCCTTTACAATAGAGTCGCAAACACTGGCTACCGTTTTCCCGTAAGGAATTTCTTTGATAGCAAGTGTCTTATTATCAATCTTTTCAATTTTAGCGCGTATGCGTACCGCACCGCCACGTTCTCCGTCATTGTATTTAGAAACGTCGATGCTGCCGCCTGTCTGGAAATCCGGATACAGTTTGAATTCCTCTTCATGCAGATAGTGGATGGATGCATCGCAAAGTTCATTGAAGTTATGGGGAAGTATTTTGGATGAAAGACCTACCGCAATACCCTCTACTCCTTGTGCCAGCAGCAAAGGAAATTTAACAGGCAGGGTTACCGGTTCTTTGTTTCGTCCGTCATAGGAAAGTTTCCATTCGGTAGTTTTGGGATTGAACACTACGTCGAGGGCGAATTTCGACAGGCGTGCTTCAATGTAACGGGGAGCAGCAGCGCCGTCACCGGTGAGTATATTACCCCAGTTTCCCTGACAGTCTACGAGTAAATCCTTCTGTCCCAATTGTACCAATGCATCACCGATAGAAGCGTCACCGTGCGGGTGAAACTGCATGGTATGTCCTACGATGTTCGCTACTTTGTTGTAACGTCCATCTTCCAAACGCCTCATGGAGTGCAGGATGCGTCTCTGCACAGGCTTCAAACCATCATTGATGTGGGGCACGGCACGCTCCAGAATAACGTATGAAGCATAATCCAGAAACCAGTTCTGGTACATACCGCTAAGTTGGTATTTTGCTTTTACGTCTTTCGTGTCAGCGGGTTTATAATCCGAATGTCCTTCGCTCCCTTCCGGGAGTCCGTTTTCCAAGTCGTCTTTTGGTGCTTCAAAGTCTTCGCTCATATCTGTTCCGGGAATATCTATTCTGAATAATCACTGAATTTTTCAGTCGAACGCAAAATTACTAAATTTCTCGGGAAAACCTGCAAATGAAGGTTTTTTAATTATCTGGACTCTTTTAAAGGGGATTTGTGGTGGGAATAAGTGTTGGGAGTTGTCATGTGAGAGGGTGTTGTGAAAATTGGGATGTTCACAACACCCTTTGAGGCTGCTTGAAGATAATCATTGAGATGAATGATGGCCTCTGATGAAAATATATTGGTTAGTCGGCGATGATAATGACAACACGGTTCCAGTCGTTTGTTTGGAACGGTTGTTCCTTATCTTGCATACTGGATACAGTGAGACGGTCACGGCTGATGCCGTATTTTTCTATCAACTGTTTTGCTACTGCTTCTGCACGTTGTTTGGCCAAGCGGCGGTTGATATCCCGACTACCGGTTCCGTTGTCGGCAAAGCCTGTTACGGTAGCCTTCGATTCGGGGAATTGCTTCATGTAATCGGCTATGGCAAGCACGTTCATTTCCTGATTGGGGGCAACATTCGTTCTGCCTAATCCGAAGGCAACGTGGCTTTTGATGCCTTTCACTACTTTAGTGGGCGGACAGTCCTGTTTTATGATTACGGTATCAGTCTTTTGCATCATAACTTCTTTCACCTCCTTTGTCACTTGTGACCGTTGCTCATTGACGAGTTGATTCACTTCCTCTTCGGTGTATAGCACTTCTGGATATTCTTCGGATATACAAGTGATACATTTATATCCGGTCTTGAATTTGTAAGTGAGTCCTAATGATAGAGTGAAGTAAGTATCGAAAGAGTGATCATCCCGCCCGTTCCAGCGATCGGAAACGCCGTTGGCGAGTGCTTCGATGTTGAAGTCCAGAGCATCGTTCAGTCGCAAAGCTCCTTGCAAACCGAGGCGTCCCATAAAGCTACTGATGCTGTGGCTGTAAGTACGGTTGAAACCTATACCGG
>ENA-ORNG01001035-ORNG01001035.1-human-gut-metagenome-genome-assembly--contig:-NODE-1035-length-21361-cov-6.696893_pt1 | contig 21361 bp, 22 predicted proteins | sample MGYA00242113_ERZ509018 | MGnify/ENA primary metagenome ERZ509018 (study PRJEB26280, sample SAMEA2338711) | human gut metagenome | biome: human gut; feature: human-associated habitat; material: faeces... | reverse complement strand
CACCAGCAAATTCCGGCACCAGCCTGCCACACCCCGCACCTCCGGATGGTCAGGATCGCCGATCATCACACACTGCCGTCCCTCATCATCTGCCTGGGAAACGATCTGATGGACCCGGGCTACCTTAGGGCAAGTGGCATCCACCACCCGGGCTCCCCTGGCCTCCAGAGTCTCATACACCGCCCGGCCAGCCCCATGGGCCCGCAGAAGTACATTGTCACCCTGTTCCGCCTGATGGGGATCATCGATCTGGACCATTCCCCGGGAAACAAGCTCCTCCATCACATGGTCATTATGTATCACACAGCCCAGCATCCGGGGTTTTTCTGCGGACGAGGCCAGTTCCTCCGCCATCCGCACCGCCCGGTCCACACCAAAGCAGAAGCCGGCGCTGTTGGCCACCATTACTTCCATCCATCCACCTCAGCCAAATCGTAGATCCTGGCCAGGATCTCTTCCGCCGCCTGATGGTTTTCCTCAGGAGTGGGCCGACGGCCGGCGATCACCGGGCGGTAGGGCTCTCCGAATACAATAGTCGTACGGCGGAGGAACTTATGCTTTCCGCCGCAGTAGATCGGCACCATCGGCGTACCGGTACGGGTGGCCATCACCGTAACGCCGCCCTTGGCATCCGCATCCCCCTGGTGTTCCACCCGGGTACCCTCCGGGAACACCAGCAAACGGCGTCCATCCGTCAACGCCTTCATTGCCGTTTTCATGGCCACCAGATCGTTGCCTCCCCGCTTTACCGGAAAAGCGCCCAGCTTCCGGATAATGGGCCCCAGCAATGGGATGCGGAACAGAGAATCCTTCCCCATAAAGGACAAACGGGAGTCATTGGGCAGGCTCACAGCGATCAGAACCGGGTCCCAGCCGCTGGCGTGGTTGGCACACAGCAGCGCTCCTCCCTCAGGAAGATTCTCCAGTCCCACTACCTTATGGGGAAACAAAAGGCAGACCAGAGGCTTAACAAACAGATATGCAATATGAAAAAAACAGTTCATTGGCCCAAACGCTCCTTAATGATCTCAAGGATCTGCTCCCGGCTCCGCTCAAAGGTATTGCCGGTGGTGTCCAGATACACCGCATCCTCCGCTGCCCGCAGCGGCGCGGCGGCCCGGCGGGAATCGTTGTCATCCCGCTGCCGGATCTCTTCCAGCAGCTCATCAAAATCCTTGGGAGTTCCCCGGTCATTCAGTTCCTCCCAGCGGCGGCGGGCCCGGTCCTCCACACTGGCAGTAAGGAAGATCTTCACATCTGCCTGGGGCAGCACCACGGTGCCGATGTCCCGGCCGTCCATGATCACGTCGTGGGTGCGGGCCAGCTCCCGCTGGCGCTCCAGCAAAAAGTCCCGCACCGCCGGGATGGCAGAGACACAGGAGGTATACCGGGAGATCTCATGCTGACGGATGGCGTCGGTCACGTCCTCGCCGTCCAGGTACATGTGCTGCAGGCCGTCTCCGCCGTATTTCAGCTCGATGTTCAGGCCGGGCAGCAGGGCGGTCACCGCCGCCCCGTCCTCCGGATCCACCCCCTCCCGGTAGGCCTTCAGCCCCACCGTCCGGTAGATCGCCCCGGTGTCTACGTACAAAAAGCCCAGCTCCTTGGCCAGCAGCTTGGCCAGCGTGGATTTCCCCGCCCCGGACGGCCCGTCCACGGCGATGCTCTTGTGCTCTGTCATGGGTTGCTTCCTCCTCGGTTTTCAGTGCGGGACAGGGCGGCGGCCTCCCCGGCCGCCCGGCCGGTGGCCCAGGCGATCTGCAGGTTGAAGCCGCCGGTATAGGCATCCACGTCCAGCACCTCCCCGGCAAAATAGACGCCGGGGGCCAGCTTGGACGCCATGGTGGTGGGGTTGACCTCCGACACCTTGACCCCGCCGGAGGTGACGATGGCCTCCTCCACCGGGCGGGGCCCCTTGATGTCGATGCGCAGGCACTTGAGGGTATCCAGCAGTCGGCGGCGCTGGGCCTTGGTCACAGAATGTGCCTTCTCCTCCGCCGGGATGCCGGTGAGCTCTACCAGCACCGGCACCATCAGCCGGGGCACCAGCCCTTCCAGCACATTGTGGAAATCCCGGTTGGCGTTTTCCTCCAGATCCCGGAGCAGCCGCTTGTCCAGCTTTTCCTCGTCCAGGGCGGGCTTGAGATCCAGGTTGATGTAATAGTGCTCCTTCTCAAAATCCCGCATGTGGGCGCTGGCGCTGAGAATCAGCGGCCCGGACAGGCCGAAGTGGGTGAACAGCAGCTCCCCCTGCTCGGCGTAGACCGCCTTTTTCTTCCCGTTTCGCACCTGGATGGCCACGTTGCGCAGGGACAGGCCCTGCATCCTGGCGCAGAAATCCTGCTCTGCCACCAGGGGCACCAGGCTGGGCCTGGGGGGCAGAACGGTGTGCCCCACGCTGCGGGCCAGCGCATAGCCGTCGCCGGTGGAGCCGGTCAAGGGGTAGCTCACCCCGCCGGTGGCAACCACCACCCGGTCCGCCAGATAGGTGTCCCGCTCCCCCGCCACGCCCTGGAGGGCGCCGTCCCGGATCAGCAGCTCCGCCGCCTTATCCCGGATGATGGAGACCCCCAAACGGCGCAGCTCCTTCTCCAAAGCGCCGCTGATGTCGAAGGCCCGGTCAGACACAGGGAACACCCGGCTGCCCCGCTCCGTCTTCAAAGGTACGCCTAACCCCTCAAAAAACGCCATCACATCAGCGGGAGAAAACTGTGTGAAAGCACTGTAAAGGAATTTCCCATTACGAGGTGTGTTCTGCAGGAGTTCCTCCACCCCGCAGTTGTTGGTCACGTTGCACCGGCCCTTCCCGGTGATATTCAGCTTCCTCCCCAGCCGCTCCATACCCTCCAGCAGGCATACATGGGCGCCTGTCCCGGCGGCAGCGATGGCGGCCATCATGCCGGCGGGGCCGCCCCCCACCACGATCACGTCAGCTCTCATCGCTTCGACCAAAGACGCCGTACTCGTCCCAGATGTTCTCCAGCCGGTCGAAGATCTGGGCGATGTCCGCGTTCTTCCGGTGGCCCGCCGCCACGATCAGGGCGTTCAGAAGACTGAAGGGGGCCACCAGGGAGTCCACAAAGGAGATCATGTCGCTGCGGGCCATCAAGGCCACTGAGGACAGGGGATACAGAGGCGAGAGTTCGCTGTCGGTGATGGACACCACATCCGCCCCCCGGTCGTGGGCATAGCGCACCCCCTTGACGGTGGACTGGGAGTACCTCGGGAAGGAGATCCCCACCAGCACGTCTCCAGGGCCGATTCGCAGAATGCTCTCCAGAATGTCCCCGGCGCTGTTGGTGGTGACCAGCGTCACGTTTTCAAAGATCAGATGGAGGTAGAAATGCAGGTAGCCCGCCAGGAAGGAGCTGGAGCGGACCCCCAGGATGTAGATGTGCCGGGCGGACATGAGCTTGTCCACCACCATCTCAAAGGCGGAGCGGTCGATCCCCTCGATGGCCTGGCGGATGGTGTCCATGTCCCGGTGGAGGACGGAGGCCACCACGTCGGCGCTGAACAGGGTGTCATTGGACGCCTGAATCCGCTGGATGGAGGTGAGCTTGCTGCGGACGATCTCCTGGAGGGCCCGCTGCATGGCGGGGTAACCGTCATAGCCCAGCTGAGAGGCAAAGCGCACCACGGTGGACTCGCTGACTCCCACCAGCTTCCCCAGCTTGCTGGCGGTCATAAAGGCCGCCTTGTCGTAGTCGGACAGGATATAGGCGGCAATCCGCTTCTGCCCCTTGGACAGCTCCGGTGTGCTCGCCTGAATGGTATGTAGCACGTCCTTTGTCATAGTCAGCTCCTCTCCTGCAGGGAAATCACGGTATAGTACTTCATGCTCTTTGACGGACATTTCGTCGCGTTCTCGCGGAGCAAAACACGGACAGGCTATCCCCGGAGCGACATGACCTCCACCGCAGTCAAAGGCCGCCAAGCCCCTGGGGCCAGATCCCCCAGGGTCAGCGCCCCCTCCCGCACACGCCGCAGGCGGCGGACCGTCAGCCCAGCCAGGGCGCACATCCGCCGGACTTGGCGGTTCAGGCCCTGGTGGATGGTAACAGAGATTACCCAGTTTTCCCGACCCCGGCGCAGAATCCGAACCTGTGCCGGGACAATGGGAGATCCGTCCTCCAGCTCCCGCAGGGCCGCCAACCGCTCATCACAGCCATCCAGGTCACCGGTCACTGTCACATAATACTCCTTTTCCAGCTCATGGCTGGGGTGGGACAGCCGGTAAGCCAGATCCCCGTCGTTGGTCATCAAAAGCAGCCCCTCGGAGTTCATGTCCAGCCGACCCACCGGGTAGACCCGCTGGCCGCAGTCCGCCACCAGCGCCGCCACTGTGGGTCTGCCCCGCTCATCGGAGAGGGTTGTCACATAGCCCCGGGGCTTGTTGAGCATGAGGCAGATTCTCTCCGGGGCCGCCTGGAGGGGCTTCCCGTCCACCTCCACCCGGTCCCGCGCCGGGTCCGCCCGGTCCCCCAGGGAGGCGACGGCGCCATTTACCGTCACACGGCCGGCCCGGAGGTACTCCTCCGCCTGCCGGCGGGAGGACAGGGCGTGCTGGGATAGAATTTTCTGGATGCGCTCCTCCATGGCCCTCTCCCCCCAAAAATAAAAAACAAAAGAAATCACTGTAGGATCGTCAGGAGAACAGCCTTTCCCAGAAGCCGGTCCCCTCCTCCCCCTCTCCGTCCATAGCCGAGGGCTCGGCGGCGATCAGGTCCACGGAGGCCACCGCCTCCCCGTCCAGACGGACCACCGCCTCCCCCACCACCTCGCCGGGCACCACGGGGGCGGCAACCGACACCGGGACGCAGACCTCCACCGTCAGGCGCTCCCCGTCGGCGACGGGGTATCGCAGATCCTCCTTGGCCGCAAGCGTCACGGTCTTGCTTGTCCCGCCCCGAACCAGGACAGAGGCAAGAACCTGCCCGGCGGAGACCGCCGTCTCCATATGATAGCTGGCAAAGCCGAAATCCAGCAGCGCCATGTGGTCGTTCCAGTCGTCACCGTCGTGGAGGGTCACGCAGATCAGGGTCATACCCTCCCGCTGAGCGGCAGAGACCAGGGTTCGGCCCGCCGCCTGGGTGTAGCCGGTCTTGACCCCCAGACAGCCGTCATAGAGCCGAAGAAGCTTGTTATGATTGGTCAGATACCGCTCCCCGATGGTGATGGAGGCGGTAGAGACGATCCGGCGGAACACCTGGTTCTCCAGAGCATAGGCGGTGAGCCGGGCCATGTCGGCGGCGCTGGCGTAGTGGCCCTCGGCGTCCAGGCCGTTGGGGTTGGCGAAGTGGGAGTGGGACATTGCAAGGCGCTGGGCCATCTCGTTCATCAGCGCCACAAAGGCGTCCACTTCCCCGGCCACGCAGTGGGCCACCGCCAGGGCGGCGTCGTTTCCGCTGGAGAGCATCAGCCCGTAGAGCAGCTCCTCCAGGGTCAGAACATCCCCCGGGGCCAGGTACATAGAGGAGCCCTCCGCCATGTCGTCCCAGGTGACGGTATACTCTGCGCGCAGGTCGCCGTGCTCAATGGCCACCACAGCGGTCATGATCTTGGTGATGCTGGCGATGAGCCGCTCCTCATCGGCGTTCTGGGCGTAAAGCACCCGGCCGCTCTCCTGCTCGATGAGCACGGCAGAGGCGGCGGAGGTGCTGATAGCAAAGGCATTGCAAGTAAAAACACTTGCTGCTAGTATGCCGCATAAAATCTGCCGCGCCGCCTTTTTTCCCATAGTCCCGCCTCCTCCGCTGGATAGAGGCAGTATGCCCGGAGACGGCGGATCTCACTCCGGTGGTATTTGGAAGACGGTTAATGCATGCCGTTCCAGGAAACTCATTCTCACCGCTCTTTGAAACGCATAGCTCCGGGTCAGAGGGTCTCCGGGTCCACGACCTCCTCCTCAACCGGTTTTTTCCCAATCAGATCGCGGACCTTGTCCACCAGATCCGGTACCATCTCCACAATGCGGTCAACGGTGGTCACGGCGGGAGCCGCCACAGGCATCACCCGCACGAACCCGTCCTTCACAATAAGGAAGGCAACCGGGTCGATCTTCACGCCGGAGCCGATGCCGCCGCCCAGGTTGTCCTCCGCGGCGGCATCCTTCTTGTTGCCGAACACGGCGCCGCCCCCGCCGAAGCCCACGCTCACCCGGGAAATAGGGATCAGCGTCACGCCGTCAGGGGTGCTGATGGGCTGGCCAACAATGGTGTTGGTGTCCGCCATCTCCCGGGCCTTGGCCATGCACTCCTGTATCAGCTCGCTGAGGGGATTCTTCTTATCCATGTCCACGTTCTCCTTTCCGCGGCCGCCTGATCAGGCGACGCCGGCCTCTCCGGCCGTCTTCGGTTCCGTCTTTTTCTTGTTTTGGGGCTTATCCGACAGCTTCCGCAAGTTGATGAACCACTTCATGAGGCTGCCGCCGGCGCACAGGCCGATCACCAGCAGGTCCCACAGCCGGATAGAGATGCCCACATCCGCGATCAGGTCCATCTCCTCCCCCTGGAAGTCCGGGAACAGGCGGATATCCTGCTCCCGAATGTGGATCACACGGTGGAGCAGGGGCAGCCCCGCCTCCAGGGCCGCCGTCAGGCGGCCATAGAGGACCGCCGTGTCCGCCGGGTCTGTTCCCGCTACCAGCACATAGACCTTCAGCGGGGCGATTCGGACCCGCCGCCCCACCCGCCTCAGGGCGCGGCCCAGAATGGGCGGCAGCGTCTCCAGCGTATAGACGAGCTGATCCCGGTTGATGGAGAAGCGTTTCTTTCCCTTCTCCCCCGCCGCTTTCGGCTCTGTCTCTTTTTTCTTCTTTTGCTTCTTTTCCCTTTTCCTCGTCTTCTCCTCTTCCGGCGACCCGCTCTCCCCGGGCGGGTAGAGCGGGAGCCGGGCCGGTCCGAACCGGACGGCGACGCAGGCGCCCCCCCGGTCCCAGCTCACCCGGAGACGGATGGGGAGAAACAGCAGCAGGAGGACCAGCGCCAGGAGCGCCAGGGCAATCCCCAATAAGATCCTTCCCAGCAGAGCCATCTCCCCCTCTCTCCCCTGCCCTACAGCTGGGTGTTTTCGTTTTCCTCCACGTTCTCCGCCGGGCTGACAGCGTCCACCAGCGTCCCGTCGTCCCCCAGCTGCAGCTGGCCCTCGGACTCCATACCCGGCAGGCTCGGCAGATCTTCCAGAGAAGTCAGATGGAAGGAGCGGAGAAAATTCTTGGTGGTCCGGTAGAGCCGGGGACGCCCCGGCACCTGAAGACGGCCGCACTCCTCAATGAGCTTGCGCTCCACCAGAAGCCCCACAGTATAAGAGCTGTCCACTCCACGGATCTGGTCCACGTAGGCCCGGGTGGTGGGCTGGTAGTAGGCGATGATGGCCAGAACCTCCAGAGCCGGCTGGGACAGCTTGGCGGTCTTGCGGATCTCAAAGGCCCGGCGGATCATATCGGCGTACTCCGGGGCGGAGCAGAGCTGGTAGCTGTCTTCCATGCGGACCAGCCGGATGCCCCGGCGCTCAAAGGCGTAGTAGTCCCCCAGCCGCTGGAGGATCTGCTGGACGGAGAGCTTGTCCAGATCCAGAGCCAGGCAGATGCGGTCAATGTGTATGGGCTCACCGGCGGCAAAGAGAATGCCCTCCACCGCGGCGTCCAGTTCCTTGATATCCAGTGTCATGGTCTAACCTCACAGGGAAAGGGTATCGCCGCCCTCCCCAGTGGGGGTGACGGTGCAGTCGGAGGCGCTGCCGGCCAGGCGAATCATCCGCTTCCTGCACAGCTCCAGCACCGCCAGGAAGGTGGCCACCACCTCGCTGCGGCTGCGGCTGCCCTTGAAGAGGAGGCGAAAGCTGGTGATGCCCAGGCGCTTCAAGCGTTCCAGGATCTCTCCGGCCTTGCTGGCCACAGGGTAGGGCTCCTGGCGGACCAGGGGCTCGAAGCTGGTCATGGGCGGCGGCGCCCGGCGCCGGCTTCGCTCTATGATCTCCCCCATGGCAGCCGCCAGGTCCTCCGGCGGGTGGTCGTATTCGAAGACCTTCCCCCGCTTCATGGTCTCAGGGTTTCGCAGAAAGACGCTGCGGCCAAACTCCCCCATGGTCCCCAGTTGGGCGGTGACAGCCTTGATCTTCGTGTAGTTCTCGCTGCTGCGCCGCTCCTCCAGGGATTTGATAAGCAGGTCCATCTCACTCTGGGCCTCCTCGTCCTCGATGGACAGAAGCATCCGGGTTTTGATGAACATGAGCTGGGCGGCCATGGTGATAAACTCGCTGGCCACCTCCAGGTCCATCCGCTGCCGCCGCTCCAGGTACTCCAGATACTGGTCCAAGATCAGGGAGATCGGAATGTCCGCAATCTCTATCTTATTTTTCGCCAGCAGGTAGAGGATCAGATCCAGGGGCCCCTCGAAGTCCTCCATTCCCTCCCGGCTGTGTACCACGCTCTGCAGCTTGTAGACAGGGCTGTCCATCCAGTCACCTCAATATCAGAAAAATAGCCCCGCCATCCGCTGGTACACCACTCCAATGGCGTTGGAGAGATAGCTGCCGCCCAGGTCCAGCCACACGATGACCAGCAGAAGCAGCATGCCGAATCGCTCATAGCGCATGAGGGTGTAGTAGGCCCGCTCCGGCAGAAAGGAGAAAAGGATTTTCGACCCGTCCAGAGGCGGGATAGGCACCAGGTTGAACAGCCCCAGCCCTATACTTAAAATAGCCGTCCTCAGCAGAAAATAAAACAGCCACACCAAAAAGCCGTTCAGCGCCGCCGCGGGCAGCCCCCCGATGAGGGAGGCAAAGAACAGCGCCGCCAGGGCCAGCAGAAAATTGCTGGCCGGTCCGGCCAGGGCGGTGAGGGCCATCCCCGCCTTGGGGTTTTTGAAGTACCGCATGTCCACCGGCACGGCCTTGGCCCAGCCGAAGCCGCACAGAAACATGGACAGCAGGCCCAGCCAGTCAATGTGGTGAAGGGGATTGAAGCTCAGGCGGTGCATCCGCTTGGCCGTGGGGTCACCCAGGGCCAGGGCCGCCAGGCCGTGGCAGGTCTCGTGGACCGTCAGGCACAGCAAAACCGCCAGCACCTGTTGGATAATATCCAACAGAGCCGACAGGTCAAAATGCTGCAGAAAATTTTGAAAGTATCCCAGCATAGCCGCTCCATCCCGGTCCCCGCAGGCAGGAGACCACCCGCCTCAGGCACCCGCCCGGGCGTACAAATCACAATTAAAATCAGTATAACAGATTTGCCATAAGATTACAAGCACCGACGCCGGAGAATTCTTCCCGGTCCGGCGAGGCCCTGAGCGAACCGAAGACTTGACGCAAATTTAAGAAAATCTTATAGATTTTCCCGCTTTCATTTTAATGGGAACCGCGCTATAATACCCTCAGTGAAAAGTACGGCGCATACATACCGAGAGAGGTGATCGGCTGGCCATGGGCAACAGGGGCAGACGCCTGACTGAGAGAGAAAAACGATGGATCGTCGGCCTGGGACTGGGGCTTTTTCTGGTTTTGTTCGTCCTGGTGGCCTGGTACGCCGGCCGGCCTCTGGTGGCATTTGCCTCGGAGCCGGAGCGGTTTCAGCAGTGGGTGGACAGCCAGGGGCTTCTGGCGCCTGTCCTGTTTATGGGGATGGTGATTCTCCAGGTGGTGGTGGCCGTCATTCCGGGTGAGCCGCTGGAGATTGCCGCGGGCTACGCCTTCGGCGCCCTGGAAGGGACCGTTCTATGTGTGCTGGGCACCCTGATCGGCGGCGTACTGGTGTTCCTGCTGGTGCGCCGGTTCGGAGCTCAAGCGGTAGAGGTTTTCTTCGACCTGGAGAAGTTCCGCTCCCTCCGCTTTTTTCAGGACCGGCGGCGGCTGACCTTCTGGGTCTTTCTGGTCTTCTTCCTGCCCGGCACGCCCAAGGATGTACTCTGCTACTTCGTGGGCCTGACGGACATGCGGCTGCGGACCTGGATCCTTGTCAGCGCCGTGGCCCGCATCCCCTCCATCATCACCTCCACCGTGGGCGGCAGCGCCCTGGGGATGGGTGAGTACGCCTTCGCTGCCATCGCCTTCCTAGCCGCCCTGGCCATCAGCGGCCTTGGACTTCTGGCATACCGGGCCATCTGCCGGTTCCACGAAAGGAGAGAATCATGACTGCTCTGATCTTTCTTCAGCATGTCAACCGCGTGCTGGGCATCCTGTTTATGGTTTGCTACTTCTATCAGTTCCTCTATATTCCCGTGGCCCTGGCCATCCGCCGGAAGAAAAACCCGCCGGCGAAGAAGCTCCACCGATACGCTGTGCTCATCTCCGCCCGGAACGAGGAGGCGGTCATCGGCCAGCTTCTGGACTCCATCGCCCGGCAGGACTACCCCGCGGACCTTGTGACCACCTTCGTGGTGGCGGACAACTGCACCGACAGCACCGCCCAGGTGGCTCGGGACGCCGGGGCCGTGGTCTTCGAGCGGTTCAACAAGCTCCGGGTGGGCAAGGGCTACGCCCTGGACTTCCTGCTGGACCAGATCAAGGAGCAGTACGGGGCTGAGTGGTTTGACGGCTACTTCGTCTTTGACGCAGACAACCTTCTCCAGCGGGACTACATCACCCGGATGAACGAGGTCTTCGATCAGGGCTGCTCCATCGTCACCAGCTACCGCAACTCCAAAAACTACGGTGACAACTGGATCTCCGCGGGCTACGCCCTGTGGTTTCTCCGGGACGCTGCCTTCCTCAACGCGCCCCGTGCCCAGCTGGGCATCAGCTGCGTGGTGGCGGGCACCGGCTTCCTCTTCAGCGGGGAGATCATGCGCCGCTGCGGCGGCTGGCCCTTCCACACCCTCACCGAGGACACGGAGTTCACCGTCCATAACATCCTTCAGGGGGAGAAGATCGGCTACTGCGGCGCGGCGGAGATCTTCGACGAGCAGCCCACCCGCCTCAGCCAGTCCTGGCGGCAGCGGCTGCGCTGGGCCAAGGGCTACCTTCAGGTCCTGCGGAAGGACGGCGGGCGGCTGGCCGCCGGCATCTTCTCCAAAAACGGCCCCTCCTGCTTCGATATGCTCATGTCCATCCTCCCCGCCATGGTGCTGACCTTCTGCAGCGTTCTGTTCGGCTCCGCCGCCACGGTGCTGCAGCTGATCCTCGGCAAGAACATCCTGCCGATCCTGGTGGCCTTCGCCGCTTCTTTTGCCGTGCCCTATCTGCTGCTCCTGCTGGTGGGGATCATCACCACCGCAACGCAGTGGCACAGCATCCGGGCCACCGCCTTCAAGAAGGTCCTCTACACCTTCACCTTTCCCCTGTTCATGCTCACTTACATCCCCATCTCCATCGCCGCCATCTTCTCCCCCAAGGTGGAGTGGAAGCCCATCGAGCACAAGGTCGCGGTATCCATCTCGGAAATGAAATAAGCTTTTCAAGCCATCCGGCCCCGCGCCTGCGGGGCCGGATGGTCTGTGTCAGGCAAAAATTCCCGTCATGTCAGCTCTGGTTGCCCCTTTGCAAGCCGGAGGCGGTGGACGTTTTCCGTCCCGCCCGCTATACTGGGGCCATCTCAAGCAAGGAGGAAAACAAGTCATGACCTTTGGTGAAAAATTGCAGGCGCTGCGCCGGGAGCGGGGCTGGAGCCAGGAGGACCTGGCGTCGGAGATCCCCATCTCCCGCCAGGCCGTCAGCAAGTGGGAGTCCAGCGCCGCGGTGCCGGACACGGAAAACGTGCTGCGGCTGAGCGACATCTTCGGGGTGTCCACAGACTATCTGCTGCGGGAGGAGCTGACCGGCGACGGCGACCTGCCGGCGGTCAAGCGCCGGGAGGCGGAGCTGCGGGAGGAAAAGGACCGGACCGTGGCCATGATCGTACTGGTCGCTGTTCTGGCTCTGGCCTCCTTCTGGCAGGTCTTCGGCTCCCTGGTCTACCAGAACCATCTGATCGTCCTGCTGGGCATGACGGCCCATATCGTTACCATCGTGGTGTTTGAAGCCGTGTATCAGAGGCACAGGGGGACCGATGGAGCAAAACAGTGGCGGAGGCAGTTTTACCAGATCAGCGTGTGGCTGGTGTCTCTCTTTCCCCTGTCGGCGCTGACCCGGGTGTTTTGGGCGCTGTACCCCCGCTCCCACAGCGCCATGGCGGAGTGGCTCTCCCCCTTTGTCCTGTATCTGCCCCTGTGTCTTGCAGTCACCATGTGGCTTGGAAAAAAGAGGCTGTGATCCGCTCTGATGGCTTGAGCGGCGGGCAGCTGGCAAAAGTAAAAACAAAGCGAGGAGGCCGGACGCAACGCGCCCGGCCTCCTCGTTTTTCATAATGCTGGAAAATTTTATGCCAGATAGAGGTCCAGAAGGTTGATGAGTGTAGAAGCAGTCAAATAGGTCACACCTCCGTCATTCACGCAGGTCCCCACCACTTCGTAGGACACGCCTTCAGCGTTTACAGCGGTGATCGCGCCGCCGGGCTTGGCGGTAAAGACCGTCTGAGCGGTCTCTCCCTCCTCAGCGGCATAGGAGACCACAGCCCCCAGCTCACGGTCCCAGTTGACCTCCAGGCCAAGGACCTCCGCCACAGCGCGGATGGGCAGCAGGACAGTTCCGTCCTCGCTGGTCTGAGCGGCCTGGTCCACCGCCTGCCCATTGACGGAGACCGCGCCCTCGCTGGTATAGGACAGATAGCCCTTGTACTCATAGGGGAACACCAGGACCTGCTCGGCTTTGCCCTCGCTGTCGGACCAGACCAGGATCCGGGTCCCGGGGATCAGGTCCGCCAGGGTCACGATATTCTTCGTCAGGTAAGGCTTCAGCTCCGCCTCCGACGTCACGGTGAGGGTGGTGCCGCCGGCGGCGGTCAGCTCCACGGCCGTGGGCATCTGCGTCTCCTCGTCGGCGGCGGTGACCTCCGCTGCCTTGATCTCATAGTACATCGGCACTCCGTAGTCCTCGGGGATGTTCCCCAGGATCAGGTACGCGGTGGCGTGGGGCGGGATGCTCATGGTCATGGCGGGCCCGACCCAGGCGTAGACCGTGTCCCCGTCCTTCAGGTCCTGGATGTCCATGGGATCGCCTGTGACGGCGTCCAGGCAGATGATGGACTCCTCGTGGAGGACCACCTCGCTGTAAGCCGCGCCCTCCTGGGAATTTGCCACCAGCAGTCCGCCGTCATCCATGTGGGTAAGAGTCCCCCAGATCATGACAGGCCCCAGGGAGCCGGCAGTCTCCTCGCTCTCCCCGGCAGCGTAGGCAGGCACACCCAGGAAAGCGGCGCAGAGGATCAGGGCAAGGATCCTCGACAGAATCTTTTTCATAAAAAGCCTCCTGTTTTTCTCATATTGAAGTAGGATGCCCCCGCGGGTCCCGCATAATGCGCGATCGCAGGTCCGGCGAAGGAGTAGGGACCGGCATGTCCGCCTCCGCCATCTGCCTTTATGACGTGACCAGCCGGGAAAAAGTTCCCACCCGGCAAAAAATTTCCAACGATCTGTCAGGAAAAAGCATAGCAGATATGTCATGTGCCGTCTCCAGCGGCAAGGTTTGAATCTTCAGCGTTTGCCGAGTATCGCCGCGCGCCCATGGCGCGTGGAGCTTCATCCTCCGTACGTGGCGGTGAAGGTGTCGGCCATATCCTGAGCGCCCTCCGGGTAAACAAACATACCCACATAGTTCCCCTCGGCGACAATGACGGCGTTGGCCCAGGTCTCGCAGGAGGCGGGATACCAGGCGCCGCCGTCGGCCTGGGTCTGGGCTCGGGCCGCCAGGATGGATTTTACCGTCTCCACGTCGGCGCTGTCGGTGACGTGGACCAGAGCCACGGCGCTGTTTGCCATGGTCATGGCGGTCTCCTGGATCAGGATCTCCTCCACGGCGATGTCGGAGAGACCGGGGTAATAGTTGTCCAGCAGCTCCCCCTCGTAGGCTGTCATCATCCCCAGGCCATCGTAGTTCTCCTGGAGACCGGCGTAGAAGTCGGCCAAACTCTGGGCGGCAGTTTCCCCACTGTCCTCCGTACCGCCGGTCTCGCCCTCCGCCGGAGCCTCCTCCGAGGTCTTCTGCCAGCTGCAGCGGATGATGCAGTCAAAGGAGAATGTCTCCCCGCCCTCCGTCAGGGTCATGGTGACGGTGGTGGTGCCGGGGGCCACGGCGGTGACGGTGCCGTCCTCTCCCACCGCGGCAATGGTCTCATCAGCGGTGGTGTAGGTCACGCCGGTGACATTCTCTGTGTCTCCGGTGGGGACCAGACGGAAGCTGCTGCCGGCGGCGGAGAAGGTTACGTCGCTGTGGCTGGCGCCTACGCCCTCCGCCTCAGGGGCATCAGCGTCCCCAGAGGCCTCGGTATCCTCCCCGTCGCCGGTCTCCTGGCCGGCGCCATCCTCGGGGGCGGGCTCCTCATTTTCGGGAGTCTCCGGCTCCTCCGCCGGGGAATCGGCCTGGTCCTCCTCCGGAGTCCGGTCCGCCTCGTTGTCGGCGGCATCGTTGGCAGCGTTGGTATTGTCTGTCTGGTTCCCGCTCCCGTTGTTTCCGCTCCCGCCGCAGGCGGCCAGGGAGAGAGCTATGGTTAAGGCAAGTAAAAGGGCAAGCAGTTTTTTCATTGTATGTACCTCCAATTGTATGTCTTTCCATATGTACCCGGCCCGTCACTGGGCCAGGAAAACAGCGTCGGCATCCTTGATAAAGTTCTCAACACTGTAGCAGACAAAGATGGCGTCGGCCCCCATGTCCTCGGCGTACTGGGCCACGCTGGTCCGATAGTACCGCAGGTCCAGCAGGTGGACCTCGGCGTAGGTCTGGCTCAGGAAGGGGGCCAGGCTGTCGCTGTAGCTGTCCCGGACCACCAAAAGCTTCTGGTCCGTGGCGGCGTTGGGGTTGCGGACGATATAGAGGGGGTTGTTGCCCCCCAGGAAGGAGGAGTACTTGTCCTTCTCCCCCAGGAAGCTGTCTACGTAGAGGCCGCCCATCTCCCCGGTGTAGCCGTTCTCCACGGTGACGCCCTCCCCGGAGACATAGCGGTCCATAGCGTCCGGCCGAAGCCAGTGGACGCCGGAGGTGGAGTAGAGGGTGCCGTTGAAGTCCTCAGACACTGTCACCTTCTCCCCCAGGGGCTGGGCCTCCAGGCCCATGGCCTCCGTCAGGGCGGCATAGCCGTAGTAGGCCCCCAGGCTGGTCCAGTGGTGGTCCGTGCGGTAGAAGATATCCTCCCCGGCGTGGGCCTGGAGGGCCCCGGCGATATCCACCCACAGGGCTCCGGTGTCCTTGGCCTCCTCCAGGTAGGCCAGCTGGTCAAAAGCCGGCGCGCCCTGGGGCAGCTTGTCCCGCCAGACCTCCTCGGCGGTGGGGATCAGCCCCAGGTATACCGGCAGGTCCGTCTTCTCCACCAGGCGGCGAAGGTAGTCCAGGTTCTGCTGGGCCCGGCTGGTGTCGGTGATGTGGGAGATCAGGGTGTCGCCGCAGAGGTAGACGTTGTTGAACTCCCGGTGGCCCAGCAGGTACTCATACCGGGTCTTCAGCCCCATCCAGCCGTCCCGCAGGGGGAACTGGTCCGCCAGGTACTCCTCCAAATCGGAGGTGAAGGTCCCGTCCACCAGGCTCTCCCAGGAGAACGCCGGGGCCTGGCTCAGATTCCGGTTCTCCACCGGGGAGAAGGTCCGGTCCGGCAGGAGCAGGTGCAGGATGCCGAAGCCACCGATAAACAGGCAGAAGATGGCCGCCGTCAGGCGTTGGGTCAGTTTTGTCACAGGCGTTCACCTCCTTAGAATCTGAAGTACAGGAAGGGGTTGTAGCTGGCGTCCACCAGGGAGGCGGTGCAAAGCACCAGCCCCGCCAGGGTTAAAACGGGCAGCAGCACCCCGTGGGCCCTCTCCCCCGCCCGGTCCCACAGGCGCTTCCCCAGAGGGGTGGCGGCTATGGCCAGAATCAGGAGCATGGGCAGGTAGCTCATCAGGTAGTAGCCGTCGGCGGCGGAGGCCAGAGGCGCGCCGCCGAAGCAGGCGGAGAGGTACGCCCCCAGCCGCCCCATATCCTCCACGGCGAAGAGAGCCCAGCCGATGAGGACCACAAAGAGGGCGTAGACGTGCTGGAGGGCCCTGGGCAGCTTCTCCAGCCATTTCCCCAGAAACAGCCGCTCCGCCAGCATGAACAGAGCGTAATACAGGCCCCAGAGCAGGAAGTTCCACCCGGCCCCGTGCCACAGTCCGGTGAGGAGCCAGACGATGAGGATATTCCGCACCCACTTCCACCGGGGCACCCGGTTGCCCCCCAGGGGGAAGTACAGGTACTCCCGGAACCAGGTGGTCAGAGAGATGTGCCACCGCTTCCAGAAGTCCACCACGGACCGGGAGATGTAGGGGTAGTTGAAGTTCTCGATGAACTCAAAGCCGAGCATCCGCCCCAGGCCGATGGCCATGTCGCTGTAGCCGGAGAAGTCGAAGTAGATCTGGAAGGCGTAGGCCGCGAGGCCCAGCCAGGCCCCCGCCACCGTCAAAGACTGGCTGGCCAGGGCCTGGTCCCACAGCTCCCCGATGGCGTTGGCCAGCAGCACCTTCTTGGCCAGGCCCACGATGAACCGGCGAACGCCGGAGACGAACTTCTCCAGATTCTCCGTCCGGGACACCAGCTGCTCCGCCACAGTCTTGTACTGGATGATGGGGCCGGCGATGAGCTGGGGGAATAAGGTGACGTAGGCCCCGAAGGTGATGACGTTCCGCTGCACCGGCGCGGACTGGCGGTAGACGTCGATGGTGTAGCTCATAGTCTGGAAGGTGTAAAAGCTGATGCCGATGGGCAGCGGAATGCCGAAGATCGGCAGGTTCAAACCTGTCAAGGCGTTTACGTTGCCGGCGATGAAATCCCAGTACTTAAAGAACACCAGAATGGCCAGATTGAAAAACACCGACGAGGCCACCGCCAGCCTGGCCTTTCGGTCGTCGGATCGCCAGCGCTCCACCAGCATCCCGTGGGTGTAGTCCACGGCGGTGGAGAGGAACATGATGAGGATGTACACCGGCTCTCCCCAGCCGTAAAAGAAGAGGCTGGCCAGCAGCAGAAACAGATTCCGCAGCTTCAGGGGCGTCAGCTTGTAGATCAGCAGCACCACCGGCAAGTAAAAGAATAAAAAGGGCAGGCTGGAAAATACCATAGGCACCTCACGGGGTGTATTCATACTTTTCTTTAAAAAGAAAAGTATCAAAAGAAACTTATACGCGAAATTTCATTTCGCTTATATTTTAGACGATCAATAAATCTTCCGCTCACCGCAGGTCAGAAGCAAACATCGAGCGGCGCGGCGGCAGGCACCATCGAGGGAGTCCGGGAAGCCGCGGCGCAATAAAAACAAGCCTTTGGGGGTACCCAGGGGGCGGTGCCCCCTGGGCGCCCTTAAGTGCCCAGGATGGGTATTGCCTACTTTTCCGGCGAGGGAAAAGTAGGCCAGGGCATGGGGCTGGAAGCCCCACATAATCAAGATCAAGCGAACAGGTCGTTGAACGCCTCCACCACCTGGGCCTGATCCTCCCCAGCCACGATGAGCGCCACCACATTGCCGTTGACGATGAGCTCTGCGTTCTGCCAAGCCTCCACAGTGGCGGGATAGAACGCTCCGCTTTCGATCTGGCTGTCGATGCGGGACTGGAAGATCCCCTTCACCGCCTCCACATCGCTCTCATTGGCGCACTCCACCAGGTCGATCTCATAAGCCACGGCGGAGATCATGGCCATTTGGAACACGCTCTGCTTCAGCTCGTAGTCCTCCAGCCCCGGAAAAATGCTCTCCAGAGTGGCGGTATCCTGAGACACGTCCATCATGGAGGGGGCGTTCTCACCGTACCCGGCCATCAGGTCATCAAAGTAGGCCTGGAGGTCCGGAGCCTGGGCGGCGTCTCCGCCGCCGCTGCCATCGCCGCCCTCCAGGAGGCGGGCAACAAGGCCAGCCGGGACATGATCTCCGCCAGCTACCGCACCCACGTCAAAATCAATTCGATGTGCATTGAGCTTATCCGGCAGTTCTACGACGAGACCCGCTCGTTCCGCATCACGGGCCAGACGCCTGGCAGCTACCAGTTCATCGACATGAACAACGCGGGCATCAAGGAGCAGGAAGTGGGCCAGACCTCCGACGGCCTCCCCCTCTACCGCAAGCCCATCTTCGACCTGAAAATCAAGGCCCAGAAGAAAAACCCCTTCTCCCGCATGGAACAGAACGAGCGGGCCAAGGAGCTGTACGGCCTGGGCTTCTTCAACCCGGAGCGGGCGCAGGAGGCGCTGGGTGCTCTGGAAATGATGGAGTTTGAGGGCATCGACAAGGTGAAGGAGCAGGTGCAGAACGGCCAGACCCTTCTCAATATCTGCCAGCAGATGTCCCAGCAGCTCGACCAGATGGCCCTTATCATCCAGACCCTCACGGGCAAGGACATGGGCATCGGAGCGGCGCAGCCTACCGGCGGCGGCCAGCGAGGCCAGGCGGCAGGCCCCGTGCCCTCCAGCGAGAAGGACAGCCTTGCAAGCGGCATCATGGAGGCCCAGCATCCCATGACCGGCTACGGGGAGCGGCTGGCAAAGCGCAGCACCCCCAGCATGGGCAACGAATGACGGGAGGCGACGTGTTATGACCCAGGTTTATGCCAAACGGGACGGCCAGCGCTGCATCCTCTCTGTCCAGGGCCACGCCACCGGCAGCGTGGAGGCGTGCGCGGCGGTGTCCGGCATCCTTTACGCCCTGGCCGGATATGTGACCAACGCCATGCTGGAGCGCTATGTGGAGGTCTACACCTGGCGGATGGAGAGCGGCGATGTGCAGCTCGACTTCAACGGGGACGACGGCACGGCGGCGGCCTTTGAGATGGCCGTCATCGGCCTTGCCCAGGTGGCCCAGGCCCACCCGGAGCAGGTCCAGGTTGAGTGCCGGGAAGAAAAATAAAAATTTTTTCCGAGTTCGGGGCGAAAAGCGGAAAAGCATTTGATACGCTTATACTGTCCTCCTGCTTCACACCATGCGGGGCGGCGGTCACGGTGGGGACCGGGCCGCTGCCCTGGTGAAGTCAGGGACCGATGCACGGGGGCGATACACCCGCGACGAAAAAGGAGGCAATCCTATGAACTTCAAGCATTTGCTGGACATCCGGCTGAACCTGTTCGACACGGCCGGTCTGCGGGAGACCGAGGATGCGATCGGAGCAGGCGCAGGGGCGGCGGCCTCTGGCGACGGAGCACCCGGCACACAGGGCGAGACCCAGGCATCCCCCGCATCCACCCGGCGGGGAAAATCGGGCGAATACCAGAACGTCATCTTCGGGAAGCAGGCCAAACCGGCGGAGGCTGGCGAGGGCGGAGACCCGGAGGGACAGCAGCGGTCCTCCGACGCCGGGAGCGACAACAAACCGGACGCGAGCACCACGTCCAATACTCTGGAGGCCAAACGCAGGGCTTTCCAGGACCTTGTGAACGGTGAGTACAAGGACATCTACACCGAGGAGACCCAGCGCATCATCGACCGGCGCTTCCGGGAGACCAGAAACCTGGAGCAGCAGGTGGGCCAGTATCAGCCTGTCATTGATATGCTGATGCAGCGCTACCAGATCGGCGACGGCGACATGGGCAAGCTGTCCCAGGCCATCGAAAATGATGACGCATACTGGTCCGAGGCCGCCGAGGAGGCGGGGATGTCCGTTGAGCAGTACAAGCAGTTCCAGAAGCTCCAGCGGGAGAACGAGGCGCTTTTGCGCCAGCAGCGCCAGCGGCAGAACGACCAGCGGGCGCAGCAGCAGCTCCAGCAGTGGTACGGCGAGGCCGAACAGGTCAAGGGGCTGTACCCCAGCTTCGACCTCAACGCGGAGGTCAAAAATCCCCAGTTCCTCTCCATGCTCCGGGCGGGCGTTCCCGTCCAGCACGCTTATGAAGTGGTCCACATGGACCAGATCAAGGCGGGCGTGGCCGCTATGCAGGCCAAGGCCACGGAGAAGCAGGTGGTGGACGGCATCCGCGCCAAGGGCGCAAGGCCCCAGGAAAACGGCACGACCTCCCAGGGTGCATTTATCGTGAAGGATGATGTTTCCAAGCTGTCCAAGAGGGACCGCGCGGAGATCATCCGCAGAGCTGCACGGGGAGAGCACATCGAGTTTTAAGCCTCTCCCCAGAAGGGAGATTTTAACATGAACACCATCCGCAAATTCATTCTGCTGCCTGTCGCGCTGAACCTGTTTGATGCAGTCATCAACAAGACGACCAGCGCAACCACCGGGAACAACCTTTCCGGCGAGATGAAAACCTTCTACTCCGACTATCTCATTGATATGGCGGAGCCGCTGCTGGTCCATGACCAGTTCGGACAGAAGCACCCCATCCCAAAGAATGGCGGTAAGACCATCGAGTTCCGCAAGTATGACCCCCTGCCCAAGGCCACCACGGCCCTGACCGAAGGTGTGACCCCCGAAGGTCAGAAGCTCAACATGGGTGTCATCACCGCGACTGTGGCGCAGTACGGCGGCTTCATCGAGCTGTCCGATATGCTGCTGCTTTCCGCCATCGACAACAACCTGGTGCAGGCCACCAAGCTGCTGGGCAGCCAGGCGGGCCGCACCCTGGACACCATCACCCGCGAGGTGCTGAACGGCGGCACCAACGTGCAGTACGCCGAGGGCCAGGTGGACAGCCGCGCCAACCTGTGCGGCGGCAGCACCACCGACAGCCAGAACCACTACCTGACCGTGGACGCCGTGCGCCGCGCTGTCCGTTACCTCAAGGTGATGAACGCGCCCAAGATCAACGGCTACTACGCGGGCATCATCCACCCGGATTGCTCCTACGACCTTATGAGTGACCCCAAGTGGGTGAACGTCAAGACCTACTCCGACCCCGACGGCATCTACGAGGGCGAGATCGGACGCATCGAGGGCGTCCGCTTCGTGGAGACCAGCGAGGCCAAGGTCTTTACCCACGCGGGCAAGGACTACGAGACCGGCACCACCTCCAGCGGCACCGTCACCCCCAAGGCATCCGCCCGTGACGTGTACTCCACCCTCATTCTGGGTGCGGACGCCTACGGCGTGACCGAGATCACCGGCGGCGGTCTCCAGCACATCGTGAAGCAGCTCGGCTCTGCCGGTACTGCCGACCCCCTGGACCAGCGCGCCACCGCAGGCTGGAAAGCCACCAAGGTGGCCGAGCGCCTGGTGGAGGCGTACATGGTCCGTATCGAGACCTGCTCCACCTTCAACAGCTAATCACCGGGGCCGCCTGCTTTACGGCGGGCGGCCCCACATTCTGACCAACAGGAGGTATTTACACTATGGCTGCCAAGAAAGAAGCTGCTGCCAATGAGCAGCAGGTCACCACGCAGACTACCCCCGCCGCCGAGGCGGAGGACATCATCGCCAAGGCCAAGGCGGAAGCTGCTGCCATTGTGGCAGAG
>ENA-ORNG01001033-ORNG01001033.1-human-gut-metagenome-genome-assembly--contig:-NODE-1033-length-21371-cov-8.315350_pt1 | contig 21371 bp, 18 predicted proteins | sample MGYA00242113_ERZ509018 | MGnify/ENA primary metagenome ERZ509018 (study PRJEB26280, sample SAMEA2338711) | human gut metagenome | biome: human gut; feature: human-associated habitat; material: faeces... | reverse complement strand
CTCTCGCGGCGGCTCTTGCCGCTCTAGTCGTTTTGGGGGCCGGTAGTGTTGCGGAGCGCTCCCACGCCTTGGCTGTTTCGCTCCCACGTCCTCCCGCCATTCGGATCATACGGTCCGTCTCCCGGCGTGTCTTGGGGGCGGCGGCAGTCGCGGGCCGCTTCTCTCTGGGGCCGGCGTCGGGCCGGGGCCGCTCCCGGATGGTCCGAAGGCCGGCTTGAGGCCGCTCCGAAACAGCGGGGCTGTCTGTGGCGCGAGGCCGGCCCCCGGCGTAGATCTCGGGAGACGGACTCGGCAGAGGGCTGGGATCGTCAGGCGCGGAAAAGTCCAGACTGTCCCGGGGAGCCTCCTTGACAGGCCGAACCGTTCTCGGCCCTATGTCATTACCTGTGGGGATCGGACCGCTCCGCTGTTCCTCCGGGACCTCAACAGGCGCGGGAGGAAATGGCCGCTCCAGCTCACCGCCTCTGGGTACGCCGTCCGCCGTCTGTCTGGTCCTCATCGCCTCCCGCCGCATCCGGTCCCCTGGGGACGGCGGACGCGGCGAGATTTCTTCTTTTTTTGCCTGGGGCCGACTGGCGACGATCGTCTCCGTCGGTTTCTCCCGGGCGTGAAGGACCTGGGCGGTCTTCTCTTTGGGGGCGGCCCGCCTCTCCCGGGGGGCGAAGGCCGACGGCGGCTCGGAGGGGATCTCCGCCTCTGGTCTCGGGCCGGCCTCCGCCGTGGGGATGTCTCGGACCGTCCGCTCCCGCTCCTTCCCCGCTTTCCCCATGACCTCCCGCTTTCCGCTCTCGCCGGGCGGTGAGGCGTCACGGGCGGGAGGCCGGCGCGCCTCGGCTGGACGCTCCGGCGGAACGTCCTCCACATCCTGGCCCTGGGGGACATGGCCCGCCCTCTCCTCCCGGAGGACGCGGCGGGCCTTGTCCAGCCCCCGGCCCGCGGCGTTGACGGCGATGGAAGCGGCGTCGCCGGCGTACCGCTCCGCCCGCTCCTCCGCCTCCACGGCGGCGTTGGGGTCCCGCTCCCGGCGGGAGGTCCGGGCCAGCGCCTCCCGGAGCTTGCCGGTCACACGACGCCGGGAAAACGGCTTCGGACGTTTGCCGGGTCTTCTCTTGATCTTATCGCCAGGGTCTCTCTCCCGTGGTCTCGGCATGGGTCTCCTCCTCATCCTCCTGGATCGGCCAGGACCTCCGCGATCCCGGCCATGATGTAGTCGGCGCAGGGCAGGGCGACGGCGTTACCCAGGGCCCGGTATCGCTGGGCCGGGCGGATCTCCTCACCGTCGGCCCCATATTTGGTCCAGCCCTCCGGCAGTCCCAGCATACGCTCACATTCCAGCTCCGTGGGGTAGCGGACGCAGCCGCCCAGAGGATCGTCCTCGAACCAGAAGGCGAACGGCGAGAGCCTTCCGGCTAAAAGGGTGGAAAAAGGGTCATCTGGCCGTCCGAAGCTGTTGCGGAACTGAACGCGTTTCCCTCGCTTGGCGGCGCTCCGCATACGGAAGGGCTGAAAGGGGCGGACGATGGGTACACGCCCCCCTGCTTCAAGAAAAGGGCCTCTATCTCCGGCGGCGGCGGACAGCCCACCCGCTGGGCCAGCGCCAGAAAGTAGGAGCATTGGCCGGGGCTTAAACAGTATCTCTCCAGCACGCCGCCCTCCAAGATCGGCCACGAGGAAGATCCGCTGCCTTCGGGCCAGCCTGGGCCTTGCCCAATACTGGGCGTCCAGGACCCTCCAGGCCAGATCAGGGCATCCCCCTCGCACCATTCCGGCGTATGCCCAGCGGCCAGAGGCAGGAATTGGAAGTTCGGCGTCCGGCAGGAAGGCCCGGAGCACGGCGAGATGATCCAGCCGGTCATTTGATGTAAAAGCTCCGACGACGTTCTCCCAAACAGTGATAATTGGAAATCGATCTCCAGTGGCATCCCTCATTTCTTGAATGATCCTGATCGCGTGAAAGAACAGGCTGGATTTGACGCCAGCCAGTCCGGTACGGTCGCCCTGCCTGGAGAGGTTTTGGCAAGGAGAGCCGAAGGTGATGACATGGACGGCGGGGATAGCCCCGCCGTCCAGCTTCGTGATGTCCCCCAGGTGCTCCATCCGGGGGAAGCGGCGTCTGGTGATGGAGATGGGCGCTCTCTCGATCTCGCTGGCCCAGCGTGGGACGATCCCATGCCGGGCGGCGGCCAGGGGGAACACGCCGATGCCGTCGAAGAGGCTGCCCAGGGTCAGCGGACCGCCGTCCGCGCTCTTCACCGGCCCTTTCATCCGTCTGATCTGTCCCAACTTGGGACACGGGCCGTCTCCGCCTCGTCCCCCGGGGTGGTGGACATGAGGCGGTAGAGCTGGGTGTCCTTGGGGATGGTGTTGATGAAGGGGACGATGGCCCCGCCCATACGGATGAGGCCGGTGCCTGGGGCGGAGTTGGTGATATAGCCCATCTGCGTGTCGGAGATCCGCAGGAGCTTGGCCAACTCCGCCCGGTCGGTAGCCGCCTGGTTATAGAGCACCAGGAACTCGCTGTTGGCGAACATGAGGCGGGCGGTCTCGGACCGCAGGCACTCCTCCACGTTCTGGGTGGCGGCGGTCATGATACCGGCGTATTTCCGAAATCGCTTCCATGCCTTGTAGAGGAACTGGGCGGAGAAGACGTATTTGAAGAACAGATACGCCTCATCCACGAAGACCCATGTATACTTGCCCCGCTTCCGGTTCTCCATCACCCGGTTCTGGATGGCCTCCAGAGCTATCACCAAAGCGGTGGGTCGGAGCTGTTCCCCCATCTCGTACAGGTCCAGGACCACGATCCTGCTGTTCATGTCCACGTTGGTGGGGTGGGCGAAGACGTTCAGCGTCCCTTCCACGATGAGCTCGGAGGCCAGGGCGATCTCCCTTGCCTCCTCCTCGTTCTGCGCCATGACCTCCCGCCGCCAGTCGGTGAGGAGGGGGGCCGGGCCGTGATAGCCCCGCTTCAGGCAGGGCCGCAGGATGTTCCCGGTACAGCGGTCGATGATGGAGCGATGTCCGCCCTCCAGGGTCCCCGCCCCCATCTGCTGCTCGATGACGCTCATAAGGAGCTGGGACTTCATGGCGATGGGGTCGTCGCCGTCGCCGTAGCAGTCCCCCAGGTCCAGGGGGTTGATGTGGTGGGGGCTGCTGGGGGAGATCTGGATCACCGTGCCGCCCAGGGCCCTGGCGATGGGGCCGTACTCCCGCTCGGCGTCGATGATGATGATATCGTCGTCGGTGCCCATGGCCACATTGGAGATCGTGCCCTTCATGCCCATGGATTTGCCGGAGCCGGACACGCCCAGGACAAAGGCGTGGGGGGAGATGAGGCGCTTGCGGTCACAGATCAGGGGATTTTTGGAAACGGCGTTGACGCCGTAGTACAGGCCGCCGGGGTCCTGGATCTCCTGGGCCCGGAAGGGCATGAGGACGGCGGCGCTCTCGGTGGTCAGGGTCCGCAGGGCCCGGACCCGGCGCAGGCCATAGGGCAGCACCGTGTTCAGCCCGTCTTCCTGCTGGTAGCGCAGAACGGAGAACTGGCACAGATGGTTTCGGCCAACGGCCATAAGGGCCTCCGTGTCCATGTCCAGCTGTTCCAGGGTATCGGCGATGTGGACGAGCGTGACCACGGCGAAGATCATCCGCTGGTCTCTGGTGGTCAGGTCGTCCAGGAACTCCTTGGCCTCCCCCCGCACCTGCTCCAGCTCGTAGGGCACCACGGCGGAGAAGTTGTTGTTGGCGTTCTGCTTCTGCTGCCAGCGGGCCACGTCGGTCTCCACGGCCAAGATCCTGTTCTGGATCTCCCGCACCGCCTCGTCGGTGGGGATGGGCAGGACGTCGATGGACAGCATGAGGTTCCGGGGAAAGTCGCAGAGCTCCGCGATCATGTCGTCCCGGAGGTAGGAGGCGTAGTCCCGCAGGAACAGCACCCGCCCCACCTTGCGCCCCATCTCGAAGTGGTCCGCCTTGAAGGCGAAGCTGTCCGGGCAGATCAGGTCCCGGAAGTCCACGCCGCCGCGGATGGCCCGGCTCTGGTCGAAGGAGAAATACCGCTCCTCGCCGGGGCGGAAGAAGTCGTGGAGGACCCGAAGGCGGTCCTCGCCGGAGAGGGGACGGGCCCCGGAATCCAGCCGGCCGAAGCTCTTGGCCAGGTCGCCCTCCGCCCGGCGAAAGAAGCTCCTGGCGGCCTCGATCTTCCGCTGGGGGATGGACAGGGTGATGAACTTGTCCTGGATCAGGTCATTGCCCTGGGCCATCCTGTCCAAAAGGATCTGATCGAACTCCCGCCGGTATCGGTCCAGCGCGTCTCCCCGCTCCCCCATGAGGACGGTACGGCGGAAGACCTCCGGGTCCAGCCGGCGGTTGCAGATTGTGATCTTGGAGGCGGCGTCCGTGGGCAGGGAGTTGAGCACGCCGCAGTAGGACAGAAAGATGGAGCGGCGGTCCTCGTCGGAGGCGGCCTTATAATTGATGTCCGCGAAGCGCCATGTCCTGCTGAGCTTCCGGCCCACCAGCCAGACGCCGTCCCGGTAGACCCGGCGGATGGGGATGGACCGCTGGACGCTGTGGGGGATGGAAAAGCGGTCCCGCTCCGCTTTGTTGGCGGCCAGGAGGGTCTTAATCAAAGTCATCGGCCTCCTTCCGCCCCAGGGCCCGGTAGTAGAGATCTTCGGAGCGGAACACCCGCTTCCCGGCGCAGAGAAACTCAGACTTGAGGAAGGCCCACAGGAACCGCTCCAGGGTCAGGCCGTTGTAGCTGAAGAAGCCCGCCACGGCCACGGGCGCGGCTGCGAGGATGCAGGCCCAGCTGGCCGCTTCCTGGCCGAAGGGGCCCTTCAGGCAGAGATACATCACCGCGGCGATGCCCACGGCGGCCGCGGCGCAGAGAAACTGCCGGGCGGAGAGACCGAAGAAGATGGTCTCCTTGTGCTGGCGTACTTCCTTGGGGATCTTGATCTCCAATCGCATCTTCCTTTCGGTTCAAATTTTTGAAAAATTTGACAGATTTTTGCCAAAATGAGATAATATAGGTACAAGGAAACCTTGCGTATCACAATATTTTTGAACATTTTGAAGGAGGTCGTCATCATGACACTGCCGCAGGCTATCGTACAGCTCATAGGGGTCATTTTCCTGCTCACCATCATCTGGAAACTGCTGTCCAGGACCAAACTGCTCCCGTTCACGCTCTACCTGATCGGCGTCAACAACATCTATCCCGTGTGGGTGGCGGAGCACCAGCTCGCCTATTATGGGATCATGGCGCTGTGCCTCCTGTACCCGGCGGCGTACTGGCTGCTTCGCTGCCGCCAGTACCGCCAGGAGGAGGCGGAGGCCAAGGGGGAGCTGCTGGCGATCGCTTACGCGCACCATCAGGATGAGCGCTACCAGCAAGTGCTGGAGGCGATCCGGCGGATGGACGCGGAGAAGAGCGTATCCGAATGACGCGGGATAGAGGACGGCGGGCAGCAGCCCGCCGTCCTTTTTTCCAGAGCATACGATCGGCGCGGATCTTCCTGTTGCGCGAAGGCCCGATAGGGTGTATACTGGTCTCGGATCAGCTGGTCCCCCCTCTCTGATCCACCAGACCCGAAAGGGCCCGAAAGGGGCAAGGCAGACGTGAGAAAATGTGTTAGTAGAGGGGGAATGCGTATGACCAGTATTTTGAAAGCCGTCGTGAACAAAGTCCGAAAGATCCGCCTGACAGCGATCACTCTCAAAACACCCGTCATTGATCTCACGTTTGCTCTTTCGCTGATCCCACCGCTCCCGTCAAGGGGGCGGTTTTTTACAGTCCGAACATATCCCTAACGATACGCTCCGCGCCCTTGACCATGGCGGTGAGGATGAGCATGTTGAAGATGACCTGCCCGACGTACTGATAGGCCATGGTCACAGCGGACAGGGAGGTATCCACCGCCGGGTCTCCGCTGGAGAGGAAGGCGGAATAGATCAGGCAGGCCAAGATGATGACCGCGCCCTCCATGCACACGCCCACATAAGACTTGATGAACGCCTTGCCCATGCTGGCCGTCCCCTCCCCGGCAAAGGAGGCCAGGGGGATCGGAGACAAGGCGGTATACATGTAGAGGCGGAAAAAGCGGCCATACACCGTGAGGATCAGCACGAAGGACAGCACGGTGATGAGCAGAGAACCCAGGAAAGACACCAGCCACAGAGGGATCGAGTGGAGGAACCCCACCTCCTCTATGGCCGCCACTATCTCCGCCGGCAGGGCGGCGGTCTCGCTCACCGCCCCGCCCACGCCGCCCATGACCGTCTGAACGATCCCGCCGCAGATGGAGAAGATGGCAGTCATGAGCTCCATACCGGACCCCACCGCCACCTTGGCGGCGGCGAAGCGGAGGAAGTGCCGCAGGGCGTACTCCGGCCGCTGGAGCTCCCGGAAGGAGGCGGCGGACTGGAACACGCCCATGGCGAAGAACAGGACCAGCAGGCCGTAGGCGATGCCCTGCACGGCGCTGTTGATGTTCACGATCACATCCCAGATATCTCCGCCCTTGAAGCTCCGCGGGGTCTGGGTCAGCAGCTCCCACAGCTCTCCCAGCCTCTCGTTCCAGGTCCCCAGGGCGCTCTCCAGCATCTGGACGATCCAGTTATCCCCGATCGCTCACACCCCCCGATAAACGTGTCCCGACTTGGGACACGTTTTTTGTCGCGCCCATGGCCTCATACCACGCCGATGGCGGTCAGGATCTCCTTGGCGAAGGCAATGAGCATACCGCCGAACAGGCAGAGGAAGCCCTGGCTGCGCTGGCTGGCGTCATGGCCCTGGACGCTGAGGCCCACCTGCACCACGCCCCAGCCAAGGATGATGATGCCGATGGCCCGGATGCAGGAGAAGATAAACTCGGACAGGTTGTTCACAATGGTCAGGGGGTCGTCCGCCGCCAGGGCGGGGGCGGTCAGGACACAGACGGCCAGGGCAAGCCCCGTCCACGCCCCCATGAGGCGGCGGCCCCGGGCGCGGTCAAATGGATGCTTCGGAAGTTTGGTCATATCGTTCCTCCAATTCGTCAGATTCGGACGCGCCGACGATCTCGACGCCGTCCAGTGAGGTAAAGGGAAAGCTCAGGTCCTCCGCCGCGTAAAGGCAGGTGGGACTATGGACGTAGGGGGCGGCGCCGCCGTCCTCCGTCTCCCGGATGTTGGGGTGCTTCAGGATATCGTATTTGTCGTCGATGACAGGCCGCTCCCCCCGGATCAGGACGATGGCCTTGCTGTTGTCCAGCATCCGCACCTCGTCCGGGGTCATGAGCTCCCGGCCGGTCTGCTGGATACTCTGGGAGTAGGAGCCATTCCGGCCCCGGCTCTGGCTGGCGGTCCTGGTCTGGATCGTCTCCTTGCCCAGCAGCTCGGAGATGTACTTGTGGGATTCTTTCTCGTTGCCGCCCAAATAGATCAGGCTGTCCGCGTTGCCGATGATGCCCTCCCAGTCGTCCTTGAACAGAGCTTTGAGCTGAGAGATGTTTTGCAGGATGATGGTGGCCATGATGTTGCGGGAGCGCATGGTGGCCTGCAAGCGGGCGTAGCCGTCCGGCAGCGCGACGTTCGCGAACTCGTCGAACATGAGGCGCACGGGGACAGGCAGGCTGCCCCCGTGCACCTTGTCCGCTTGGTAGTACAGCTCCTGGAACGCCTGGGTGTAGAGCATCCCCACGAGGAAGTTGAGGGAGTTGTCGTTGCTGTCCGGGATGACGCAGAAGATGGCCTGTTTGCGCTCACCCAGCTTCTCCAGCTCCAGGGTGTCCCGGGAGGTGACGTCCCGCACCTCATGGAGGGTGAACACGGACAGGCGCACGGCGGCGCTCACCAGGATCGAGCGGGCGGTCTTGCCGGCGGCCTGCTTGAAGATATGGTACTCCCGCACGGCGATGTGGTCCGGCTGTTCCTCCTCCAGGGCCTCGAACAGCAGATCCAGCGCGGACTTGTAGCCGTCGTCGTCCTCCTTGGCCCCGCCGTACTCGATCATGGTCAGGATCATCTCCATGGTCTGTTCCTCCGGCGGGGCCTCATGGAGCAGGTAGAGCATGAGGGCGCTGTCCAGGGCGGTCTCGGACTTCTGCCAAAACGGGTCGTTCTGCTGGGCGTTTTTTGGCGTGGTATTCTGGATCAGGTTGTCGATGAGGCGGAACACGTCGGCGTCCTTGCGGATATAGTGGAACGGGTTGTAGCGGTCCGAATGGGACAGGTCCACCAAGTCGAATACCCGCAGGACATAGCCCCGCTTGAGGAGCAGCGGCCCCACGGCCCGGACGAGCTCCCCTTTCGGATCTGTGGCGATAAACGAGGCGTTCGCCAGCATGATATTGGGTTTCACCAGGAAGCGGGTCTTGCCCGCGCCGGAGCCGCCGATCACGATCTGCAGCAGGTTCCGCCGGTGCTGTTTCCCGTTCAGGCCCATTCGCAGGTGCTGGGTCAGGATGACGTCGCGGTCCGGGTGCTTCCGGTCTCGGTACTTCCGATCCAGCGCCCGCGCGTCGCCCCAGGCGGCGCTGCCGTGCTCCTCGCCTGGGCGGCGGTTCACCTGCCCTGAGTAGTAGAGGGCGATGGCGAAGGCGTAGAGCGCCAGAGCGCCCAACAGAAATCCCGGCGTGTCCGCCGTCCAGCGGACATATAAGGGCGACCCCATCACCTGGGAAAACGCCTCCATCCAGTCAAAGACGGTCATGCCGTCTTCATAGGCGAAGGCCGCGGCGGCCAGCCACAGGACAGGGATGGTCAACAGGGCCCACATGGGTAGATCCGTCTTGAAGCTTTTCTTTTTCACGCTCGCTCTCCGTGTCCCAAGTTGGGACAAATTAGAACGCGGAGCGGGGGCCCCGCTGAAGGGCCCCCGCCGGTCCGCAAGCTCACGCCCACTCCAGGACGAAGACGATGGAGACCACCCGCTCGTCCACAGGCTGGGACAGGGCGGAGACCACGGCGTCGTAGGTCAGGGGCAGGCTGCCGTCCAGGGGGATGGTCCAGTCCCCGGTCAAGGCCAGGGCCTCGCTGCCGCCTCTGGCGGAGGTCTCCGCCCCATTGAGGGCGAAGCCCAGCAGCCTGCTGTCCACCTTCTCCCCTGCCATGTCGGTGTCATAGGGGACCAGGGTCCAGCCGTTGACGGCGGACACCGTCACCTCCGAGACCCGGACCGGCGCGGTGGAGTGGTTGACGATGGCGGCGCCGGTGGCGGCGTACACCTCCCCCCGCTCGCTCACCGTCAGGGCCAGGGACATGGGGACCGTCACGGAGAACACGGGGAGCAGCTCCCAGTGGGCGTAGTAGGTAGCGGGGCCCGTGCCGGTATAGATCTCGTCGCCGGTCACCTGGGTCCCGCCACTTTCGGCGGTGAACCATCCCAGGAAGGTGTACCCGTCCTTCAGCGGCTGTGTGGGCAGGACCAGTTTCTCACCGTAGGTCTGGCTGGTGGTCTCTGTCCTGCCATCTCCCAGATCCCAGGTGATGGTGTACTTCTGGGCCTCCCATCTGGCGTAATAGGTGGCGGGCCCGGCGGTGGTGTAGACCGTGCTGTCCGTGACCTGAGTGCCGCCACTTTCAGCGGTGAACCAGCCGATGAAGGTGTGTCCCGTCTTGCTGGGCGTGTCAGGCAGGACGAGGGCCTGCCCGTATGTCTGGCTCGTCGTTTCTCTATCTCCGTCCCCCAGGTCCCAGGTGACGGCATAGCTGTCCGCCTCGAACTGGGCGTAGAAGGTCCGGGCGGCGGTGATGGTGACGGTATCATACAGACTGCCCCCGCTGGGGTCGGTGTACCAGCCCCGGAAGCTGTGACCGGTCTTCACCGGGGAAGCGCCAGGGGCCGCGGCCTTGCTCCCGGAGGTGACGGAGGTGGTAACGCTTCCCTGGCCGTTCACCGTGCCGCCGTTGGTGGAGGCGTCCCAGGTCACGGTGACGGACATGCCGTAGGAACATACGTCGCACCTGCCGTCCCCGTTGCCGTCCGTGTGACTGCCATAGGTGTAGGTGCTGTACCCGCACAGAGAGCAGGTCTGGGTCCTGCGATGCTGGCTGCTGGAGTAGGAGGACCAGGAGCCGTAAGTGAAGCTGTGGCTCTCCCGGACGCCGCTGTCCAGATCGCCGCCGCACACGGAGCAGTAGGCGGTCACGGTGTGCTGGCTGGCGCTGTATTTCTCATAGCGCTCGGCCTGGACGTGCTCCTCGGAGCTGTACCGGATCTCCCCGCACCGGTCGCAGGTCTCGGTCCTGCGGTGCAGGTACTCGGTGTAATACTCCCACTCGCCATAGGTGTAAGTACTGTGGGTGACGCCGGAATCCACCAGGTCCCCGCAGCGATAGCAATATTCCCGCCAGGCGCAGCCGTCCCAGTCGGTGTAGGTGGAGGTGTGGGAGCAGGTGTTCCCGCCGCCTCCACCGCCACCGCCGTCTCCGTCGTCCTTATCATAGGGACAGCCGCAGTATTTGTCGTAGTCGTCGTACTTGGGGTTGTCCACGATGCAGTCCGTGCGGCCGGTCCAGCAGTTGCAGCCGCCGCAGGTGATGGAGGAATACCCCATCACGCCGTACACATCCACGATGGCCGCCTGCCTGTTGTCCTCCGTCCAGGGGTAGTCCAGCAGGGCCTCGTGGACACAGGCGGAGGCCAGGGTCAAGATCCGGTCCTCGTCGAAGGCGTCCACCCGGAAGGCCCCCTCCGCGATGGTCAGCGGATCGTCCTCGTCGTAGTAGAGCAGGACGGTGTCCAGGCTGGCGCACCCGGCGAAGGCGTCCGTCCCGATGACCGGGGTGGTATTGGGGAGCTCCACGGTGGTCAGGTTGACGCAGTCCGTGAACCAGTAGGCCAGGTCGGGGATGGAGACCGCCTCCATGTCGTCGAACCAGACCTGGGAGATCTCCTCCCGGACCTCCGCCCAGGGCTGGTCGTCCCTGCTGGCGAAGGGGGCCACGCTCCCGGTCCCGCCAATGGTCAGGATACCGTTTCGGAGGGTCCAGGTCAGCGCGGACTGTCCGATGGTCCCGGAGGCATCCGGCTCGACCTCAGCGGCCACAGAAGCGGCCTCCAGGCCCGTACCGCCGCAGGTACAGGCGGGAGGCGCTTCGGTCTCCTCCCCATCATCCGCGCAGCAGGGCATGGTACAGGTCCCGGCCTCGCAGCAGTCGCCCATGCCGGTATCGTCCCCCGCCCCGCTGTCAGCGGCGAAGGCGCTGACGGACAATGCCATCACCAGGGCCAGGATCAGGGCGAGTGTTCTTCGAATGTTTCTCATGCTTCGCCTCCTCACTCCACCGCCATGATGGTGAACACCACGGCGGCGGCCTTCACGGCGCTGACCTCCCGGTCCGTGTTCACCACCGCCCGGTAGTCGATGGCCAGCTCCTCCCCGGCCTTGATGTCCGGGAACGCCTCCCGGGAGATGGTCAGCTCCCCGGCGGCCCTGGTGGGACAGCCGTTGAGGGACAGGGCGATGGCCTCCAGCCGTTCCTGGAAGTCCTCGTAGTTCCCAATGGCGTAGGCCCCAGGCCGCACCTCCACCCGTGCGACCCGGATCGTCCCGCGCTCCGCCGTGTTGCGGATGGCGGCGTTGGTGGCGGTGATGACGTCCCCGTCGATCACGGAGACGGGCAGAGCCGCCGGGACGGTGACGGAGATCCTCTGCTCCGTGTTGACGATGGTGAGGGTCACGGGGACCTCATGCTCCTGGGAGACGGCGGAGGCGGTGGCCGTCAGGGACAGCGCCAGGGTCAGCCCCAAAAGCAGGGCCAGAAGTTTCTGTTTCAAGTCGATCCCTCCTTATAAATTCCAGAGATAGGGGGCGTTCTCCCAGGAATAGGCGTTCTCCATACTGTTGTCCAGCTTGGCGGCCAGCTCCGGCGACACGCCCTCGCAGCCCCGGCAGGTCTGGTGCTTGCGGTAATAGGCGTTGACCTTTTTCATAAATGTCTGGTCCTCCTGGAGCTGAGCCAGCTTGGCCCGCAGCTTTTCCAGCGCCGCCGGGTCGTCTGACGAGATGGCGGTATTGTTCTCCGCCGCCCTCGCCTTGCGCTCGTAGTAGTCCGCCTTTTCCGACGCGGCGATGGACTGCTCCATCTTTCGGTCTGACCGCTCCAGCAGCTTCCTGTGTCCCCGCTCCGAATGATGGCCCACCAATATGGGCTGGCCCGGCGGGATATGTTCCAGCATGGAGATGGATTCATGGGAGAGCTGGCCGCTCCGCTGGCGGGCCTTTTCCGCCCGTTCCCGATAGCGGTCGATCCGGGCCTGTTTCCGTTCTTCGTAGTCGTTCAATCGTTCACCCCTTCTCTATTGAAGCGTCCGGCCTGTGGGCCGGCTGTCGCTCTTTGGCTCTGGCCTCCATGGGATATTGGAACACCCGGTATTCAGCGGGGATATGTTCCCCGTCATAGACCTGGGTGAAGACCTTTCCCCGGTCCGCTCGGATATAGCCCTGGGGCGTCAGCGTCCCGCCCTCGTTGATGATGGTGTCCTCGCCATACTGAGAAAAATCGAAATAATATCTGGCCTTTTGAGGAAGATAGAAGTCCCTTCGGCTCTCCACCAGATGATACCCATAGTCCTCATAGTTCCGGATCTCGGGGAGCAGCGTGTAGCAGTCGAGGCGATATGTCAGGTCGATGATATCGCTCAGGTCTCCGCCATAGTCTCCATGTTCCAGGGCGGCGGAAAATTTCGCCTTCTCTTCCTGAGACATTCCCGCCAAGCGGCACGCCAAGTAGTTCAGCTCATCGATCCGGGCGTACTCGCCCAGGCGGGAGGAGAGGAGCGGGACGCTCGCCGTATAGTCGAGGATAATGATCTCCTCATACCGCAGGCCATCCACCCCGATCTTCCGCAGAGCGTCCTGTACCCGCCGGGTGGTCGTTGGGAAGGACAGCTCCGTGTCCGCCAGGATGCCGGCGGCGTACTTTCCCAGATTGGCGACACGCGCTGTGATCTCCATCCCGCTTTATCGCTCAGGACCCTTTTTCATGCTCTCCTTGAGAGCTTCCTTGGCCTGCTTGCGTTCCAGCGCCCTCTTATGCAGGTCCAGGGCGTCGAAGACTTTTCGTTTGACCTCGCTGACAGAGGGCAGGCGGTCCCCGGGGAAATACTCCCTCAACTCCGTGCTGGTGAAGGTGTACTTCTGCTCCGGCTCCGTCTTCGGCTTGACGATGGCGGCGATCTTCTTCTCATCCACGGGAGCGGGGGCCGGGGCTGGCGCTTTTTTCTCAGCCTTGTCCTGCGCCTTGACCTCCGTGGAGGGCGGTGTGGACGGCGAGGCTTTACTCGCGGCTTTCTCCGCCTCTTTCTCCGCCGCCTGGGCCGCGCGGCTGGCTTCCTTGAGCTGGGTCGCCTGGACCAGGGAGGGGACCATCTGCTCTTTCTTTATGAAGTCCACCACCTTGCCCTGCTCCTCCGGTTTCAGGAAGGACAGCTCCACCGCCGTGTTGAAGGGCAGCTTCTTCTCGTCCACCTGCTGTTTCAGCTCAGGCACCAGGGAGTCGATGCGGACGAGGCGGTTGACCTGGTTGCGGCTCATGCCCATGTCCTCGGCCACGATCTGGTCGGTCCGTTTGCTGGGGCCTGTGAGCTGGTCCATCTTGGAGCGCCGCCCGGCCTTTCGGGCCAGCGCCTCCATCTTCATCTTCGCCGCCCGTGCCAGCTCCGACGTGGGGATGTCCTGGCGGTGGAGATTGCCGTCCACCACCTCGATCCGGGCGCTGTCATCGTCCATCTGGACGATGACCACCGGCACCGGGTAGCCCAGCTGCTTCGCCACATCATGCCGCCGGTGGCCGGACAGCAGCTCCAGGCCGCCGCCCTCCCGGGGCCGGGCCTTGACGGGCTCGTTGATGCCGTTGGCCTTGATGGAATCGAACAGGTCCTTGTAATCCGCCACTTCCCGGTTGATGGAGAAGGGATGGTCCAGGAACTCGAAAAAATAATCCGGGTGGAGTCGGGCGGAGATCCCCTCGCCTTCCTTGGGGACAGGCAGGTCCTTCAGCGCCTTTTCATCCGGCTTGTCCAGGCGGTCCGCGATCACCTGTGTGATCCGCATCCCCTTGGGCAGCGTTTGCTTTGCCGTATCAGGGACTGCGGGGATCACGGGGGCCTTGGCGTCGCTGGGCAGTTTGGGCGTTTCCGCTGGCTTCTTCGCCTCAGCGGCGGCAGGGGTCTTTGCGTCACCGGGCGACTTGGGAACTTCCGGGGGCTTCTGCTGGTCTACAAGGCGAGTGGTGGCCTGGGTGCTGGGAGCTGGCTTGGGCGCCTCCGAAGGCTTCTTGGGTTCTGCGGCGGGGGCAGCCTTGGACTCCCTAGTAGGCTTAGTGACTTCCTGGGTGGTTTTTGCCTTCTGACCTGCGGGAGACTTCGCTTCTTCGGTCTTGGCCGGTTCCGTGGGCTTCTTGGCCTCAGCGGTGACAGGGGCCTTTGCGTCACCGGGCGACTTGGGAGCTTCCGTCACTTTCTTCTGGTCTACAGGGGAAGTGACGGTCTGAGTGCTGGGAGCTGGCTTGGGCGCCTCCGAAGGCTTCTTGGCTTCTGTGGCGGGGGCAGCCTTGGATGGTTCCGGAGATTTCTTGCTCTCGCCTCCAGAAACAGTTTTGGGCTCCACGGTGGGCTTGCTGGTCTCCTGAGTAGCTTTGGCCTTCTGACCTGCGGGAGACTTCACCTCTTCGGCTTTGGCCGGTTCCATGGGCTTCTTAGCCTCAGCGGCGGCAGGGGCCTTTGCGTCACCGGGCGACTTGGGAGCTTTCGTCACTTTCTTCTGGTCTACAGGGGGAGTGGGGGCCTGGGTGCTGGGAGCTGGCTTGGGTGCCTCCAAAGGCTTCTTGGCTTCTGTGGCGGGGGCAGGCTTGGCCTCCCCGGTAGGCTTAGTGACCTCCTGGGTGGTTTTGGCCTTCTGGCCTGTGGGAGACTTCGACTCTTCGGCCTTGGTCGGTTCCGTAGACTTCTTCGTCTCAGCGGTGATAGGTGTTGCTTTTTGTTCTTTGTTTTCCGGCATAAAATTCCTCCTCGTTTTGCTCAGATACAAGAAACGCGTCCCTACTCGGGACGCGAAAGTCAGGCGCTATGCGGTTTTGTCAGATCACCTCCTCGCCTCTGCCCGTACAGGTCATGCTGTACCTCCGCCTGGAAGAAATGCCCCAGCGTGACCGGGGCGTTGTACAGGGCGGTCAGCAGATATCCCCGGATGTTGTGGATCTTCGTGGTATTCTCCCTCATCCGGTCCAGCACATACTCCATGTGGTGGCGTTCCAATCGCCAGAAGCGGTCCTTTACCGCCGCGGCGGAGATCTCTTCACTACCTACGCGGATAGTTGGGCGGGTGCCGCACAGCGTATCGGTCAGCAGTTCCAGGAGCTCGTCCACCTCCTCTGGGCCATACCGTGCCGCCAGATGGGGATAGTCGATGTTTTCCCTGAGCTCCGCCAAAACGGCGCGGCGGTCTGTTTCGTTTACCGGCAGTCTGTAGGATGGATGGATAGATAGATCAAGATAGCTCTCGTAAGGATAATTTATATTATTATAATTTCCGTTCGATTTTGGAACGTCCAGACTTCCTGTTTTGGGAAGTCCAGACGTATGGGTTTGGTACTTCTGGCCGTCCGCTTTTGGTACTTCTTGACATCCCATTTTGGTACTTGTGGGCATGGGTTCGCCGCCTGTGGGAGGAGGGGGGCAGGGGAAGTCAGGGACCTCCACCGTGGTGAATTGCTTGACGAATATCTTGGTCGGTCGGCCTTGGCCCTGCCTGACACGCTCAATGAGGCCGATACCCTTGGCGCTGTCCAGCTCCGCCAGCAGGCGGACCGCTTTGCCATGGCCGCAGCCTATATCCTCCTCGATCTCCTCCACCGGGTAGTAGATGTACACCCGCCCCTGTTCGTCATACCAACCGTTGCGGGAGGACAGGCCCATTCGGTCCAGCAGCAGGGCGTACAGCAGCTTGGCGTCTGTGGACAGACCTCGGAATTGCTGGCCGGTGACGAGGACGCGGGGGAGCCGGTAGTAGCTGAACGCCTCCAGCTGGCCGCCATAGAAATAGTCGTAAGTGATCTTCTCGCCCATAACTGTCCTCCTTGCGGATATGAAAAAACACACCATCCGTCGGATAGTGTGTTTCTTCGGCGTTTTCTTAACTTGTCATAAGGATCTTGTCGCGATAACCGCTCATTTTGAGTGTTTTCTGCTCTTTTCGCTAATCTTTATGAACATTTTGCTAAGGTTTTGGATTCCTTTGTCTCAATCAGTCTTTATCAAATTTGGAACTTCTCTGCCACTGAATTTCGTTTTTTATCTAATCTACAGCGGGTCTATCGACGACACTTCGGCTGACGCCCTCTTAAAGGGGGACATGTTTCGCTAGGGTTCTCGCCGGGAGTCCGGCGTACAAGCGTTTTCGCCTTCGGCGAAAACCTTGGCGCAAGGCGGGATTCATTCCCGCCGCGCAAGTAAAATCAATAGGGGTCCCCGGACAGTCCGCAGGACTGGCTGGGGGGAATCCAAAGGGGGCGAGCCCCCTTTGTGTCGTCGTGGGGGAGGGGTACATAGGGGAGGGACCCCATCGAAAGGGTCCCGCCCCTATGCGGTTTTTTGGTTACTTTTTGTCCGCACAAAAAGTAACCCGGGGTGTGGGGGTGGAACCCCTACAGGGCAGCGGGACGGCGCACGCCATCACAAATCCCGCAAAAACCTCACCACACCATCCCGGAGCAGAAGAACATTCTCCTCCTCCAGCACCGTATCCCGATTGGTATGAATCCTGCCCATATAATACCCGATCAACGGCTTTTTCTTCAAAGCGCAAACCCCCACGCCCCGGCGGAACACCGCCTGGTCCGAGGGGTAGAAGCCGAAGGAGCGGACGATTTCTACAGTCTTTTCACCGCGACCAGTGAAAGCCACCTCCAGGCGGCGAAGGGTCTCTTCCTCCCCTTTCACAGCCTTCCTGGGAAAAAACTGGAGAAAATCCCCGTCCCCCACACAGTCAAAGTTCAGCACCAGCGCCTCCCGCTTTGCCGCCGGGTGGCGGCCGGCAAAGGCGGCGGAGCCCAGCAGGCCCTTCTCCTCGTTGTCAAAGAACACGAAGCAGACCTTCCCCCGCAGCTCCTCCGGCAGGGCCAGGGCGGTCTCCAGCAGGGCGGCAACCCCGCTGGTGTTGTCGTTGGCGGTGTGCTTGTTGGCCTTGCCCGCCAGCATCCACCAGATGCAGAAGCCCAGCACCGCATAGATCGCCAGCAGAGCCCCCCACAGGGGCGGATCAAAAGCCAGGAGCACCGCCACCTCCGTGGCAATGGCGATGAGGAGGAACAGAGCGCAGATGAGGAGCTGGAACAGGAGATAGACCAGGAAATTCCTGGGGGTGATGAAATTGGGGAAAGGCAGAACGGCGCAGGTGTCGTAGTGTGCGGTGAGCAGGACCCGGGCCTTCTCCGGGTCCCCCGCCACCACGTTACTGCTGTTCAAGAGGCCGCCAGTCTCCACCTGGGGCGCGTAGCCGGCCCTCCCCAGCTCATCGCACAGCCAAGCGCGGAAGCTCGCCTTCTGCTGCTTCGTCTTGCGGATCTGAAAGTCCGCCAGGAGCTTTTTCGTCAAAGGCCTCATGGCCGGCTACCTCGTTTCATGATGGTATGGAAATTGCAGGTCCTCCTGTCGGGCGGGATCAGAGGCCGAAGCGGGCCAGCACGATCACCGCCGCCAGAATGACGGCATAGACCGACAGCACCAGGTAGTCCCTGGTCTGGTAGTGAAGCACGTGGAGCTTGGTCCTTCCGTGGCCGCCGTGATAACAGCGGCACTCCATGGCCACCGCCAGCTCGTCGGCCCGGCGGAAGGCGGAGATGAACAGGGGCACCAGGATGGGGACCAGCGCCTTAGCCCGGTCGATGATGCTGCCGCTTTCAAAATCCGCCCCTCTCGCCTTCTGGGCGGACATGATCTTGTCCGTCTCCTCGATGAGGGTGGGAATGAACCGCAGAGCGATGGACATCATCATGGCCAGCTCGTGGACCGGCACCCTGATCTTCTTCAGAGGGTTCAGCAGGGACTCCATGCCGTCGGTGAGGGAGATGGGGCTGGTGGTGTAGGTCAGCAGGAAGGTGCCCATGATGAGCATGGTGATCCGCAGCACCATGAAGAAGGCCGTGAGGACGCCCTCCTTGGTGATGGTGAAGATCCAGAAGCTCACCAGCTCCTCCCCGGGGGTGTAGAACAGATTCAGCACCGCCGTGAAGCAGATGATGAAGAGCACGGGCTTCAGGCCCCGGACCAGGGCTTTTGGGGCCACGCCGGAGACACGGACCCCGGCGATGAGCAGGGCCGCCATGAGGCCGTAGGAGAGGAAGGACTCCGCGCAGAAGAGCCCCACGATATAGACCACCGTCAGAATCAGCTTGGTCCGGGGGTCCAGCTTGTGGGCCAGGGAATTTCCGGGGAAAAACTGGCCCAGGGTGATGTCCTTGAGCATCTCAGCGCTTTCCTCCTCTCACCGCGTTCAGGGCCTGGCGCAGGTCCGCCACCGTGTAGACCGCGGAGTCAATGTCCACGCCCCGCTGCCGCAGGGCCATGGCCACCCGGGTCACCTGGGGCACATCCAGCCCCACCGCCACCAGCTCCCCGGCCCGACTGAACACCTCCCGAGGCGTGCCGGACATGACCACCCCGGCGTCGGCCAGGACGATGATCCGGTCCACGTTCTCCGCCACCTCGTCCATGCTGTGGCTGACCATGACCACGGTGGTGCCCCGCTCCCTGTGATATTCCTTGATATTCTTGAGCAGGCTCCGCCGGCCGGCGGGGTCCAGGCCCGCCGAGGGCTCGTCCAGGATCAGCACCTCCGGCTCCATGGCAATGACCCCGGCGATGGCCACCCGGCGCTTCTGGCCGCCGGAGAGATCGAAGGGGGACTTCTCCAGCAGGCCCTCGTCCAGCCCGGCGAAGCGGGCGGCAGCCCGGACCCGGCGGTCGATCTCATCCTGGTCCAGGCCCATGTTCTTGGGGCCGAAGGCGATGTCCTTGTAGGCGGTCTCCTCAAAGAGCTGGTACTCCGGGTACTGGAACACCAGTCCCACCCGGAAGCGCACGTCCCGGATCTTCTTGGGGTCCGCCCAGATGTCCCGACCGTCCAGATAAATTTTCCCCACGGTGGGCTGAAGCAGCCCGTTGAGGTGCTGGATCAGGGTGGATTTCCCCGACCCGGTGTGGCCGATGATCCCCAGGAATTCCCCCCGGTAGATCTCCAGGCTCACCCCGTCCACCGCGCTGCGGCAGAAGGGGGTGTCCTGTCCGTAGGTGTGGGTCAGGCCCTCCACGCGAATGATGGGTTCCAATCTTATTCCTCTTTCCCGCGGCTCAGGCCGCGCTTGCTGTAATGTATTTTTACTTGCCAGTAACCAGGGCGGAACAAACGGCGTCGGCGCACTCCTCCACTGTCAGAGCGTCCAGCGGGACGTCGAAGCCGTCCTCCCGCAGGCCATGGAGCAGCTCCACCGTGTGGGGCACGTCCAGGCCGATGGCCCGCAGGTCCTCCATCCGGGTCAGGATCTCCCGGGGCTTGCCGTCCATCACCACATGGCCGTCATCCATCACCACCACCCGGTCCGCCATGGCGGCCTCGTTCATGTGGTGGGTGATGAGGACGATGGTGATGCCCTTCTCCCGGTTCAGCTGCCGGACCGTGTCCAGCACCTCCCGGCGGCCGCTGGGGTCCAGCATAGCGGTGGACTCATCCAGGACGATGCACTTCGGCTCCATGGCGATGATGCCGGCGATGGCGATGCGCTGCTTCTGGCCGCCGGAGAGGTTGTGGGGGGCGTGGAGGAGGAAAGCCTCCATGCCCACGGCCTTCAGGGCGGCGTCCACCCGGCGGCGGATCTCCTCCGTGGGGACGCCCAGGTTTTCCGGGCCGAAGGCCACGTCCTCCTCCACCACGTTGGCCACGATCTGGTTGTCCGGGTTCTGGAAGACCATGCCCACCCGGCGGCGGATCTCCAGGAGGACCTCCTCGTCCCAGGTGTCCATACCGTCCACGTAGACCTTGCCGCCGGTGGGCAGCAGCACCGCGTTCATGTGCTTGGCCAGGGTGGACTTGCCGGAGCCGTTGTGGCCCAGCACCGCCACGAAGGACCCGGCCTCGATGTCCAGTGTCACCCCGTCCAGGGCGGCGAAGGTCTCCCGCCCCTCCTCCTCGGGATAGGTAAAAGAGATATGCTCGATGTGAATGATATTGGCCATTGCGTTTCCTCATCTATCAATATATCAAAAGCTTCATTTGCACGTTAGGCGGCCTCCGCTACCTGGAACCGGGCCGCGAAGCTGGGAAACAGGCAGCGGAGCAGCCGATACAGGCCGCATCCGGCCAGGATGCCCAGAGTGTTAAGCAGCAGGTCGTCCACGTCAAAGGCCCGGCCCACCAGGAGTTGCCAGCACTCTACAAAGCCGGTCACCGCAAGGCCCAGGAGCAGGGCCCTCCCCCACCGCCAGCCCCGCCACAGCAGCGAGACAAAAAAGCCGAAGGGCAGGAACATGACCACGTTGGCCAGCACGATCAGCGCGGACCACAGGGTGCCCCAGTAGCTGCCAAATGGCTGCAAATTCACGGTACCCCACATGAAAAAGGGCATGTGGACGCCGCCCGCCAGGATGGAGCGCCAGTCAAACCAGTCCGGGGTCAAGGTCAGGATCGCCATGCCGCCGCAAAACGCCCAAAACACCAGCATCGCTGCTTCCCGGGCACAGCTGCTGAGAAGACACGCGGAGGCGAGGGACCGCCTGCGCCGGGGCAGCAACAGTCCATAGGCCAGTGCCGCCGCCAAAATCCCCGGCAACATCTTTACGGCATAGTCCGCCAGCATATGCCAAGCCGCAGCGACAATGTCACCCACAGGTCACTCCCCCTGCCACCGGCCGGTGGCGCCGCAGGGCAGGACCAGCCCCGTCTCCGTAACGGGCAGGCCGATCTCCTGGCTGTCGGTGCGGCCGCCGAATTTCCGGGAGAGCAGGGTCTCCAGGATATAGGTGACTACGCTGGGGGCCAGACCGGTGGTATAGGAGTTGAGGATTACAAACAGGGGCTGGTCGGACAGCACCCCCCGCACCAGCTCCACAAAGGGGTAGAGGTTCTCCTCCAGCCGCCACACCTCGCCGGTGGGGCCCCGTCCGTAGCTGGGGGGGTCCATGATAATAGCATCGTACTGCCGGCCCCGGCGGATCTCACGTTCCACGAATTTGGCGCAGTCATCCACGATCCAGCGGATAGGGGCGTCCTCCAGTCCAGAGCTCCTGGCATTCTCCCGGGCCCAGGACACCATGCCCCGGGCGGCGTCCACATGGCACACGCTGGCCCCGGCGGCGGCGCAGGCCACCGAGGCGGCCCCGGTATAGC
>ENA-ORNG01001032-ORNG01001032.1-human-gut-metagenome-genome-assembly--contig:-NODE-1032-length-21373-cov-10.360822_pt1 | contig 21373 bp, 16 predicted proteins | sample MGYA00242113_ERZ509018 | MGnify/ENA primary metagenome ERZ509018 (study PRJEB26280, sample SAMEA2338711) | human gut metagenome | biome: human gut; feature: human-associated habitat; material: faeces... | reverse complement strand
TGGTCCGCAGGAAAAACCCGGAAACCGGCAAAATGGAATACACCCTCCATCCCATCAACCCTGCCTTCGGAGACATCGAACCCATGGACGGCGGCAAAATCTCCGCTCTATACGTGGAAACCCTGGACAGGTGGGAGAAGGCTTGACAAAGCCGGGGCAACAAACCATGACGTTAACTGAATCTCTCAGGGAGACACGGAAATCGTTTGCAAATTTAAAGCTTTGAATTATAATACGTGACATGGATGGTGAAAAAGATGCAAACTACAATGACAACGAACTTGTTGTGATGGCTGGAATGTTTGAAGACTGTTCCCATCAAAACGGTATTTGTTATTGGCTTGATACGGATCTTATGCGCTTGCTCGGTTATTCTGACTATGCAAGCTTCAGGAAAGTCGTTATGAAAGCCATAGCTTCATGCGCTGGCCTTGATATAGATCCTCTTTCTGATTTTTTACAATATCCTCACGTTTCGCAAGACGGAACTCGGGGATATTATAAATTCACAAGACTAGCTTGTTTCTTAATTACGCAGCATGCCAACCAAAGTATTCCAAATGTAGGAATGCTCCAATACTGTTTAGCAAAAATGGCAGACGCCATGATGCAGACAGAAGATTTAGAGCGTCTGGAAACTAGAGGGCGCCTTTCTAGTGAAGAAAAGTCTCTGAGCTCTGTGGCCAAACGTGCCGGAGTTACAAATTACGCACTATTCAAAGATGCTGGATATCGAGGGATGTACAATATGAGCTTAAAACAACTCAGACGACACAAAGGGTTAGGAAGTGACAGCACAATACTTTATGACCGAATGACCAATGTCGAGCTGGCTGCTAATTTATTTCGAGTTACACAGACAGAAGAACGAATTAAGGCTAAAGGAATAAGGGGGCAAGCCAGATTGGAAAATACAGCTAAGGAAGTAGGTTCAGAAATTAGAAATCTTATGATCAAGAATACAGGGATCTCCCCAGAATCCTTACCTTTGGCAAAAACAGAAATTAAAGAAATTAAAAAACAAGGTAAAAAAGCTATTAGAAATATACGGAAGATTGACTCTTCTGAAGCAAAAGGATTGCCTAACGATTAAAATATGTTATAAATAAGCTTTCTTTTTTATTTTCCGTTAGCCGTCCACGTTGGGAAACGTGGGCGGTCTTTTATTGTCTTTCTCTACTTACTCCTATAAGATTGCCCCGTCTGGGTAGAGTCGCTTCGTCTCGTTTGTTGCCAATACTATGGCGGCAGCCTGGTCGTTCAAGAAAAGCACTCCTGTTCAGCCTTTGGCCTCCAGGCCAAGGGCTTTTTATTAAATAAATTTCTACCTAATGAGATCAAAATTATCTAGGTAATAGGTTGCGTCTTCTTCTTTATCTCGGTTATAGATAAACAATCCTCTATTGTCTTGCTTGACCTTGATTGTCATACCGGATTCTGATTTGCTTATATAACCTCCATGCAGCATTCGATCTATATCTCCATTTTGAAGAATAAGGAAGCGGTTGTTCATATGTCCATCGCATGGATAACGGAAAACAATGACATAGAAAATATTTGCAGTAGAGCTATTAATAAAATTGTTAGGTTTGATAAAAACTGATATTTTGTCATCCTTGAAAAAAGATGTTTTAACTTGAATAAAGAAAAATTTATCTCCTTTGGAAGCTGTAATATCAATGCCTTCATCAACAGACATAATACTTGCATTATACCCCCTAAACAATAGCTCGCTTACAACGGAAAATTCTCCTCCTTTCCCATAAAATATCTTATCACAGGCAGAGCAGTTAAAATCTACTCGCTTATTCCCGGAAGAAGAAATAGCTGTTCTTGGAACTCCTATAGGAAGCTCCGGCTGGACAGCCACCTTGATGATCGGTTTATTTTTGGGGGAAGGTTTGAGCTTGTATAAACCTTTACGGGCTTTTCTGGTTTTTGGATTTTGTACCTTAGCATAAATAGGGGACTTGCTTCTAACATTAGCAGCCAAAAAGGCATTCACTTTCTTCTTTATTTCGTCTAGGTTGTAATCCTTAAACTCGGAAATATTTTGAATAATATTTTCTGCAATTTCATTCACATGCACCTCTTTCTTACCAAGAGTCTTAAAACAAATTGAAACAGCTTCTTTGATCTCCATGTTTTCTGTATAGATGTCGTTTCTTTTCAAGTCAATAGATTCTTTTACTAATTTGGCTTCTTCTCCAAGCGAGGATTGTGTTGCACCTGAAGTTGAGCGCAGTAGTGGATTTGGAGGAATAAGACGGAAAAATCGTAGAGAGCTTCGCATCTTGGCCTTCAGACCAGGAGAGGATTCTTTATTTGTTAGGAAAATAGAAAATGCAGACGTAACAAGCATAACATATATATCTTATGAAAACATATTGCATGCAGGGCTGAAACATCTCAAACTGTATGAATATGAAGATAAAACACTTGCTGTTAGCTGGCTCCGTTCTCCTGGCCGTCTCGTGCACCACCCGTGTGGCGGACCTCACCGTCGCCTCCACCAAAAACATGGACCTGAAGCACACCGCCGGGTATACCACCACTTACAACGTTCGTTCTAAAGGGGAAGACAAAAAACATATCATCATCTTCTTCCCAACAGGCATTCCTGACATAAAAGAAGCCATTGATAACGCCATTGAAAAAAACGGTCCAAACTGTGTTGGTCTCGCCAATGCTACGCTTGAACGGAAATGGTTTTACATACCCTTCATTTACGGGCAGGAATCCTTCGTCGCGGAAGGTGACCCCATCATGAGAAAAAATTAAACCCTCTCATGTTCTCTCAACAGAGACTGCTCTCTTGGGTAACGGTCGCTCTTCTGACCGTTACCCTCCCTCTTCTATCCTCATGCTCTCTCCTTGTTAAAGGAAAGCAGCCCGTCACCATCACGGCCTCGGAAAAAGACGCGGAAATTCGTGCGGACGGCGTTTATTTGGGGCAGGGACAGGCCACAGTGCAACTCTCCAAAGGAGAAAGTCACGCCATTACGGCCACCAAAGGAAACCGCACCGCTTGCGCCGCTATTGACTACAGCATTTCAACCACGGGCATCCTTGACGCAGTGGGCGGATGCCTTCTTCTATTGCCTGCCGTCGGTCTGGCAAGTGATGGAGCCTGGAAACTGGATGCAACCCATATCTATCTCAAAATGCCATGAAAATAACCTCACTCCTTCCCTTAATACTCATCTCTCTCACTCCCTTTGCAGGCGCACACCCTGGCGGCCTGGACGCTAACGGCGGTCATTACAACCGCAAAACAGGGGAATATCACTACCACCGGAAACCGGCAGCCAAGCCAACAGCGGAAGAAAAAGCGTACTGGATCAGCTCAACGGGCAAGACCCATAACAAAAACTGCCGGTACTACCGGGCTTGCAAAGGGCGTGCCAGCGATACGCCCAGCGGCGTGAATTGTAAAATTTGTGGAGGATCAAACAAATAGTTAGAAAAAGTATGAAAAAGGTGGTGCTATTTATTTGCTTATTGAGCATTGTTTCTTGTGTATCTCCTCAACAAAGACAAGCTGAATTAAATATTCAGTTGGAAGAAGCGGTTAGATCTTCCGATGTCGGGAAAGCAAAAGATTTGATTGAAAAAGGAGCAGCTATAAATAGTGTTCGCCAACATAGATACGATTTTAACCCATTATTAGAAGCAGCAAATAATGGTGATGTTGCTATGGTGAAATTGTTATTAGATAAGGGGGCTAATATTGAGACAAGATACAACACAGGAGAGACAGCATTATATTTTTCAATATCATCAAATAAAAAAAATGAACAACATTTTATAGAAACAACAAAGTTACTAATATCAAGAGGGGCTGATGTAAATGCCTTATGTGGAGATTCTACTCCTCTTATAGCTGCTTCTGGAGGCAATCATTTGGAAGTTGCTAAGATTCTTTTGGAAAATGGAGCGAATATACATCAAGGAACAAAGAGTGTATACCCTCCAATATGGCAAGCAGTGTTATCTAATAACTCAGAAATGCTTCAATTGCTGATTAACTATGGAGCAGATGTTAATACTAAGAATATTAAAGGATGGACACCTTTATTTTATTTAAGAGTGCATGGACATAGGCAATCTGATATTGTGAATTTACTGATTAAAAACGGAGCCCATTTATAGCCAGCGCTACGCCCAGAGGCAATAACTGTAAAATCTGTGGAGGAGTAAATAAATGGAATTTACTATTTTAAGAGAAGATGTAAGCTTTATATTAAGTATAATAGCAACTATAGTTAGTGTATTTGTAGCATATCGTCAATATTCCCGTGATAAATTAAAAGTTGAAGCAAATTTTAGATTTGCTATAGGATGTTGGGGGCCATACACAAAGCATTATATAAGTATAGAAATTATTAATAAAGGAAGAGATGCTGTTTACATTCAAAATGTATATTTTCCATTGCATAATAAACAAAATTACTTTTCTGCGAAAGCCAGAATTTCTAATGGAGGGACGTTTCCTATTAAATTAGAACCATTTTCTAACGTTTCTGTATATTATCCACAAGAGGATTACGAGAGAATGAAAAAAATGGGAGCAAAATTTGCAGAAATAAAATTGGGAACAGGGAAAAGTATAAAAACAAATTCTTTCCCAACTGATTAATTACTAATATTATAGCAATAAATAGAATGCATGATATCTTTTCCCAATACTCTTTCCATATGAATTATTTGGGAAATATCACTCCCACGATTATTTTCAACAGGCAAGTTTTTGTATCTACTTCCCAACCCACTTATCCCAGTCCGCACCGTTCTCCTGAACGCTGCGGACTGTTTTAAGGGCAAACTCCGTCACATTCAGCAGAAGCGCCATCGTCAGGGCGGCTCCTACAGCAGCGGCGCCCCCCTTGGTTGTCCGTGGAGAAAAAGCCACCGTCCCCGCTACTGCGGTGCGTAAAAGCTCGTGGAAAGAAAGGGCGTCATCCTCCCAGGGCCGTTCCTTGCCGTCAAACAACTTCCAGGCGTTGGAAAACGCCTTCCCGATATCCGCCGCATTAGAAAACGGCACCAGCAAATTATTCCCCGGCATAAAAGCATGATACCCGCACAGCTTCGCAAGCTGCCTCACGCCCTCACCAGCCAGCCCGCTTACTACAGGAATCCCCATCACGGGCCCCATCACCACATCAAACAGGGCGTGCCACCACTCCCGTTTCCGGCGGCGCTTCTCGTCATCGGTCATGAAATTAAGCAGGCCATTCAGAATCGCAAGCACCACCCCGTGAGAAATCCACATCAACCCGGCCTTCCCCCATTGCCCGCTGCGGGCCAGGGAAAACACATTGCCCATCGTATTGATTGACTCGCCGCCCAGGAACAACATCCCCGCCTGCATCCAGGTCCGGTGCTGCGCGGCCAGGGACTTCTGCAGCTGCGTCATCGGCTGACCCTTGCGGGACAGGGAGCGCCGCACCTCCGCCATGGCGGCCGCGTCAAGCTCGGCCTCCGTAGCGTCCGGCGTCTCACGCTTCATCTTCCGGTAAACCGCATCGTACAAAATAGCCGCGGAAATCGCATTCCCCTTCATATCCACCCGCTCCAGCAAATCCATCCCCTCCCGGTTCCAGCGTTCCAGGCGGGACACCCGGCGCCCGGCCTCGTCGGCCCCCATGGCAGCCAGCGTAGCACTGAACCGCGTCTTGTCGCGGCTGTCCAGCTCCGGCAGAACCTCTATCTCGCGCACAGGCTTCACCAGCTTCCCGGCGTGATACCGGCGGGCGGGCCCCCAGCCACTCGGCAAGGCCAATCTCGTCGGAAGCATACATCGCGTTAATCACCGTCGTCACCTGCTTGGTCAGCGTCCCCACGCGCCCGGCCAGCAGCACCCGCGCCGCCGCGCCGGAAAGCCGGTTCATCAGGCGGTTCATATCCAGGTGCCCCCGGATACTCTCCGCTCCGGCGCGGTCAAACGCATCCGCCCAGGCCATCAGCTTGCCCACGGCATCCCGCCCCAACAGCACCTCCAGGCTCCGGCCCGCCTCGCCATCCTCACCCTTAAAATTCAGCAGGGCCCGCAAATCACGGCTGATCTCGGAACCATACAGGTAAAGATCCTGCTCGGTCATGGCCGCCATAAACGCCGTGCAAACATCCATCTCCAAATCCAGGTGCGCCTGATGCTTCCGGCGGGCGTGAATCAACCCGAACTTCCCGCCTGTGGCCGCTTCCCCGTAAGACGCCGCATCAGCAATCGACTTATCAATCGCCTCCATCGTCACATCGAAAAACGCCCGGAAATAATTCTCCGTCAGCGGAAACGGTGAGCCGTAGCGCCTCTCGGTCATCTCCTGCACCTGTCCGCTCCGTTCATTCAATTTCTCTCTCAAGGCGTAAGCAAATCGCATCACCTCATCCCCGGCAAACCCGCGCAGCCGATCCATCACCTCCGCGTCAAACCCGCGTTCCGCCAGGGCCTCGGTATAATCCGCCTGCTCGGACAACAGCACCAAATACGCCGCCTCCATCCGGGACAGGCCATCCAGCCGGAAACTCTTCGGCTGATACCCCTCCTTGGCATACTTCGTCCTGGATCGCAGCATCTCCGCCCGCTCCCTCACAAAAACATTCTGGTCCCCGTACCGCTCCCACTCCTTCTGCGTAAACACGCGCTCCATGTGCTCCAATGCCTTCTTCGCCTGCTTGGCGGAAATATCCTTGCGGCGGTGCCCGAACAGGGCGTCCACCTCCTTCTTCAAACCCTCGGAAAGCTTAAACTCCCTCAAATAAAGCTGCACCGCTTCCAGCCCGTGGGACTTCACCTTCCGGCGCAGCAAATGAAGAAGGCGTTCCCGGTACAGGGCGTTTGCCTTCCTGTTCCAATCCGGTTCCCGCTCCACAACGGAAATCCCCGTATCCTGCTTCATGCGCCCCTCATAAATCCACTCGGCAATATCATACCGGTCCGCGGACCCCGCAATCTCCGCTACGGTATGATGCACAAAACGCAGCATCTCCTTCTCGCTCGCCTGCCGCTGCACATTAAACCGCGCCGCCCGTTCCTCAAACTGGCGGGCAACCCCGGCAAACGGCTCCACGGAAGAAAGCGCCTGCATATACTGATTAAAATTCATCAGGTAATCAAACAGGGAAAGGGGCTTCTTGGGGAGGGCCCGCAGCCTCGCCTTCCGGCGGAACATCGCCATCCTGTTATCATCCAACTCCCCGGTGGCCTGCAGCAGTGGGGCGGCCATGGCGGCAACCTCCAGCTTCTTCTTCTCCGCTGCGTTCTCCCAGGCATGGCGGGACGTGGCAATCAATTCTCCAAGGGCCGCGCCGCACTTCTCCGCGGTATTCACGTCCATCCGTTCATAACAGGCGTAAACCTCAAACTCCCGCTGCGTTACGGCCACCTCTTCCAGCCTCCCTTCCGCGTCGGGCAGCGTCACCAGCACCAGCGCATCCGGGGCCAGATCCTCCCACCTCTTCCCCTCCTCGGCATCCTCCGGAAAATTCTTCTGGAAAAACTCATCGTACTGGCTCTCGGTCATCTCCAGCAGGCGCAAGCACCTCTCCAGCCTCCGGTAACTCTCCGCGTCCATCTTCCCGCGCATCGGCTTCCCCTGCGGACTCGTCCGCGGAGCCACGGAAGCCGCCACGCGGCGGATGCGCCCCAGCGTCCGGTCCTTCCGGAAGCGGTCAATCTGCTCCACCACGCGCTCCATAAACTTCCCCACAAGCCGGAACACCTTCTGCTCCCCGTACTCCTCCAGAAACTCGGCCCCGTGCTCCTCAAACAACCGGCGCCACACCTCCTGTTCCACCCCCTTGCGGGCCGCCAGGGCGGCCCTGTTATCCGCGTCCGGAGCAGAATCCAGCTCGTAATCGGCCTGCCGTTCGGCAATCTCCCTCCGGGCCTCCACCACCACATCCTCCAGCTCCGGCCTCTTCTCCGCCCAATTGACAAAACTCCTGCCAATGCTCCCCTCCATAATCTCCGGCCACCTCCTCATCGGAATCGCTTCCAACGCGCTGGCCACCGCATCGCCCGGCGCCATCTTCCCGCTATTCCCGTAAAGCAGGGAAAACACATTCAGCCAGATCTTGTAAGGTTCCAGCCCGAACCCGTAAGAATCAGGCAAATACCGCTCCACCGTGGAAATCAGCTCCTGCGCCTCCGCCAGCAGCTCAAGGCCGCGCTCCCGGTCCCCGGTCTCAAACAGGCGCAGCTTACTAACGGACCGCTGCGTGGCGGCCCGCATCCTGAACACCATCTCATCGTAAAGCCAATCCCCGTTCGGAGCCAGAACCCTGCCGGCCATCCGTCCAAACCTCCCGGCCCCGAACGTAATGCCGCCAAGCTCCGTAATATCCCCCGTCAGCGGAATCGAAAACTGCGGAGCGTCCAGCAGCCGGAACCCGTTCAGCCCGCTCATCAAGACCCCCTCGCTATTCTTCTCAAACGTCCCGGCAAGCCGCGCCTCCTGCTCCCCGTGGGAAAAAACATACACAAACGCCGGCTGCAACGTCCCTGCCTCCAGCTCCCGCTTCATCCGCGCCAGGCGGGGCAGGGCCGCCTTCGCCCAGTCGTCGCCCCGGCCCGCCAGCTGGCTCATGCTCCCGCCCAGATAAGCAAGCGCCTGCTCCCGGCTCATGCTCCCGGCCCCCTGGGCAAACCCCTCATACCCCTGAATCACATGCTGCACCTCGTGTAAAATCGTATCCAGCACCATGCCGGGAGCCGTGTTCTTCCCGCCCCGTGCCACATTCACGGCAATATAATGCTCCTGCGGATCGGTAAACCCTCCCGTGCCGCTCCCGCTGTCCCGGTAAAAATCCACCCGCAGCCTCCGCAGCTCCGGGTAGGCCCGGAACAACTCCGGAAAATCCAGGGCCGCGGCCAGGGAAACATTCACATGCCCCCCCTCGCTCACGCTGACGTGCTCCTTCCTCAACCGCACCCCGCGGGAATCAATAATCGCCTTCCGCTTCCCGTCCGCCGGATCCGTGTAGGAAAGGCCGTTATTGTGGTACTCCTGGAAGGATTCAGCCTTCTCCCCAATAATGGAAAACGTAATATCCGGACTATCTGAATCATACGTCCCGCGGTTATCGACAGCGCTCTTCACCTGCCGGGAATCCGTAGCCATCCCCCACACCTCCGGACTCCCGTCATAAGCATTCCTGCCCTTCAAAACAACACCGTCATAACCCGCGCCATGAGCATTCCCCTCATCAAACCCTCTCCTCAACTCGTGAGGAAACAAATACCACGCCATCGGGGAACCCTTCACGTTCTCCGGCACACCTTCCCCGGAAAACGGGCGCTGTGAAGCATCGCCAAGATCCAGCATAAACGGACGCCTCAACCTCATAAAACACGCATACAGCCGCGCACTCTCCAACCCGGTCCCCGGAAAACGTCCCTCTAAATCATAAAGCACATCTTCCGCCGTCTCCGGCAGGGAAGAAAAAAACAACAACCCTCCATCCTCCCGGCTCCGGTTAAAATTCTCTCCGGAACGCTCCACGTCAAACACGGTAAAAACATGCGGGGAACCATGATACACCACCAGCGGCTCCCCATTCTCGTCCACTACCTTGGAAGCGTTCTCCGGGTCATGCTCCCAATCGCCAAACCAACTCTTAAACGCCTCCGTGCGCACGGAAAGCCACTGGTCTTCCGTCAGGTTCGTATCCTTCCCATTCGGAGCCTTCATGAACGTCCCGTCAGACTCCGCCTTCTTCCTGACAGCCGCCTTTTCCTTCTCGACAAAAGAACGGTAAGAAGATAAATTACGGGTAGAAACCCCGTCCTTGAAGGGTGTAGGTAGGCGGCCTTCCCGGCTAGCAGCTCCCCTAGTGGCGGGGTTTTCTATGGTCAATTCCAGCGTGTAAAGAACGTTACCTTCCTGTTCCTTAACGTATTTGATTGCTGTAACATTAACATCAAACGCTCCTATCCCTTCAATATCTACTGTATTGAAAAAATGATAGGCTCCGGCTTTTGAGGCATCTTGTTTATACGCCTCTTCAAAAAATCCATCCTCCGCATTCTCAAACAACTCATGAATGCGGGTGGCCGCCGTATAATGAACCCTCCGGGCCTCCTCCGCGGAAAACCCAAGCGCCTTCAAATTCGCCACGGACATTTGTGAAGCCCCGGCCTTGCCCACCGTCTTGCCGGAAACGCGCGCCTCAATCACGGCCTGGATCCCCGTATTCTTATTGACGAACACCTTGCCCTGCAACGGCTTCAACCTCGCCCGCATCCCGGCGGCGGAACTCACCACATCCCCGGAAGAAATGGACACCAGGGAAAAATTCGCTGCGGGAGCCTCATCTTCCGCAGGGGCGGCCCCCCTCGTCAGCGCCGCGTCCAGCATCCGGCTCACATCCTGGGAAAGCTGCAACATCCCCGTATCGGCGGACCCCGCCTCCTGTTCCGGCGCCTCCAAAGGAAGAACGCCGTTCTCCCGGTCCACCTCCTCCCGCGTCTTCACCCCCAGCTCCACCATCACGGCGTCATTGGCCTCCTTAATCAAATCCTCATGCAGGCCGAAATTCTGCCATCGGGCCCTCTGCGCCTTCAAATCCTTCACCACCGCCTCCAGCGCGGCGGCATCCCTCACATCCACGCCATACTTCCTGGCCGTCTCCGGGCGTCTGCTCGCCCCGCTAATGGAAGAAATCTCCCTCGTCAGCTCGCTCACGCGGGCGGCGGCGTACTGGGCCAGCCTTGAAAAATACTCCTCCGCGTGGGAATTGCCGAACAAATCCGTCTCAAACGTCATCCCGGCCGCCTCCGCCAGCCCGCGGATGCGGTCCATATTCGCGGCCACCTGCATCACGGCCAAAGCGGCCTGCCAGCTCTTCCCCTCCATCAGGGCACGCAGCCCGGCCCGCTGCACCTCGTTCTGATTGCGGAACGCCATCGCCACGCGCCAGGCATCATCCGGAGAAACAAGCTCATTCCCCAGCGCGTCCAGCAAATCGGAACAGCCGTACAGGCCCAGTTCCACCCCGCGGCGGGACTGCCCCTTGCGGAAAATCCCCCTCTCCACCGCCTCCTCCTTCGTCAAACGCTTCCGGCTCACATAACGGGCAATCTCAAACAGGGAAGCCTGCCCGTCCCGGATATTATTCTCCACATCATGCGTCTGTGCCCAATCCAAATCAAACCCGGCCGCCTCATCATACACCGTGCAATTAATATCCTCATCCGTGCAGGCGTTAAAACGGTGCCGGCCGCTGATCACCTGCAGGGCACCATCCTTCCGCCTCCACACGGAAATCGGCGCGGCATTGCGCTGCCATGCCCCCACAATCGGATTCACCACCCCGGTCTGTTCATCCGCCCCCTGCTTAAACTGGGGCACATCCGGGCAAAGCGTCAGCCGGGACTTCTCAATAAACCCCTGGCGCACCCCCTCCTGAACCTCAATAAACGCCCCGTTAAACACCCCTGACCCATCCGGCTCGCCCAGCGCCTCCACGCGGGCCTGCTCCCGCTCGCGCCGCGCCTCCTGCGCCTCCGGAGAATTCTCTTCTGCGGCAGCCTCATCCGCTGCCGCCTGCGCGTCGGCCTCATCCTGCGCCTTGCTCTCCGCCAGCTCATCCTCCAGCGTCCGGGCCTCCGTCGCCACGCCCGCGCCAAACATTGCGTCCAGCCCCGCCTGCGCTCTGGCCCGCTCCATGGACAACTCCATCAAATCCCCCTGCTGGTCCCGGTACAGGGCATTCCCCGCATCCAGCATCACCGCCAGGGCCTGACGCACCGGCAGGGAAAACACGCCCTGTTCCTCCGCCTGGCGCACCATCTCGCCCAACTCCACGCGCGCCTTAAAATACCCCAGGAACTTCACCAGGTGATTCAGCAACTTCCGCAGCCAGGAGGGCAGGGACGTACTCCGCACCGCGTCCGCCAGCCAGCGGGAACGCCCGATTTTGGAAAACGCCTCAATCGCGTCGTGACCCGTCACCGGCTTCCCGGCGTCCAGGTGAATAAACTGCATCTCCTCCCCCCGCGCCTCCGGAAACAACTCAATCATCACCCTCTGCGCCTCTTGGAGCATCGCGCCGAACTCGTCCCAGGACAAACCCTGCTCCGCCTGCCAGGAAATGACCGCCTGTTCCATCGTCTCCTCCATCAAATCCTCCACCGTCGCGCTCCCGCGGGCATACCTCAACACCCGGCGGAACGTATCTCCCCGGCGCACCTTCGTCACATAAGCGTTGGAAAACGGGGCATCCATGGCAGGAGCCTTAAACTCCGGATTCCGGGCCTGTTCCGTCCTGATGCGTTCCTGGGCTTCCTCCCATGTCTTCACAAGGGTTCCCAGCGGAATATGCTCGCTCAACGCAGCATCCATGCGGGCGGCGGCCTCCTCATAACTCACCCCCTCCGCCTCCAGGGCGCGGATAGCGGCCATCGCCATATCCGCGCGGGCCTTCATCTGCCCCAGCGTCTCCGGGGCAATCACCACCCGTTCGGCCCCTGTCTGTTCATCCGTCACTGTGCGCGTAATCACCTCCGCCGCGTCAAAACGCCCCTGGGCCAGGGCCTGGCCCACGGTCACATCCCCGGCCAGCAAATGTTGTGCCCCGACAATGGCATGTTCCATATCGGCATCCACAAACGCCTGCAAATAAGCCGTCATCTGCTCGCCGTCCATCAGCGTGTAGGAAGGGGCGCCCTCTTCCTGCCCCTCTCCGGAAACGGAAGCATCCTCCCGCGGCGCTTCCGTGCCGCGCGCCGGAGCATACACCCGGAACATCCCCTCCTGTTCCGCCGGCTCCACCCTGGGCACCATGCCGGCATCCTCGGCGGCCCGCCACGCGTCCAGCTCCCGCAAAGACTCAATGCGTTCCCCGGAAAGGCGTTCTCCGGCAGCTGCGCTCGCCCGCTCCATGGAAGCCTGCGGATCCTCCATCCAGGAATCATGCAAATTGGAAAGAGCCTTATTCAAAAAACCTTCGGCGGTCTTTTCCTCCCTGGCTTCCAGATACCCCTGGACCGTGCCTCCCAGTTCCTTGTAATGTTGCAAAGAAAGGCCAAACTCTTGGGCCGCCTTTTTGATTTGAGGATAATTAAAGCCGGACATCCCAAACGTAAATGCCAGCAGGGCAAGACCCTGTTCTCCGTGCATCATCTGCCCCATATCGTCCAAATACTGACGGAAAGTCTGTTTTCCGCGTTCGTCCGTCAGGTTCATGCTCTGTACAGTACGCATCAAATACCCGGCTGTAGGCTCAAAAATGGCCTCTTCCGCAGCGCCGGAAAGCCCTTGAATAGCGTATTGGGCCTTCGGACTCGCCATCCATTGAGCCCGCCACGGGGCCAGCTTCCCGGCGGCCTTCCCACCGCCAAGCGCCTTCTTCAACCACTTATATCCGGGCGTCAACCGCCCGATGGGGGAAAAAGCAATCATCTCTTCCAGAGCATCTGCCTGGCCGAACATCATGGCCCTCTTCTCCGTTTCCTCCATCGTTAACCCAATGCTCACCCCCTCATCCCTGCGGGATTGCATGGCGGAGGAAGCTCCGATAGCAGGACCAATGGCAGGAATGAACCAGGGAGCCGTATCTCCGATAATGGAACCAAGCTGCGAACCAATGCGGCCAACCAAATGACGGTCCTCCCCTTCCAGATATTCCTTTTCCCCGGCTTCCATAGTTTCAACCAGATCGGCAGCCCAGCGGCGTCGTATCTCAAGAAAAGTGGCATCCTTCTCAATCTGAGCGCGTGCTTCATCCACATCCATTCCGGAAGCAATCAACTCCGGCAGACGCTTAGCTGCATTCGTAACGGCATCCACCTCTCCCATTACCTGTAAATTCCGCCAGGCCTTCTGACCTGTCCGCCATCCCTTCACGCCCCCGGTGCGTACCATCCCCGTTACCCCCTGGGCTGCCTTATCTATCCAGTCAATCCCGGTCCACTCGTCACCGTGCTTATCCTTGGCGTACTTCCTGGCGTCATTATAAAACATATTCAGCACAATGCGCCGTGCCAGCTCATCATCTCCCACCTGTTCCGCCAGATTATTGATGATCCTGTCGTCGTACAGGGTGCCCTGCGCGTCATATTCCCGGACAAGTTGCATCCCTCTGCGGGCTCGTCTGACACTCTCCCAGGAAATGCCCGCCTCCTGCATCATCATTACCTGTTCAGGGGAGGGAACAACAGTGTCCCCGCGCACGTACCGGTCAATGAAGGGATCAATCGTAGCAGCCAATGCCTCCCGTGCCTGTTGCTGTCGCTCCTGCTCTGCCTGACAAGCACGGGCTTTTTTCTGGAAATCCTTCCAGACGGCAGCCTGTGCGTCCGCCACGGTGGCAAATTCAGGCATCTCTTTTCCCTGTGCCAGCCAATACATGGAGGGATTATCTCCATGGTTGGAACCAAACAAACCGCGCAAGGTCTCAAAACCGGCATATGCCGGGTCATCCATATAGGGGCTCTGCGCCGCTTCCGTTGGCTCTAACAATGCCTCTTTCTGGAGTTCTTTCAATAAATCCATATCTTGGGACAGCCCCAACCTCTCAAAAACATCCTGTGCAAACATATATTCTTGTGCTAAAACTATTGATAAAGAGGAAGAAGAGCGGAGTCGCCAATATCGTTCACCTGCGTGTAAGTATCGTCTCCACCCGGCAAAGGAGGCAGCAACCCTGGTCCGTATCCATCTTCCGACGCTTCCGGTTCATCCTTCCCGTCGTAAATGCTGACATTCCCGCTGGCCTGTTCACCGGGAAACCTTAACGCCATGCGTTCATAAAGCGGTCCTGAAACCTCAACGCCCCGCGGGGTTCCCTCATAGACCCCGACGACGGGAACCCTTAGGAAAGCTCCGTTGCGTCCCAGAGAAATGTGGGCAAAAGGTCTATTCCCAAACTTAGCCTTGATAGCCTCATAAGCCTGCTTGGAAACATACGCTCCGGATGTAGCATGCCGGACAAAAGAAACAGGGTGGTTCTCAAGAGGGGAAGGCAAATAAGGTCTTTGGCCCTTAATATATTGTGCCGCCTTCTTTTGCTGGGCCTCCCTCTCTTCTGGAGACACGTTCAACTCTTCCTGTTGCTCAAAAGAATACAAAGGCATGGACTCCAGCGCCTTCTTCATGCGGCTCTCGTCAGATCTTTTCTTATCTTCTTCAATAATAGGCCGATAGGCAAACCTGTTCCCGGCATGAAAAGCGGTAAATTGATGGATCTGCGCAAGATCTTGGGCAAGTGTGGCATTGGGATGAGCCTGTCTCCACTCCGTCATGGAAAGTTCCGTCTTATACAAAATATCTGCCTCCACCTCATCCCGCGTACTCTCTGCCTTCTTAATCTGCTCCTGGTCGCCACTCTTGTAAGCATTAGCTACCTGGTAAGAAAAATAAGGAATATACACATGATCCGGCATGGCCTTCAAAACGGCCTCTATATTATTCCGGTTCGTATTGGGTCTCCCCATGGCGTCAATCCGGTCTTCTACAAACAGGCGCAGCTTCCTTTCATCTCCAAGAACCTGTCCATACTGCCCCCACTTCTTCAACATGTCATTGACGTACCTCGTTCTTTCTTCGCCGGAATTGGCGGGAGGCAGATTCCGTAAATCCTCCCGGAAGGCAAACTTAATGGAAGGGGCGTATTTCCCGTAACTGCCGGTCCGGTTATAATGCTCCACCCAGTCGTATTCCTGCTCCGTGGCTCCGTAACGGAGGGAAGCTTTCGGCCAAAGAGAACCCTTTCTGTAACCGGGCGCTCCATCTTCACCTTCGGAGCGGTTCGCGGAACGTAAAAACCTTCTGGTCTTCTCCTTCAGCTTTAAAACATCTCCTGCGCCCAGAGCATCAAAATAGCCGTCCCCAAGCTTCGTAAAAGCAACACTGGGGTTAATCAGCATATCCTGCTCGTATTCGTCCAAAAGGCCGTTCCGTGTATCTTCCAGAATACCGTTGTTCATTCCATTCTCAGAAATAATGCCGGCCTCGTAAGCCTGAATGCGCCTACGGGTGGCTCCCTGGAAATCCCTCCGCAGCAAATCCCCCTTCAACCCTTCCTCAAAAGCCTGCCTGGACTCCTGAATTTGCCCCTTAAGCATCAACTCGGATGCCCGCCCCTGGAGTCGGCGCATCACATCCTGCTTTCTGGCTCCGAACCTGGAGGCCTCCTCCTGGGAAACAAAACTCCCCTTCAACCCGCGGAACTTCCCTTCGTAATTCCGTACAAACGTATTCAGGGCGCTCTCTTTCAGCCTCCCGTCACGATCGTAAAAAGACAGCTCATGACCGCGGGCAAACCCCAATCTCCGTGTTATCTCCTGCTCAAACTCGCTGGCCAAATCATTCATCTGGCCTTCCAGCCGCGTCTGCTCGCCGAAATCCTTCATGCGCTGGTACTGGTGGGCAACATCAGACACAAACTCCTGGGTATTCTGCAGCGCCCTCTGAACGGGCTTGGAAGAAACATCCGGCATCTGGACCGGGGAAGGGGTGGAGGAAGCCGCATTCATCCGGGTTCCTCCGTACAAGGGTTGCTGTAAATCACTCATCTTCGTTCATCTTGAAACGGTTAAAACTTAAAAACCTTGGGATGGAAATCTCCTTCCAGTCCTCGCGTCCGCGGATGCAGCGCTGCCACCTTGCCCGGTCAAAACGCCCCTGCACCAGACAAGCCAGCTCCCTGACGGCCTCCATACGGCCGTGGGCAAAAAGAATAATCAACGTCTTGGGGGACTCCGGATCTGGCACCCCCGCAAAAAACAACGAAGGGCAGCACCACACGACCCCGCCTCCCGCATCCGCCAGGGAAACGGTCTCCCGGAACCAGCCGGGGCGCTGGGCTTCCATCAGTAAAAAAGCCTGCTGCATGGGAGAAACGCTCATCTCTTTCCAAAACCCATGAAATTAGCCAGCAGGGAATCCCTCAACCTGTTGGAAGACTGTATGCTCCCCGGCACCATCCCCCCCAGGGAACCGGAAAGGGAATAAGCATTCATCATCCCGGAAAAAGCCCCCTGGGCTCCTCCTACCTTGGCTCCCCACTCCTCCCCGCTCTCGGTAACACCCCCCAGCAATCCTCCACCGGACATTCCTGCCGCCCCCATGACTCCCCCCGCCACCGTCAGGGCCGTCTGGATCATGGCAGAACCAAGGGCATTCTGTGAAAGCATCTTATACTGGTCCGCCTCGCTGTGTGCCGCCATCATGGCCAGATCACCCTGGTATCGGGCGGACTCCGCGGCAAACCGCTTATTGGCATCGGAAACCGCGTTGGAAAGGGCCGCATCCCCAATGGCGCTCTCCCACACATCCGCCACCGCCACCTCCGCCTGGCTTCCGGAACCCTCGGAAGTAAAACCGGATCCGCCGCGCTGTGCCCGTGCAGAACCCATGGCGGCATTCTGATTCTGGCGCATCCGCTTCATATTGCGGGCGGCCAGGTGGGAATCGGAAACCGCCTCTGCCTCCAGGGCGCGGGCCTTCTTCTCATAAGCCGCCTGTGTGGCGCGCCCGTTGCTCAAAGCCGCCTGCCCCTGATACTTATACTGCTGGGAAACCCCGAAATCGGAACTCATAACATCAGAAAATGGAACTGTTTAAAATCTCTGTTAACGGATCCTGGTCATTGGAAGCATGCTGGCATGTGTCCCAATAAAGGGCCTTGCTTAAAAACGCCTCACCCTGTGCCTCCAAAGCGGCTGCAAGCTGGGGAGAAGAAGCCAGCTTCAAAGCGCACCTGCCAGCCAGAAGAAACACAACGCCCTTGATGAAAAACGGACTATGATCCGGCAGCACTTCGGAGCGGGCCACCTCGTCGGAAAGATAATCCACCACCAGCTTATCGGTCCCGGCGGCGCGTTTCCCGTAACGCTCAACCACCAAATCACGCCCCTCAATACGGAACAAATCCGCCCCCACATACAACACGCGCAGGCAATCATCCGGAATCGGATGCCTCATGACAGAGCGCTCCATCTCAACCCGTTTGGTTGCCCAGGTCCATGCCCCGAACAACAGCGCTTCCTGCAACACGGTAGGCCACCACAAATCAACGGTGCGACCGGCTGGGGAACCCTTCACATACTCCCGGTCCCCCAACTGGGCCAAAGCCTGGTTAAAAACGGTCACCTTATCCATTTGAGGCATCATGTCACATCCCCAGGCCTGATGAATACAACCGTAACTTGAACAAATGAAAAAAAGAAAGGGCGCCCCGCACAGCAGGACACCCCTCCGAACCAATAGTCAACGCAAAAAAACTAACCGGAAATCCCCACCAGCTTATTATAATAATCGGTAGCCTCCCGCCACTGTGGATGTGAAGGATCGGCGATTGCCTTATAATAACGGTGATTGGGGTCGGACAAAACAGCTTGAGCCTCGTCGGCAGGGTCCGTCTTCGCCGGAATCTGACCGCCGCCCTTCAAGCCTCCCTCGCCTATCATCCGGGAAATGGCGTGCAGAACGCGGAACCCGTCCGGACTCGCAAACACAGCCATCTTCTCCATAGGAACGCCGGACTCCACGGAAAGCTTCCGGGCAAAAGCCTTGGAGGCAGAAACATTCGTCTCATACTCCGCTCCCCATTCGTCCTTCAACGCTTCGTCAGCCTCCTTAAAAGCCGCCTCCTCGTCCGCGCGGATGCTGGCAGCCACCTCGGAAAGAAACTTCCCGGCGGCATCGGCCGGCAGCCCTGCCGCCCTGGCATGTCCCTTCAACATATCCCGCAGGGCATCATTCTCCACAAACCCCTCCCCAAAATCAATCTCATACTCGGTCTCCTCCTGCGGAGAAAGCGGGGGAGGACTGCCGGGAGCCGGATCGGGCTCTTCCGTACCCCCTGAAAAATCGTAGGGATTGGACGGGACAGGAGGATCCGCGGGAGGCGGATCTCCCGCGGGATTCACAGGAGGGGCGTCATTCGTGGGAGACGGAGCGCCATTGCCTCCAGAACCCCCTTCCGGAATGGCCTCTTCGTATAAGAACCTGTTATGGAATAGTCTACTATAGGTCATGTAAATCAGGGTTATATTGTTCAATCTCGTATCTTACCCACAGGAGAACCTCCCGCTGGGCATCTCGGCGCATTGCGTCAAGGGGATCGTAGGAACCAGCCTTCCCTTGAAAGCAGGGCAAATTCGTCTGGAACTCCTTCTCTAAAATATCCAGCACCTCCGGAGTAAAAGCCTCCTTCAGCGCGGCTCGTCTCCGGTTGAGCCTCTTGAGAAACTCAACCTGTTCCGGTGTCGGCTTATCTTCAAACATATTCATCATCATTCCGTATTAAACTGTGCGGACGCCGCGGCACTATCCCTGCCGGCCCTGGCCAATTGTTCCGCAAGGGCGGCCTGACGCATCTGATCCTCCTGCGCCCTCTCCTCCTCAACCATCTTGCTATTCTCGGACGCGGACACAATGCACTTGGACGGGGCGCCGGAACTGTCCCACATAAACCGCAACACCTCCCATGCCTTCATGCGCTTGGCAATGCGGGTATCGCCCGAAACCTGGATATACTTCGCCAACCCATTCAGCACCCCCTCAAGGCCGTACCTCTGCAAACGGTCAAATGCCTGGGCAATCTTGCCCAGATAGCGGGTGCGGGGAGTCCGCAACTCAAACTTCTCCCCATCGGCGGAACGGACAAAAAACTCATCAGGCGCGTCGCCCGGAAGCACGGCCCCCTGCATATTGCGGAACATCAGGCAGACAATGCGATTCATCATCGTCTGGAAATCCTGCGAAAACTGAATGAAAGAAGAAAAAAAGCAAATAATGCGTTCCGACTCGCGGGCATTCACCTCCGTAGCCGTCATCTCGCGGTCCACGCTTGAAACCACCTGGAGAATATCATTGAAAAACGCCTCCCTGATCAACTTCTCCTTCTTATCTTGCCGCTCCAGCATAAACCTCACATCCCCCACGTTCGCCCATTCCCTCGGAAACTGTGAACCAATAAGCTCATCCGGAACAACCGTCTTGCCTCCGGCCCGCAAATCAACCTCCTTTGCCATCTTAGCCGACACAATAACGCTGGGAATTGCCGCCCGGCTGCCGGCCACATCCATCACCCGATCCATCAGCAGGGTAGCCTTAATCTCCGGCAGCACAGCCTTGCCCGGAGCCTCGCCGTAAGAAGAAACGCCACCCTTCAAAAAGCGCGTCACCAAAAAAGGAAACTCGTAAAAGCCGCCATGGAAAACAATCTTCTCCGCCTCCCTGGCAATATACACGTCCAACCACTTGCGGCGGCTAGGACTTACCATGTCGGAACCGAACTGCGCCCGGCTGTTGGGCAGTACAAGGTGAACAAACTCGAACATCTCGGTGTACCGCCTCTCCGCATCCTTATACGCCTCCTGAATCTTGACAGGCAGATTGCGCAGCTTAAACATCTCCACGGCCTGCTGGGCAGTAAACTTCAACGTCCGCACCAGCGTATTCACCTCCCCGTGGGCTCCCTCGGCAATCGCATAAGTCCCGGTAGGGACGTGTTTAAACACCAGGGACCCGTCACGGGAAACATCTGCAAACATGCAGCCTGTCCCTGTCAGGCAACGGTCCAGGTAAACCTCGTGGGCCGCCGCATAAAAATTGGAATCCGCCAGCGCGCGGTAGACGGCCTCCGTCGCTTTGCTGTACCAATCGTCCTCATCGGTGTAATCATCCCTTTCCTCCTGCGGCCGCAGGGAAAACCACTTCTGATCCATGGGAGTAATAAAAAGAAGATGAGCGGACGCCAAATTCAAAAGGGACTTATGCGCCACCGGAGAAAAAATGGACGCAGCCGTCATCTCATTAGCCTGTTCCTGCTGGCGGGCCTTCCCCTCCATCCGCGGCATAATGCGCCGGCGCAATTCATCCCAATCCCCGGAATTCTTATTCATCTCCGTGAACAGGGCGTCTGCCGTCCTCAATAAATCTTTAACATTTTCCATGGATCTCCTGTGTAAAAATCAACCCAGCGTCTTCCTCAGGCCAGCCAGGGAAGAAAGAGGATTACTCCGGTTCGTCGTATTACTAAGCTTCAAGCGGCGGCGGGCAGACGAATTCACCGCATTCTCCGCTTGGGAAACATCCTTGGTTTCCGTAGTAATAACCTTCTGCTCCGGGGCATTCGCCATGGCATCGGCCATAGCGTTGGCGGCACTTGCCTGCTTCTTGGCCGCCTTATTGGCTCCATATCCCCCGAACGTGGCGATATTTGCCAGGGCCCCTCCGACAGCTTTTAATGGATTTGAACTCATAACAACTAATGGTAAACAACTAAACAAGCTCCTGCGCCACGCTGAACGCATCGTCGCAGCGGTTCAGCCATCCCTTGCCGAACACGGGAAACTGCCTGCACGAGCGGTAAAACGCCTGACGCTTCTCCTGCAGAGCGATAAGGAACACCGCTTCAC
>ENA-ORNG01001027-ORNG01001027.1-human-gut-metagenome-genome-assembly--contig:-NODE-1027-length-21495-cov-3.625886_pt1 | contig 21495 bp, 16 predicted proteins | sample MGYA00242113_ERZ509018 | MGnify/ENA primary metagenome ERZ509018 (study PRJEB26280, sample SAMEA2338711) | human gut metagenome | biome: human gut; feature: human-associated habitat; material: faeces... | reverse complement strand
GATAAGGTGGACTGACTGCGATAAATCCTTTATTTTCAAGGCTTTTGGAGGATTTTATTAAAACTCTATGAGGTGTGATGAACACCTTTGAAATTATGAATTTCTAATTATTATTAAAATATACCCCGTCGCCTATTTTTAAAACCGCGTTTCCTCTTACTCTGATGCAACAGCCTGTGCTAAATATTGCCTTCCTTGAAATTTCCACACGAGAAGATTTGTCCAATTCAAGTTCTACTTTCCCACATTGGTTCCCTGGCCATATTAGATTTTGACATTTTATTTTACACTCTATTTTTGTAAGCCATGAATTGATATTGCAAAATAATTTATCTTTATACATTTTCACTCAACCTCTACCTGTTTTAAAATAATTTTTCTAATGATCATAGATGCATCACCTGAAGATGAAAATTCAACAGTGGCATTATCTATTCCTGTTTGAACCGTATAGGTAACCGTAAGTTTATTTACATCATGATCTTCAATGGCATTATTTCCCGAAGTTGTTTGAACAATATTTCCTCTTGAGGTTAATGACAAAGTCACATTTTCTGTAGACTGCCCTACATAATAACATTCTATATCATATCTTCCAGGATTTAAATGTCCAATATTTCTTTGCACAGTAACCTCTTCTTCCGATATACAATGAATATTATCGTCAACCATTTGAATTTTTCCAGATAAATTACAAAGAGCCAATGGAAGTTCATAATCTTCTGTTATATATTCAACACCTCTAAACAATAACTGCATTTTTTCATTTTGAGGAATATTTGTCTGTACAGTAATATTATTCATTGCTGTTCTGCACGAAACAGGAATTTCTACATCTATATATCCATTCAAATAATCTTCCTCTGTAAGAACAATTGTTTTCTGTCCTACATTGCCGACATCACAGGAAATTTTTATATCAACAGAGATATCTTCTTTATATGTTCCTAAGATATCCAACTTTGCTAAATATTTATAACTGCCGCTTGGTATACTTATATTTTGAGACGCTCCTTTGCCGTTTTCAAAAAAATATCTGCTTTGTAAAATTCGTCCCGAAGAGTATATATATATATCAGAATTGTTTAACCTCTCCAAATTTTCTGCATTATTTTTCGCTAAAAGTAAGTTTCTCTCGTTTCTCCCTACGACAATATAATCATCTAACAATTCAACCAAAAGTTCCATTTCGTCCGGTATTATAATAAAATCATTTTTTGCTTCAGAGATACCATCAAAATTACTTTTTAGTATCTCCGCCTTAATACCGGCTTCACTCATAATTTCACTTAAAAAATTCACTCCTGCATTTTCAAATAAAGTGTCATTATAAATTTGCAGTATCTGTTCTCGCGAAGAGACTTTTCCCACAAGCTCCAGTAAAGGATACAAAGAGTCTCTGCATACTTCTTCTGTACTCCCATCCAGCTTTTCTATACACTGCGGATAATAATTGACAAGGGTACCGTTTGATGTATAGACATTAAACTGCAATACATTGTACTTCTCTGTAATTTCCAGCTCAAGATTTAAACTCTGATTATAGTCAAAAGTTTGTGTATTTTTTATCCCCCCGTCAACTATGGTATCTACGTAAATATTCTCCGAATATAGTTCTGGTTTATCCTCCAGATTAACCTGTACTATATACCGTCCTACAGGTAAACATGAATATTGTCCTTCAACATAGCCGTCACCTGCATCCTTTAACCACAGGCTGAAATTGACCTGATCTCCGAAAGATAATACTGTCATGTCGTCATTTACAATTGCACTCGGTATCAACAGCACATATTCTCCTGCATCCAGAAATATAGTATATCTTTGGAGTAAATCAAACCAGTGACTATTATTTTTTCTAACTAAAACACATGCAAATTCATTGTTATCCAATATCTGATCCACGGATAAACAAGTCACCTGCGTTTTATCTAAATATTTCTCTAAATACTGTACTTCCCTTCCCTGCCCAGAATCTTTTAACACAAAAACATTACGCATGCCCGGTATTGATTTCATGATAGAATTTATATTATCAAGTACAGAAAAATTATCCAACCCGATAATATAATTATCAGAAATTTTTTCGCAAACTATATTGTTCACCTGAAGTATTGTATTTTCATATGTCAAAATTCTAAATTCCAATCCTGAGGTTCGTTCAGAAAGGGAAATTTCAATTTCTATTTGACCATTACTTGCTTCTGCCATCTCTTTAGTAATTTCCATATGATTCAGACAGTCTTTTCCTGAATTCTTTGTTATATCGACCGAAAACACATTTTCGCTCGAATTTTCTATTAGAGATGTTGAAAATGTTATTCTATATGTTCCCTTTTCCAATGTCATATACGGACCAAAAGTAAGAAAATTATAACTTCCATCAGATATAAAAGCATCCGCATCTGTGCTTACATTATTATTAGAACTCATTGAAGTAAGTTCTATTTTATCCGAATATGCGAGAAACGGTTTTAAATCAATTCCTTCATTAATGATATCCTGCTGTAACTCATTGCCTTTCACAAATAAATATTCTTTTTCACCTATTTGTGAAGTCATATACCCTTCAAATTCAACATATTTTTCACAGTCAACAATATTATTTCTGATAACTATAGCATTTTCAACATCTGTATCAGGCATCCCCGCTTTGATCGTATACCTGTTTAAAAGAAATTGATAGTAATAATAATTCTGGTGGTCTGTTTTGCCATCCTTGTCTGCCACATAAATTTCTTCAGGCAGTTCAATTTTGTTCTGTAACTGTTTTATAACAGAATATGCCTCCGACATAGCTGCATGATTATTACCACTGACGGCCGCATCATAGTTCACGGCATTATACGAATATTGGTATATTAAATAGCATCCCAATATTATCAATGGTATGTATATATTTTTTTTGTAGCCAATAAAAATAACAATTGAAATAGATAATAAAATTATAATTGCTATAATAAAATATTTATGCCCCATCATCAATGACGATTGATTCTGTATAGAAAAAGGCAAATATGCTTCAAATACATTAGAATTATCGTATACATAGGGTAATATGCATACGAGCCAATAGGCAGCAATCGCCCCGACAAAAATAAAACTTCTTTTGTAAACTGATATAAAATGTTCTGCACTTCGAACAGAGTATACAAGAATTACCATTAATAACGGACCACAATATGGTCCAAAATATCGAATATATGTTACCGCTTTCCACGAATAATCACTACTTCCAAAACCCATCTCCATAGCCTGCTTCAAACCTGGAAGCCAGGTAATGGATTGTCCGCCAATTGTAATCCCACAGCACAAAAAGAAAAAACTCATTATTAAAAAGACCTGTTCATTTAAATCAGTTCTATAGGAAATGCTTTTTAAATTTTTTATTCTATGCCATAACATTTGAATCCAAAGACAGAATGCAACAATTATCATACCTCCAGTTATAAGAGATATTGTATTTAATTGTCCGAGAATAATACTGGCCCATCCCTGCCAATACTGTGGATCCAGCAAGTTTTGTATTCCCGAAGTACTAATTGATGAATTGCGCAATTCACCGGCCGATCCTGCCAACCAGATCTGATTCTTAAGATAAGACGTGAATAATTTAGAAAGTCCGTAGCCAATACCTCCCACCCATACACACGTTGGTATTGATACGATCCACTTTCTATAAAATGCAAAATAAATAAGAACAATAATCAATAACGCTAACCAATAAGTAATCGCCCTCGTATGGACAGTTAATGCGTAAGAAAAGCAAATCATTAAACACATTGTATATTTTGCCCTCACACGCTTATTATCAGAAAATTTGTGTAACTTTAACAAAATCCATGCGGCAAGCCATGAAATTAATATTAAAATATGCTCATTATATGCGACATTAGCCCGCGTCACTACCATATATGATGAAGCAATAGAAATAAGACTGATCACTTTCTTATTTCTAATATCAAAAAAAGAATCAATAATAGAATAACTAATCAACGAAGTTATTGCTTGAACCAGACAACAGGTTATTAAAATACAGTGATATATAATATAGGGATTATCGATAACTCTGAAAAAAATGGAATATAAGGCAGAAAATCCTCCCCCATAATAACCGGCTTTTGATATCACGGCGCTCCAGTCCAATCCAGCAAAGTATGCCCCGGCAGAAATCGTCGCAACTTCATCGGATATCGTGCGGATCAAGTCAGAGTAAAAGGTACAGACTACTCGTGGAACAAATGCCACTAAGAAGGTTATGAACTGATATCTATTCACTTTAATTGCCCGAATTAACTTCTGCATATCAATCTCCTTTTTATTTCCTTTTTATTTCCGTTTTATTACCTTTTTTTCAATGCCAGATAATACATTGATTCAAAATCCTTCACCTGTTTAGATACATAAAAATTTTTCAAATACGGCTTAATGCTGGTTAACATCCTTGGCCATTTCTGATTATTATTTACAAAATAACTCAATGCCCGAATTAATTCCAAATCATTTCCTGGCTCTACGATAAAGCCCGTTTTACCCTCTTTAACAAATTCAGGCATTCCACCCATACGGGTAACAATTACCGGAATTGCATTAACATATGCGTCAAGGATGACACGTCCGAATGGTTCTTCCCACAGTGACGGAATAATGATTACATCAATTATTTTCAGTTCCTCGTAAAGCTCTTCTTCTTTTAAAAACCCTTTGTTTATTATATTTTTTGATGTTAAAATGCGGTCCTTAATGTCTTCTTCCAACGGTCCATGGCCAAATAAATATAGAGAACAATCTAAATGGGACATTTTTTCAAAGACATTTACCAGCCATAAAAGACCCTTTTCTTCTGTATAACGTCCTAAATATGCAAAATTGACATGCTGCTGTTTATGGAACATTTTTTCACTGAAAATTTTATCAATATCCACCGGTTCATCAATGGCATTCACAATTCTTTTTTTCTCAACAGCCTGTTTAAAATACCCTTTTTTACAAAAAAATTTCAAAGTAAAATAGGAAGGTGATGTTACTATAGATACTTTTTGTGACATTTGTTTATAGAGCATTTTCATTATATGGCTCTGTGGATATAAGTGATAATCTCTCAATGTATGCACTACTGGGATATTCAATTCTTCCGCACACTTCCACACAATAGGTGACAGCATATATAAAGAATTACTATGAATGACATCCGGTGAAACACGCTGAAGTATTTCATAGATTCTCTTGCTCAAAAAAATATTCCATCTGGACCAAAGAAATTGCTCTATTGTGGAAATCAATTTCCCTTTATGAAGAGCATTCTTTATTCGTATAACACGAACTCCCCTGATGATTTCTTCCTTTTCATAATTGTCACTACACAAAACTATTACTTCATGCCCGCATTGAAACAGGCCTTCTGCCAATTTTTGAGTACTGATTTCGGCGCCGCCTACAATATTAGGATAGTAATAAGAACTTACTAATAATATTTTCAAAATTTTATTCCTTCCTTAACATTTCTTTTATCTGTATAATATTGATTTCCTTTAAAACCAGCATGAAGATTGCATAAACTAAAATTCCTGCAACAATTTGAAAAACTAATTCAAGGCGAGTAGATATTGCGTTAATTTTATCAATTAAAGCAACTGCACAAAACATTGCTCCTGAACTCAAAAACACTTTTATTAAAGAGCGTATATCAATATTTATATCAACATATTTTTTTGATAATATAAATGCGATTATTAAATAAACTAAATAGGCGGTTAATGTCGTCCAAGCCGCAATTTGGTATCCGAAAACCGGTACCAATAAAAAATTCAAAAGCACGTTAATTCCGGCTGCCATAAGATTAAACATTAAAACAACTTTTGTATTGCCGTTTAATTCCCAGGCTTTATTTGTATATTGGGTCAATCCCAAAACCGTAATGCTCAAACATGTCACAATAAACACCGGGAAGCTTTCATGATATCTCTCATTTGTCAATGCTATAAACATATTTTTAGCGACACCTGTAACGCCAAAACAGGCTGGAATTAAAATATAAAAATATAATTTTAAATACTGAGAAATAACCTGGCCAGCTTGTTCTTTGCCATGATATTCCCATGCTTTAACGATTCTGGGATATGCTCCTAACATAATAAACTGAATTAACAGAGAAAAAAGAGCATTACCTAAAGAATATGCATAAGAATAGAGCCCCACTTGAGATTCTGGCCAAAAAAGGCGGATAATATAACGATCAGAAACATTTAATATCCAGGTTGTTATGGAAATTCCCATGAGGGGAAAGCCGTAGATAAAAAGATATTTTAAAATATGTTTATTATAAAATTTGATTTTAAAATAAACATATAATTTATGTTTGCAGGTCAGAAAACAAACTTGTAGTATCTCTGTTAATAATACACTTAAACCGATTCCTATAATCGATTTAATGTTAAACATATAGTAAAGCAATAGTAATAAAATAATTTTAAACAAATTATTGAGCGTTGTATTTAAACTATATGCTTTTGACATGCCTAAAGTCCTGAAACGGGTGTTTGTAATTGATAAAAAATATTCAAAAAAATAGACAAGCGATAGTACAAATACAAGCTGGTTATAGATTGGTTCCAAATTGGCAATTTTGATAATTAAAAGCCCTGCCGCCCAAAAAATCAAAGACATAAAAAAGTGCGATATGTATACAGTTCCCCAAAAGTCGTTTTCCTGATTCAAATACCGATACTTTTCTATATTTCGAACAAGCGACAAGGCTATCCAACCGCCGTAAACGGCGCTTAAAAGACTATAAGCGCTAAAAACTAATGAATAAACGCCATAATCCGCCGGTGAGTAAAAATAGGAATATAATAATGATATAATAAACCCCAGGATCGACACAGAAATAGTGCCTAGAAAATATCCAATAGTTTCCACCAAACTATTTTTCACATATTTTTTTTGCATATCGTTCATATTTTGGGTCATTAAATCATAGCCTTTCTATCATATTAAAAAATCTCCGTTCCACTGCGGAATTTTCATATTTTTTTAAAAACAGCTCTCGAATGTCTTCATTCATTTTAACCTTATTTTCTGACGCCATATACTTTTGTATCGCACTTATAAATTCTTCTTTTGTATTGCATTTAAATATGTGATCGCTCCCCTTAACATCATATCCTTCAAGCGCCTCTTTAGTCGCAAAAATTGTCTTACCATACATAAGAGCCTCGGCTGTCTTAACTTTCATCCCCGCACCGATAAATATCGGCATAACAATCGCTGAAGCATCATAATAATATGGCGCTAGATCATCTACACTGCCTACAATTTTAACCTTTTCATTAGATAAATCAGGTTTCCAATTCTCCATATTACGTCCGACAATTTCTAATTCATATCCAATATAAGGCATAACATTTCTAATAAACCATTCAATCCCTTTTATATTAGGCATGAAATTTGAACCGACAAAAACAAGTTTCTCTTTATTCGATTTAACTTTTTCATAAGCTTCCTTTGAAAAAACATCTTTAAAGGTCATAGGAATCAGCAAGTCTGCCTTACGATGATAATGCTTCGAAAACAGTCGGCTATCCCGGTTATTCAAGCATACTAATCGATCCGCCCGCCTTAATAAAGAATGTTCATTATACCATACGGAAAAAAAATGAAAAATACATAAAGGACTTTTATGAACTACAGTATTCCATGAATACTGCTTTTCTAAATTTTGTGCTAAAACTATAGTTTTTATTCCCCTACGAAATTTTTTTATAATACGTCCAAATGTGGTACTATCAAAAAAAACTATATCCGCAGAAGAATTGTTTACATAATCGATAATTTCTTTTTCAACTTTTCGGCTCATGCCATCGCGCAAAAATAAGTAATCCATATATGTCATAGGAATACTATTTCTATGCTTATTTGTAATATACTTTACGGTATTTGTCGATTTTTTACTTTCCGGAGTAATTACACAAACTTTTACATTTTCTACACCAGCTAATTTCACAAGTATTTCATACCAGCGATAAGCGAAGGCGCGTCCGCCGTCATTAATATCTCCAAATAGATCACATTTTGTAATATATATTACTTTCATTCTTTTTACCCACTACATTAATATTCTGGCCGTCGTATAATCCAGTGCATGCCCCAAAAAACGCATGACCGGCATTCCTAAATAAGATAACGCTGCCATAAACCGCAACGACATTTTTGCATTCTTATCTTTAACAATACCTTTCCGATATTTCTTAATGTTTCCCGTGACTTTATAATAATCTATACCGACTTTTTTATCGAAGCCAGGTTCTTTCAAAACCTGAAGATTTGATATAAAAAATCTGGCTTTTGCCGCCGTTTGAACACTTGAGTCGTATTGATCAACATATTCCATTAACTCTTCTGAAAATGAGACCCGGTCCATATGATCGGGCCTGAATTGCTGATGCATAGTGCTATTTTCGCGTTGCTGATAATAATACAGACCTTTATTTCCATAGACAATCAAAGAAGCACGAGATACGATTTTATAAGCTATTGCAAAATCTTCAAATATATGCCCTTCCGGAAAATACAGGTCATCAAATAACTTTCTTTTATACAACTTATCCCCTGGCCCATTTTTCTATCTAAAATTTTATTAAAGCGACTCCCTGGCCCATTTGTTAAATGGCGTTGGTAAAATAAATCTTTCAAACCATTAAGGTTATCAAATACGATAATTTCTTCTTTTCTTTCTTTTGAAATTTTCTGACTAATAACCTTTCTTATACCACAATAAGACAAATCGGCTTTATACTTTTTTAAATTATTATACATATATTGAATATACTCTGGATGAACAAAATCATCACTATCAACAAATGCCAGATAATCTCCTTTAGAATTGCGGATGCCGAGATTTCTTGCCGAAGCCTGCCCTCCATTATGTTTATGAAATACCCGAATTCGATGATCCCGTTTAGAATATGCATCACAAATTTTTCCACTGTGATCCGTACTTCCATCATCCACTAATATAATCTCTATATGAACATATGTCTGTCGCAGAATACTCTGTATACATCTTTTCAAATATTGTTCAACATTATATACAGGAACAATAATGCTAACTAATTCCAACAATTTCACCCTTCCGTATTGCAATTATCCTTTTTATAAATTGCATTGAGTAATATATCAGCATACTTGGCGCCAATGTGAGAATAAGAATATTTTTCTGCCGTTTTTAAGGCATTTTCTTTCATATATAAATATAGCTCATTATCATTCAACAATATTTGCAGCTTTTCTGCAATTTCCGTTGTTCGTTTTTCATGAACTAAAAATCCATTTTCGTTATTTATTATAATTTCCCGGATTCCACCCGAATCACTCCCAATTACCGGAAGTCCTGAAGCCATTGCTTCAATAATAGTTGTTGGCAATCCCTCTTTATCCCCATCTTTTGCTACAATTGACGGCGCAACAAATATATCAGCTGAAGCATATATAGATACTAGTTCATCATGGTTTTTTGCCCCCAGGAAATGAATTTTACTTCCTTGCGAAATCGCTTGTTTTTTTAATTGTTTTTCCAATGGTCCTGCACCAACAATAATAACCCGTGCATCAATGTCCTTAACAGCTTCAATCAAATATCGAACACCTTTCTTTTCAGCTAATCTGCCGACAAAAAGAATTGTTTTTTTCTCAGAAGTACCATAAAAATTATCAATCCTATGCTGCGGGCCGAATTTACCAGTGTCGCATCCCATGGAAACGACTTGCACATGTTCCTCTGGATAATATGTATTTAATTGAGATTTTAACTCTTTCGATACTACCGTTATTCCACTGGCTCTATGCAAGGCTTTTATTTTCAGTCGTTTAATTAAAATATTGTTGAGAGAAGAAACATCGCCTCCATGTCCAGTGATGACAAATGGTGTTTTAAAAAAAGATTGTATTATTCCTTGGGGAATCAGCCAATTAGCATGAATAATATCATATTTTTTTTGAATTTTAAGCAATTTAAAAAATAATGCCCCAAACAAAAATGGCACTAGCAATATTCTGCTTTTTCTTTCTTTAATCCTTGGTACAATTGCACCCGGATAACACAAAGACTCCAAACTATGGATTGGAAAATAATGGTACCGAATCACCTTTACTCCTTCTATTTTTTCTTTTTCCTTAGCATTTGGAGCCGCTGGAGCTAAGACCGTAACATCAAAATATTTTAAAAGTGCTTTTGCCAAATCAAGGATAAATCTGGGCTCAGTATCATTCTCCCATCGAGGAAATGTAGAAGCTGTTATTAATAATTTGGGTTTTCTGAAACTTGTTTTATTCATCCTCATCACGCCCATTCTTTTGTTCTTCATGACCTTTACCATATTCCATTTTTCTAATGGAATATTGAACATCCTGAATCAGTTTACGATTAGCAGAAATCACATCGGCCAAAAGGCCAATAACTCCAGCCTGAACACCAATGATAATCAGCATACTGGCCAGGATTAGTGACTGTATATGGCCGGCACCTTGCCCTATGATATAGTAGTAAATATAGCGAATTCCCAAAATTCCGCCGCCTACACAAAAAATAAGCGCCAATATCGCAAAAAAGAATAAGGGCCGATACATCATATAAGCTCTGCCGATTGTCAACATGGATTTTTTGACATAGCCGAACATACTGCTAAACAGTCGTGACGGCCTCAATTCCGCATTTGTGCGGATTGGTACGGAAGTTACAGCCATTTTATTTCGGCCGGCCTGAACGATAGTTTCTAATGTGTAGGTATATTCATTAATAACATTCAGCCGCATTGCCGTACTTCGGCTGTAGGCTCTGAACCCGCTCGGCGCGTCCGGTATATCCGTTTTCGACGCCTTGCGGACAACCCAGCTGCCCAAATGCTGCAGTCTCTTTTTTAATGGAGAAAAATGTTCCGTTTCATCAATCGGGCGTTCGCCGATGACCATTCCGGCTTCTTTCCGCAGAATAGGCTGAATCAATTTTTCGATATCGTCGGCACAATATTGGTTATCCGCGTCCGTATTAACGATGATATCCGCGCCGTTTCGAAGGCAGGCGTCAATTCCAGCCATAAACCCACGGGCAAGTCCCTTGTTATTTCTAAAATTGACGATATAGTTTACTCCCCAGTTCCTGGCAACTTCCTCTGTATTATCTTGGCTTCCGTCATTAATAATCAGGTACTCAATGACATCGATTCCATCGATATGTTTTGGCAGTGCATTCAATGCAATTTCCAGCGTTTCAGCTTCGTTGTAGCATGGTATCTGAATGATTAATTTCATAATTTTTATCCCCTTATTTAGTAAAAATCCTTATTTAAAACAAATAAGAACTTATCTAAGTATACCTCGTACTGTCGGATGATGTCAACCTTTGGGGAGTATTTAAATTCTGTAAAAATATACATTTAATTCCACGGAATAAGTTCGATACATTTTCTCTTTTTTCCATATTGGGAGGTACGATTTTATGAGTTTTCTGTTGGTTACAGGAACATCATATTATGGCAAATCTAAAATGATCATTTAGATTTGCCGAGTTATGTTGCCGAGCATAGTAATTCTGACTATAATATAGTAATTTAGGTTTGCTGATTTCCGTATCTTCTGTGATTTTTCCCTCAACAGCAATACAGAGTTCGTCCAGTTTATCATTGAAAGAGAAGAACACTTCGGGTAAAACTGCCCTCGGCATATATCCCAAAGCACGCTGGCGGAGATATTCCGATACGGAAAGTCCGCACCTTTCAGCGTTGCGTTCAATCAGATTTTTCTCTTTTTCGCTAACACGGACAAACAGGTTTTTGTTCTTAACTTCGTTCATAACATCAATCCTTTCTTTGATTTTGTAAACGGGTTTTAGGGTGTCCCTAAAGTGAAATCGGCTCTTGAAGCCTACCTCTGCGGAAACTGTCAATACAGTTTCCCTGCTTGTTACGGTCTGCGACATCGCCGCTGCCGTTATTTCTGTCTTTTCTGCCGTTCTGCCCGAATGCAGTTCCTGCCCCCTGTCAGGAAGCGTTGTTTCGCTCGCTCTCTGAAAGAGAGAGGTCATCGCAAAATCATATCCCATTCGGCCGGTCATTCAGTTGTCAACCGACTTTCGGCAACAAAAAAAGCCGGTACATCCAGATGGTATGTACCGACCGAAAATAGTCAGACTTCTCCCTTGTTTATGAAGAAGGGTAATCACATCCAAATGTAACCGGCTTTGCAAGTGTGATTAACATATGCATTCAGTTGTTGCTCTCCTGCGAGAATATTTTACTATCTTTCACGGAACAAGTGTTTGCCAATACTTCTGTGAATATTTTTTCGGCTGGTGGGAATACTAATTCGTTTGTTTAAAGAAGCGGAACTTAATTGATATACTAATTACTTTTGACATGCAAGTTTAAAATAATGTCTACATATTGGTTATGTACACTGGCAGTTATTTTCTGCCTCTGCTTTCTGACCGGTCTGTGGGTATGGCAGGGAACAGGCTACGCTAAAGACAAAGTCTATACTTATCAGGAAAATCTTACCGATACAGTGATCGCAGATATTATTAATAATATTGATAAAGATGAAAATATTCCTATTTATTATATATATAGTCCGGAGAGTACAACTTATATAAGGAACCGAATATTTACAGTACAATTTCAACTGAAAGAAACATCTATTCATTTAATAGATTATGATACCTTTACTAAAACAAAAAAGGACATTGACCCGAATGCCCTATTCATTATAAATAAGAACGTTACCGCCACCGATGAACTCAATTACGAATATGATGTTCTGTTTATCGGCAATAATCTGGAGCTTTTTACAGATTATGATAATCCGAAAAAGCCTATGATCAATGAAGCCGTAGCAAATCAAACTATTTTTTTGGATTTGAACAAAACAAAGACAGACCTCGACAATGAAAAAACCTTCTCTCTTGGTCAAACTAATGCTCTGGGATGTTATCAGTTAAATGTTTTCATAGATTTTGCTGACCCCATTAACTGGCAAACCCTCAAAATAGTTTTGCGCACGTCATCAGGAAATATTTTAGATGAAAAATATATTGAAAGTGATGAAATAAACAATCAACACACAGAAGTCCTTCTGTCTGCCGATACCAGTTTCAATAACGAAACGCTTGAATTAATGTTATCCTGTGATGAGGATTTTGAACTTAGAGATATTTCTGCATCGATATCAAGAATAGGAAGTACAAAGTATGAGGGCTCCGATTCCAAAAATGAATTGATGGAAATGGCTGATATTGCGCAGCGTTTAAATATAAACGATATTGAATATATAACCTTTGCCGAACACATTGGAGAAATGGACACTATGCAGGAGATATTTAATAATATGTCTCTGAAGCATAAGAGTTACAACGATCTAATGGCCAAAACCAGTTCTTCAAAATATATTCTCATAAAATCTGAGGGTGATATCTTTGATTATGAAGCCTTATGGGAAAGTTACGACATTGCGGCCGTAAACGATAAATACTATCTTGCTGTTTCTCGTGAAGATCAGGAAACCATTCGATACTGGATCGCGCAGGGACATTCGATCTTATCTGGTCCGTCGGGAATATCTGCAAAATGCTTCGATTACACAAAATTCCCTATCCAAAATCTCTATGAACTCAGAGGTTTAGCGGACAGAAATTATGTAGGCACACTAGAATTGGACTTAGTTAAAAGCCATACTGCCACAGAAAAGATAGCTTCAATTTTTTATCCAAATAAGGATTGCGTTGATATTTATTATAAGGATTTAGTCAATGGAAAATTTCAATTTATTATTGCCAATGGCTTATCCAGTGAAAATTTTATTCGCATAGAAACGGCTCCGGGTATATCGATCAGGAATTTATGGCTAAAAAAATCTGAATACGGCGACACAATTGAGGCCTTTTACAAATCGATATTAAACAGAACCCCTGATCTGCGCGGTTACAGAGACTGGCTGAATTTGCTGAATTCAGGTGAAATGACTCTGGTCAGCTTATGCCGTAGCATGTTTTTAAGTGAGGAATTTGCCGCAAGAGACCTGGACAACGAAGAATATATTAAACTCCTATATTCCATCTGTCTTGGAACAGAAAACACGGATGAAGACTATAACAGCTATATTGAGACTTTAGAAAACGGCGGCAGCAGGTCAGAAATGCTGGAAATATTCTTAACTTCGGATAATTGCATATTAAAATAATCAAACATTTTAAGGACAGAACCTTTATTTTAAAAGCTCTGTCCTTATTTCTATTCTCAAGACGTTTTTATCCGATAATCGTCTCCCGTCCTATTGAATCATAAGTGATACCGGTTCCATCAAAGGTATCCAGCTTATAACAGTTCCTTCCGTCAAGGATGATCGGATGACGCATCAATGCTTTATAAAGCATAATATCCAACTGTTTTACTTCCGGCCATTCCGTAAAAATAAAGCATATATCTGCATCCTCCAGAGTTTTTTCTATCGTATCACAATACTCAATTTCATTCGGAAAATGTTTTTTATAATTTTCAACACCTACCGGATCCCAGGCTTTCACCTTAGCGCCGTCATCCAGCATAATCGGTATATTGACGAGTGACGGCGCTTCTCTAAGATCGTCGGTTCCGGGCTTAAAGGTGAGACCGAGAACAGCCACTGTCAGCCCGTTAAAGTCTTCATAATATTTCCGGGCCTTTTTAATAAGCTTGAATTTCTGATTCTCATTAACTTCAATCGCCGCTTTGATTGTCTTAATTTCATTATCGTTAAAGCTGGCCAGCCAGCTCAGCGCCTTCGTGTCCTTCGGAAAACAGGAACCGCCGTACCCAATACCGGAATTTAAAAATTTGTCGCCGATTCTCGCATCCAGCCCCATACCTTTTGTTACGTCTTCGATATCCGCTCCCACAATTTCACAGAGATTGGCAATTTCATTGACATAGGAAATTTTTAAAGCCAGGAAATCGTTTGACGCATATTTAATCATTTCCGCGCTGCGCCGGTTTGTAATAACCTTCGGCGCTTCAAAATTTTCATAGACCTTTTCCAACACCTTTTTTGCATAGTCGCTTTCTGCTCCGATCACGATTCTCGAAGCGTGCAGCGTATCCCGCACCGCAGTCCCCTGTGCAAGAAATTCCGGATTTGAAGCAATATGGACGGGAACATCGTGTTTTAAATGTTCAATAATATAAGTCTCTATTTTATCATTTGTGCCAATCGGAACCGTAGATTTAACAACAACAACGCATTCATGCTCAACAGACGCTGCAATCTGCTCAACCACAGTATATACATAAGAAAGATTCGCCGAGCCGTCTTTCTTTTCCGGCGTCCCGACGCCGATAAAAATGACTTCCGCATCTTTGTAAGCTTTTGCATAATCCGTTGTAAAGTCAAGCCTCTCCATGTTGTCTGTCATCAGTTCACTTAACCCGGGCTCATAGATTGGCGAAATTCCTTTTTTCATAATTTCTACTTTAGATTCATCAACATCCACACAGGTCACCTGATGGCCTTTACTGGCCAGACAGACGCCTGTAACCAGCCCTACATATCCTGTTCCTGCAACCGCTATTTTCATAAGCTTCTCCTCCTAGTCTGCATGTATTTTGTTTATTCTTTGCTCCCAAAATACCAAACCAACGTACTTCTATCCTCTCTGGTAATATCCAGCGGAAATGGAAGAAACCGGCCGTCATACCAGTTATTATCTTCATTTAATTGATAATCCTCTTTAAGCGCTAATTCGGCATCATCCACCTGGGACAAGTCATTAGATATATAATAATAATTTTCATGTTTTAATTGAATCTCTTTAACAATGGCCTCCGTCTCCGGAAAACAGGCTGCGCCGGTCATTGCGCGGAGGGGCAGGTAATAAAATTTCATGTTATCCCGCGTAATAATCACAATACTATCCTGCCTAATTTGAGCTATTACATTTTCCAGAGCGTCCCATGTTACTCTTGTGTCATCTTTATCGGTTAGAAGCATCTTTTCATATGGAGCCAGAATACACAAACTACATATGCCTGCTATACCTATTATTTTCTTTGAAATCAATTCCAATGCAGACGCCGAAAACAAAATGACAATAGATATATATGGGGCTAAATATCTCCCATAATAATAATAATAATTGATGTCTTTTTTCATATAACAGGCGTATAAAAGAATACAGTACATGAACAACAATGCTATAACACTGCCTTTTAAACCTGAAAACACCTTTTTTACACAAAAAACAGCAATAATTCCCGCCACAGCCGGAACAACGATTCCTACCGAAAATCCATATCCGGAAAGGGTCAGATGCCTCAAAGCTCCAAAGCCGCCCTGATATTTTTCTCTCCTGCTTAATATAATCACTGCCTGATAGAGAACGCCGCCGACAAGACAGGCTCTGATAAGGACATATTTAAGCCGCACGCACGCATGCCTGAGCCATCCCAGCTTCTCCCGTGTCACATATAAAATCAGGCAAATAAGATAGATTAACACGGATACTATCCAGAAAAATAACGCGGTATTTTCCTGAGATATTCCCGGAAATCGGTAAACCGGCGCAAAATTGTAGGTGAATGAATAAGTTCCTGCAATCATCATCGTCATCGTCATTCCCAAAGCAAAGGCCGTGTTAAGCAGCGCTGCGGCAATAAGATACCCCGGCTTTTTTCTCGCCGCATATAACCCCAGATAGACCGCCACGAATACTGGAAACATCGTATAAATTGTCAAATGAAAAAAACACATTGCGGCCAGCGGAATGACCGATAAATAAATCTTTTCATCTTTCATAGAAAGCACGAGATAAATAAACCCTAAAATCAGAGCCGTTATCCCTATTTCTGTCAATGCAGATTTGGACACCCACAAAATTAAGGGCGAAAACGCAAACAAGATCGTACACAAAATACGATTCACCCTTTTTGTATTCAAGTCCGTTAAAATAAAATAGAGCAAAAATACGGCGCAAATATAAAATATCGTCTGTATGTCCGACATATGTCGTATCCCGAACATTTTTCCAAAGAGCCCCAACAGGGCCGGAAAGGTCGGAATCCCATGAAAAACCGCCGAAACATCGCTTATTTCTTTGGCCTCCGATGCAAATGGAAGGGATGTATCATAGTTATATAAACCAATTAAATCCTCCTGCAGCGATACTCTGAAATCTTCTTTTGCGTCTTCGGATTCCAGCATATCATATTCTTCAAAATCTCTCTGGACATCATTATAGCCATACATGAACTGGATCGCCTGCGTCTGATAAACCCCTTCATCCTGTCCCATCCCGAAAAATTCATATTTTGTAAGAACAAATGGCATTGCACACAAAATAATGATAAACGGTATCATATATGTCTTAATCTCCCATTCAACCTGAAAGATTCCATGTCTTATCCCTTTGAATATGTCAAAAATCCCTTCCGCTGCTGCAGCAATAATCAGAGCTCTCATAATGCTGAACGCATTCGCCCAGAACAACAGGCCGCTCACTATAATATACAGCGAAAAATATCCCAGGACGCTGATCACCAAAAGCCTGACAATATTTTCTTTTTTTAAAATATATCCACAGCCTATGGCCGCAAGGATAATTCCCATCATCATCCATAATATCGTCTGCACGTCCACACTGATACACCTCTGATTTACTATTGATAAAATTTCTGTATACGAACTCGATAGAAGATTGCCACTGTATCTGCAAATACTTTAACGATATCCCCCAATCGAATTCTTCCCATGCCGTTTCCCCGACGGAAAACCAGTTTGACAGGCAGCTCCATAATACGATATCCCCTTGAATTCAGAGCAGCTAAAATTTCAATATCGTAAGCATAGCCCCTGGTTTTAATCAAAGGGATGATTTCTTTGAGCGCATCTGCGCGAAAAACCTTCAAACCGGTCTGCGTATCCTTCACATTCAGATGAAAAAGGGCCCGAAGCATACAGTAATATCCAAAGCTCATCATTCGCCGTATCTTCGGGTATTCCAGCTCCGAATCCTTATGCATTTTAGAACCAATCACAACATCTGCCTGTCCTTTAAGCAGCGGCTCCATATATCTCTCAATCTGAGCCGGCGGCAAATCCAAATCGGAATCTAAAAAAGCAATATAGTTACCGGACGCCCGACAAACGCCAATTTTGATGGCATTACCCTTCCCCCGATTTTTTCGATAACTTACCATGCGGATATGGGAATCTTCTTTTACATATCTTTTTATTTCCTGTCTCGTATTATCCACACTTCCATCATTAACCGCAATAATTTCATAATCATCCATGAAACCTGAAATTATAGAAGAAACCTCTTTTAGATTTTCAAAAATATGTTCCCCCTCATTATAAGCCGGCATGACAACCGACAGCTTCTTTCCAGTATTCATCATTAAACTTCCCTTCTCTCTAATGTAAAACGCCGATGCAATACCCATCAATCATATATGAAGTCAGTCCTAGTTTCTCCGCCAGCTCTTCTGTCTCCAGAATATATAAATTTTTATCCCCGTCCTCAGCTGTGCCGCTTAAAAGCTCTTCGATAAACATTTCTTCATTGGATTCAAATGCTTCGTCGTCTGTTCTGGCCAGAGGAAAGTAATTTATTGTCATTTCATGGTCTATGGCAAAATTTGCAATCTCATAGCTTGCTGACGAACCGTAGGTTTCTTCGACGGCATCATAGGGCAATATAATTAAATGTGCCTTTCCCTGGGCCAATGTCTCCCATTCCTCCGACTGAATCGACGCCATCTGACTGGACGAAGTATAATGTTCCCTCTTTGACAGCATCATCCAGTGTAAATCCGCTGTCTGAAGAATCAAAGCGACTCCGAGGCATAGATAAGCTATTTTTTTCGTAAAATTCCGGCAAACGGTCATAATACTGGCCGCCATAATGATATAGCCAACACACCAGATAAATCTTCCGGAAGCACGAAATATTTCTAAAACCTTTAAAATAATTGAAGGATACGGTATTCGAAAAACGGTCCATAAGCCCAGTGTAATTTCCGGACTCCAGGCTAAAACGAACAGAATGCACAAAACTGCCGCCATGCTGTAACCAAATGCTCCCTGTTTTTTTATTTTATTTTTAGCAATACAAATTCCCAAAGCACATCCGGCTAACAACAATATCCCCAATCCCAGATAGCCGAACCCTTCTCCTTGCCCGTTTCTCATAGGCAGCGAAGCCAAAAGGGTCTTATAAGATGCCGGGTTGATCAGGCTGTTTATATTTGCACTGTAAAGGCCCAGTCCTTTTTCCGCCATGCTGCCGGACTCCGAAAAAGCGCCTACAGCGCTTAAAACTCCCAGGTCTGCGACAACTGCTGCGACCGCAAAAATGAGGTTCTCCTTCCATTGACGATTTTCAATCAGATCCTGGAGACAGAACCCAAACATGAAAATCATAATCATCGGAACAAAATAAATATGCACCAGCGAGGCGGTGATGAGCAATCCCATCCAGGCCGCTGTTTTCCGCCGAAACGTTGAAAAATACGGTTTATATATCCATATCGCTATCGCCAGAAGAATAATCCAATGGCCCGCCAATGCCGTATGCCCATACATTCGCTGCAATACATAGGGTGATAAACAAAAAAATCCGCCCCCGATCCAGCACAACCAATGATTTTCTGTGCTTTTTCGCAAAATAACCGGAGAAATGCCCCCTATTAAAAAATAGGTCATCAGACCCCAAATTCCAAAATACTGGAAGGTGTCCGGCAAAATCGGGGACAATATTTTGAAAAATATCGCAAACAGCGGTATTGAATCTGTAAATACAATACTTGACACATCCGGATATATGATCCCGTCAATCTGCCCCAGCGGGAAATGCCATTCCGATGCGCGAAAAAATTTCCAGCCAATATAATGCTGTGATATGTCCTGACCGTTAAGAAGCCATGAGTCATCGGTGACATTAAGCACCTGCCATCCATAACAGAAAAAAAATACAATCATCCCGATCAGACTTCCCACAATGAAAAGCCTTCCGATTTCTTTTTTAGTTATACTCTGATATATGCTGTCTGCACGATTATTCATTGCTGTATAATCCTTCGAAAAAATCAATATACTTCCGGGTTACAATATCCCAATCAAAATTTTCAAGTACAAACTTCCGGCCATTCTCGCCCATTTTGGAAGCGGTATCCGGATGCTCTATATAATAATTCACCTGACCTTCAAATTCAAAATAATTGTCAAAATAAAAGCCGCCCTGGGAGGTGACTGCAAAATGCTTTGTCACATCGCAGCCTTTATGGACTAATACCGGCCTTTTGCACAGCCAGCTTTCCATAATAACAAAGGAAAAACTCTCATGCTTTGACGGCTGGCAAAGCGTCAGCGCCGCGCCATAAGCATCATATTTATCCTGAATAGGCACAAAGCCCAGATCGTAAACGTCCCCATGGACGGATTTTGGAAGTTTCACACTGCCTCCGCCGATCAGCACCAGCTTCAGATTGTTTTTATTTCTCTTTTTATATTCTGCAAAATAACGAATCAATGTGTATATATTTTTTCCAACGTCCTTCCGTCCCGCATATAAAATAAAGGGTTCCCAAATATCATACTTGGCCCGAAAACGTTCCTCATCATAGACAAGCCCCGTATCCAGTCCAAGTCCGGGTGTAATCAGCTTCTGCCCGGCTGTATGGTAAACCCGCTCTGCCAGTACTTTTTCCGGTTCCGCATTGAAAATCATACCCTGTATACTTGAAAAGGCTTTTTTAAAAACATCCATATAGATATAGGCCTCTTCGTGGAAGCATGGAATAAGAACCGCTTTCTCAGGACATATTTTACACATCTGATAGACCGGCCCAAACATATAGGGAATACCGACAAAACAATGGTATTCATTTTTATGCTGCTCAATATATTTGTACATATCGGGACTGTTAATCATCTCCCGGCAGAAAATTTCCTCTTCCGCCAAGGTCAACAATTCATCATTCATAAGTTTTATATTCACCCGGTTAAAGGCGTCCACATTCCGCTTCCGAACCTTAAACCGGCGAACCGGGATTCCATTTTCCTCTGTCAGCCCCGGCTTATGAAAGTTCTCATTCCAGTCGGCTGTAAACTCCCGAACACAGGTCGTCAGGATTTCTATAGAAATGCCCGCCTTATGCAAATGTTCGGTAACTCCGCGAAGCGCCATCTCGGCTCCCCCCGGAATATTTTGTCCATGCCATGGCACTACAAATCCTATTTTTTTCATCACTTGTCACCTGCAATAAACGCTTCTAATATTTCTAAAAACTGTTTTTTAACTTTGTCGTGCTCAAAATCCTTCAGTCGCTGTCTCTGCCCTTGAACGATCTGTTCCTGAAGCTTAGGATCCGATACGATTGAATGAATCGCCTCCGCAACAACCTCCGGCGCTTTGTCTTTGAGCAAAAAGCCGCTTCCGCCCAGGGTTTCCCCGACAGCGCAGCTGTCATAAGCGAGTAC
>ENA-ORNG01001026-ORNG01001026.1-human-gut-metagenome-genome-assembly--contig:-NODE-1026-length-21500-cov-5.916158_pt1 | contig 21500 bp, 20 predicted proteins | sample MGYA00242113_ERZ509018 | MGnify/ENA primary metagenome ERZ509018 (study PRJEB26280, sample SAMEA2338711) | human gut metagenome | biome: human gut; feature: human-associated habitat; material: faeces... | reverse complement strand
GGCTGAACGGTCGGTCTTGGTTGGGTCACAGGCTCCGGTTGAGGCTGCCGGTATGCTTGGGAGGAAAGGTCCTCGATGTTTTGGTTGACCGGTTTGGGACGTGTGGCGGGAGAGCCTCGTCCGGCGCGGGCAGACTGAGAAGCGTTCTGGCGCGCTTTTTTTGCCTTGATTTCATTGAGAATATCATCGACATCATACTGCTTGCTCATCTTCAAATCTCCTTTTTCCTATCCCTGACAGGAGAGTTAATTCTTTTTGACAAAGGACGGCAGACCGCTGCGCTGACGGACTGCCTCATAGATCACGATGGCTGCGGCAACCGAGGCGTTGAGCGAGTTGACCTGACCATTCATCGGCAGCGAAACGACAAAGTCACAATGCTCCTTGGTCAGACGGCTGACACCGCTGCCCTCTGCACCGACGACGATACCGATCGGACCGCCCATGTCGGTCGAGCACCAGGGCTGTCCGTCCATGTCGGCGCAGAAAATCCACAGACCCTTCTGCTTGAGCTCCTCGATGGTGGACACGATGTTGGGTACCCGTACCACCGGCATATATTCCACCGCTCCGGCGGAGGTTTTGGCAACGGTGGCGGTCAGACCGACGCCGCGGCGTTTGGGGATGATGACCCCGTGTGCGCCTGCCGCTTCGGCGGTACGGATGATGGCGCCGAGATTGTGCGGGTCTTCGATGTTGTCACAGATGATAACAAAGGGAGGCTGGTCGCCGGCTTTCTGGAAGATGTCCTCCATGGTGGAAAAATCATGGCAGGCAGCCATGGCGACAACGCCCTGGTGGACCACTCCTTCGCAAAGGGTGTCCAGCTTTTGTGCTGCCGCATCCTTGATGGGAACGCCCGCCTGTTTGGCAAGGGCGATGATTTTGCCCATGCTGCCGCGGTCGGCTCCTTTGAGGATATAGATGCAGTCGATCGGGCGACCTTTTTTCAGCGCTTCGGCAACGGCGTTGCGTCCTGCGATGACCGAGCTTTCACGGGATTGGTTTTCAGATACAGTTTCTCTGGGCACGTGCAATACCTCCGAAAAATATGTCAAATTTGGTTTGGCGAATGGTGCGCCGCCGGACAACAGACCGGAAGCGATTCAGTAGTTTTCATTATAGCATATTTTGGAAGGATTTGCATTGTAAAAGGAAAAAGTTTGGGGAAAAAGTTTTACCGCTGTCCGTAAAGCGCATCAGTGCAGCAGCAAAAAGGTCAGGGTACCGCCTGCCGCTGCGGAAAGCAGCAGAGAAAGACCCTGCCACAGGTATCTGTGGTTGCACAAAAATGCCGGGCGGGCGCGGTGCAGCAAAGGAGCGCGGATGCTGCCTAAAAAATGCTGCGCCTGCGATTCCAGTGTTTTTTTGCAGGAGTCTGCCTGGCTGTCCTTCAGATACAGCACAGCGCGCTCAAAGTAAGGGTTTTGGGTGTCGTTGATTTCGATGATGCGTTTGTTGGTTCCTCGTACCATGGGGAGTACCACCTTTCTTGTTTAAAGTAACGGGAGAGTTGTTAATAACTCTGTTGATAAAGTTGAAAACAATGGGAAAATCAGAAATTATCCAAAAAGTATAAGAAAATCCGACAGAAAAAGCGGAGCGAGTCAGAAATCAGTTGATAACTCAGTTGAAAATGTGGAAAATATCTGAAATAAAAGCCTTTTGCTCCGGGAGAAATTTGTGAATAGCTGTGAAAACGGATTTTACATTTGGTAATATTCTTTTAACACAAACGGGAAATTTCCGAAAAATATCCTCTTGATGGTTTAGTATGGCTCTTTGGAAATAGTTTTACACACGCTGCAGAAGAAAACGGATGTCGAATTTTGTTGAAAATAGCATGGATAATGGAAGCATTCGGTAATTTTTGAAGAAATTTAAAAGTTTTTCCGTAACAGATTGACATTTCATAGCAAAAGAGTAAAATAATTTTGTAGATTTAATATAGATTTGCAGGATTCTATATGGACATTACCTTACGGGTTTTGCGGTGAAAAGGGCTGTGACCCTCTTTCTTCTGCAAACGGTATAAGCCTGCAAGTCCGATTTTTTATTACCACAGTCTTGGGAGGTCTTTTCAAATGAAACGGGAAGGTCAAATCAGCGTCAATTCCAAAAATATGTTTCCAATCATTAAAAAGTGGCTGTATTCGGATAAGGACATCTTTTTAAGAGAGATTGTTTCCAACAGCTGCGACGCAATCAAAAAGCTCATCAGCCTACGCGGCATCGGACAGGCGCCGCAGGAGGACGGCTACCAGCCGAGGGTGGAGGTGCGCATCGACAGCGAGAAAAAGCAGCTGATTGTTTCGGACAACGGCATCGGTATGACCGAGGATGAGGTAGAACGCTACATCACCCAGGTTGCTTTCTCCGGTGCAGAGGAATTTTTGCAGAAGTACGGAGAGGATGCCAGCGAGGCGGCAGGCATCATCGGTCACTTCGGTCTGGGCTTCTATTCGTCGTTCATGGTGTCCGACACCGTCGAAATTCAGACCCTTTCCTTCCAGCCGGATGCAAAGCCGGTTCACTGGACCTCTTCCGGAGAGGACAGCTATGAAATCGAGGACGGCGAGCGCACCGAACACGGAACCACCATCATTATGAACATCACCGAGGGTGAGGAGGAATTTTTGCAGGAGAGCCGCATCCGCGAAATCCTGAACAAATACTGCCAGTTCATGCCCTATGAAATCTATCTGAATCCGCACGACGAGCAGCGTCCGGTGTACGATAAGGACGGCAACGTGGAGAAGAACGAGGACGGCACCGATAAGATGCGCACTGTCAAACCGCTGCCGGTCAACGACACCCAGCCGTTGTGGCTGAAATCCCCGAGCGAGTGTACCGACGAGGAGTACAAAGCCTTCTACCAGAAGGTGTTCATGGACTTCAATGAGCCGCTGTTCTGGATTCATCTGAACGTCGATTACCCATTTAACCTCAAGGGCATCCTGTATTTTCCAAAGCAGGTCAACCGTCTGGAGGTGGTTCCGGGACAGGTCAAGCTGTACAGTAACCAGGTCTTTGTTGCCGATAACATCAAGGAGGTCATCCCGGAATTTTTGCTGCTGCTCAAAGGTGTCATCGACTGCCCGGATATGCCGCTGAACGTTTCCAGAAGCTTTTTGCAAAACGACGGACAGGTCCAGAAGATTGCCCAGCACATCACCAAGAAGGTATCGGACAAGCTGCATCAAATCTTTAAAAACGACCGGGAAACCTATGAAAAATATTGGAACGACATCTCTGCCTTCATCAAGTTCGGCTGCCTGAAGGATGAAAAATTCTATGACCGCATGAAGGACATCCTGTTGCTGCATACCATCGACGGAGAGTACAAAACACTCGAGGAGTACCCGAAGGCGGACGAAAACAAGATTTATTATGTTACCGACGAAAATTTGCAGGCGCAGTATATCTCAATGTTCCGTCAGAACGGGCTGACCGCTGCGGTGCTGACCCATGTGATTGACCCGCACTTTATCAGTATGCTCGAATATAAGGAGCAGGAGAAGCTCAAATTCCTGCGCATCGACTCGGACCTTGGCAGCGCGCTCAAGACCGAGCAGACCGAGGAGGAGAAACAGCAGCAGGAGGAACAGGACAAACAGCTGATCGAGCGCTTTAAACAGGCGCTGCCGGAGGAAAAGCTGGAGTACCAGGTGGAAAGCTTAAAGAGCGATGAAACACCGGCAGTCATCCTGCTGTCTGAGTATGCCCGCAGAATCCAGGATATGAGCCGCGCCTTTGGAGAAAGCTTCGGCGGTCCTGCACAGGTAACTTTGGTGCTCAACCGTGAGAACCCAATCATCCGCTCGCTGGAGACGCTGCCGGACGACAAGCGCGAGCTGGTTTGCAAGCAGGTGTATGATTTGGCACAGCTGGCACACAAGCCGCTGAGCGCAGAGCAGATGCAGGGCTTTATGCACAGAAGTATGCAGCTGCTGGGCATGGTCACCGGGGAAAGCCATCAGTAAACCGACCGGCAGTCCACAACAAAGGAGGAGCAGGGATGACAGAACAGCAGAAGCTCAGGGAGCTGCTGGAAAACAGCAGCCACATTGTTTTCTTCGGCGGAGCAGGAGTGTCGACCGAATCCGGCGTGCCCGATTTTCGCAGCGAGGACGGGCTGTACGGCAGCAAGCAGGCAAAGACCTACCCCTATCCTCCCGAAACGATGCTCAGCCACAGCTTTTTTAAGCGGCACACCGAGCAATTTTTTGAATATTATTTTGACAGGATGGTGTATCCGCAGGCAAAGCCGAATGCTGCGCACTATGCGCTGGCAGAGCTGGAAGCACAGGGTAAGCTGTCGGCGGTCGTCACCCAGAATATCGACGGGCTGCACCAGCAGGCGGGCAGCAAGCGGGTGTACGAGCTGCACGGCAGCGTGCTGCGCAACCACTGTATCCGCTGCGGCGCTTCCTATTCGCTCGAGCAGATGCTGGAGTACAAGGGCAAGGGGGTTCCGCGCTGCTCCTGCGGCGGGGTCATCAAGCCGGATGTAGTGCTGTATGAAGAGAGCCTGGACAGCGATGTGCTGGAGGGCGCAGTGCGCCACATCATGGCAGCCGACCTGCTGATTGTGGGCGGCACCTCGCTGGCAGTCTATCCGGCGGCGGGTCTGCTGCAATACTACGGCGGCAGGGAGCTTGTGCTCATCAACAAAACCGAAACGCCGTATGACCGCAAAGCCTCGCTTGTGATTCGCCAGCCAATCGGCAAGGTGCTGTCAAAGGCAGTAGAAGGCTTGTAAAAGAAAACAAGACCACTTCCTAAACGGAAGTGGTCTTGTTGCAGTTTATCGGATGACAATATCGACGATGTTGACCCGCCTGCAAAAAGAAATGAAAAGATTTGCCTTGACGAAGCGGCTTTAAGAGGTTAAAATGAAGGAGAAAAACAGGGCGTTCAAAAGCTCCTGGGAGCAGAAAGGAAATCGGAAACTATGAAAGCAAGAATCCCAAAGCACAGAGAATTTGTAATCAATCTGGAAACGACTGCTGAAGAAAGACGCGAAGAATGCTGGGCAAAGCTGGAAGCCATCCTGGAGGACTACAAAAAGGAAGGCAAATCGGTCTATACCCCATCCTTTATCGAGGACAACGAGGAGAAGGTCAAGGCTTTGCAGGCAGAGTACGGATTTGAGTACACCATCGAGCTGAAATAAGAAAAAAGGCAGCGGACCCGCTGCCTTTTTTATATAGCTATGGCAAAAATTCTGCGGCGGTTCTGCCCTTTTTTGACAGGCTTTTTGCCGCTTTGACAGCGCTGCGGGTATAATTTTTAAAATAGACACAATTTATTTAAAGAAACACCCCTGCACAGTTTGACAAAAAGGGGTTTGTAGAGTTACAATATCATAGACGTGCTGTAAACAAAGAATAGCCGTTGTCTTCTTATTAAAAAAGAAACCCCGACAAGGGAAAAGATAGAGAACAGTTCCCCAGGCAGGAGGAAGGCTCCAAAAGCACATCCGATGTCACCCCAGGGACAGTTCCTTTTAAAAATGAGGTGTAAAAAAATTATGGGATTGATGGATAAAATCTTTGGGACCTACTCTGAAAGAGAGCTCAAGCGAATCTATCCGATTCGCGACAAGGTCCTTGCGCTGGACGAACAATTTTCCAAAATGTCCGACCAGGAGCTGAAAGCGATGACTCCAAAGCTCAAGGAGCGTTTGAGCAACGGAGAGTCGCTGGATGACATCCTGCCGGAAGCATTTGCTACCTGCCGCGAGGCTGCCTGGAGGGTGCTGGGCATGAAGCACTTCCCGGTGCAGATTGTCGGCGGTATCGTGCTGCATCAGGGTCGTATTGCAGAGATGAAGACCGGTGAAGGTAAGACACTGGTTGCTACCCTGCCGGTTTACCTGAATGCGCTGACCGGAAAGGGCGTCCATGTTGTCACCGTCAACGACTACCTTGCAAAGCGTGACTCGGAAGAGATGGGCAAGGTCTACCGCTGGCTGGGACTGACCGTCGGTCTGGTCATCCACGACATCGAGCCGGCAGACCGCCAGAAGGCATATAATTCGGACATTACCTATGGAACCAACAACGAATTTGGTTTTGACTATCTGCGTGACAATATGCAGATTTATAAAGAAAACCGTGTACAGCGCGGTCATTACTTCGCCGTTGTCGACGAGGTCGACTCGATTTTGATTGACGAGGCTAGAACCCCGCTGATTATCTCCGGCAGAGGAGACAAATCCACCGACTTGTACAAGGTAGCGGACCGCTTTGCCCGTACCCTGAAGATGTACAAGGTAAAAGAGCTGGATGATAAGGAAGAGCACGACGATGTTATTGATGCCGATTACATCGTCGACGAAAAGGCAAAGACTGCAACTCTGACCAAATCCGGTGTTAAAAAGGCGGAAGAATTCTTCGGCTTGGAAAACCTGATGGATATGGAAAACTCCACCATCCAGCACCACATCAACCAGGCAATCAAGGCGCACGGCACCATGCAGCGCGACATCAACTACGTTGTCAAGGACAATGAGGTTATGATCGTCGACGAGTTCACCGGACGTATCATGAACGGACGTCGTTACAGCGAGGGTCTGCATCAGGCAATCGAAGCAAAAGAGGGTGTAGAGGTCAAACGGGAATCCAAGACACTGGCGACCATCACCTATCAGAACCTGTTCCGTATGTATGAAAAGCTGTCCGGTATGACCGGTACCGCGATGACCGAGGAGCAGGAGTTCCGCGAAATCTACGGCATGGACGTTATCGAGATCCCAACCAACAAGCCGGTCATCCGAAACGATATGCCGGACGTGGTTTATAAAACCGAGAACGGAAAATTTAACGCCGTTGTCGAGCAGGTAAAAGAGTGCCATGAAAAAGGACAGCCGGTTCTGGTTGGTACCGTTTCGATTGAAACCTCCGAACGTCTGAGCGCACTGCTCAAACGTCATGGCATCAAGCATCAGGTGCTCAACGCCAAGTACCACGAGAAGGAAGCAGAGATCGTTGCACAGGCAGGTCAGTATGGAGCAGTTACCATTGCGACCAACATGGCAGGTCGAGGCACCGACATCATGCTGGGCGGTAACGCCGAATACCTTGCGAAAAACCAGATGCGCAAGGAAGGTTACTATGAAAACCTGATTGTGGAAGCAACCGGCTTTGGAGATACCGATGACGAAGAGATTATCGAAGCCCGCCAGCGCTTCACCGAGCTTTCCAAAAAGTTTAAAGAAGAGCTGCGCCCGGAGGCAGAAAAGGTCAAGGAAGCAGGCGGTCTGTTCATCGTCGGCACCGAGCGCCACGAATCCAGACGTATCGACAACCAGCTGCGCGGACGTTCCGGTCGACAGGGTGACCCGGGCTGCTCCCGTTTCTACCTCTCGCTTGAGGACGATCTGATGCGTCTGTTCGGCGGTGACCGCATCAACAGCATGATGGATTCGCTGAAAATCGACGAGAACACCCCGATTGAAAACCGCATCCTGAGCAACACCATCGAAAGCGCCCAGAGAAAGATCGAAGGACGTAACTTTGGTATTCGTAAGAACGTTCTGCAGTTTGACGACGTTATGAACAAACAGCGTGAGATCATCTACGCACAGCGCAACAAGGTGCTGGACGGAGAGGACCTCAAGGAGTCCATCCTTTCCATGATGGACGAGACGGTCGATTCTGCAATGGCAATGTATATGCCGGAGGGCGTGGAGCCGGATCACTGGAACATGGAAGGCTTCCGCAACTACTTTATCGGGCTGATTGCCGGTTCCCTGCTGGAGCTGGAGGATGATGAGCTCAAGAAGGTAGACCGCAAGGAGCTGGGCGAGCAGATCAAAGAGAAGGTTCACCAGCTGTACGCCAAACGCGAGGAGGAGCTGGGCGAGAACATCACCCGCGAACTCGAACGCGTAGTTCTGCTCAAACAGGTCGATACCAAGTGGATGGACCACATCGATGCGATGGATGAGCTGAAGAAGGGTATTTCGCTGCGCTCCTATGGACAGAAGGACCCGGTTGTTGAGTACAGAATCGAAGGCTTCGATATGTTCGATGAGATGATTGCCGGTATCCGTGAGGAAACCGTCAAGATTCTCCTGCTGGCTCCATTCCGCAAGCCAAACGCACCAATGCCACAGGAAGCGCCAAAGCGTGAGCAGGTTGCTCAGCCGACAGCCACCAGCTCGGACGGTACCGTAGCGCCTGCTACTATCCGCCGTCAGGGCAAAAAGGTCGGAAGAAATGACCCATGTCCATGCGGAAGCGGCAAAAAGTATAAAAACTGCTGCGGCAGATAAAGGATAACAAAGAAACCGGAAGCAAAGTCTGTAACGCAGCTTTGCCTCCGGTTTCTTTGTTCCTGTTAAAAATAAAACAGAGCAGGAAAGAAGAAGCCGGCTCTGTGTAATCTATGGAGGTGTGAACCAGATGAACATTACCGGGGATCGCATGAAATTTTTGCGCCTGCTGTCGGAAAAATATCCAACAAGGCAGCAGGTCTGCACAGAGATCATCAATTTGCAAGCCATCCTGAACCTGCCCAAGGGGACTGAGCATTTTATGAGTGATCTGCACGGAGAGTACGAGGCTTTTTTCCACATCCTGAACAATTCTGCCGGTGTTATCCGGGAGAAGGTGGACATGGCATTTGAAGAGGTGCTGACCGCGCGGGAACGCTCCAGCCTGTGTACCCTGATCTACTACCCGCAGGAAAAGCTGCGCAGGATACGCGAAGAAGGGCGAAACACCGAGGAATGGTATCGCTTTGTGCTGCAAAAACTGATTGACCTTGCAAAGCTGCTTTCTTCCAAGTACACCCGCTCAAAGGTTAGAAAGGCAATGCCCAGCGAGTACAGCTATATCCTGGATGAGCTGCTGCACGCACAGCCGGACGAGGACAACAACCAGCTGGTCTACCACAGCAAAATTATCGACACCCTGCTGCGTCTGGAGGAAGGGGATGACTTTATCATCGCGCTGTCCAGCCTGATCAAACGCTTGGCGGTGGACCATCTGCACATCGTCGGCGACATCTTCGACCGAGGGGAGCGACCGGACGCCATCCTCAATATGCTGATGGACCATCACTCGTTGGACATCGAATGGGGCAACCACGACATTTTGTGGATGGGTGCTGCCTGCGGCAGTCAGGCGTGCATCGCTGCTGTGGTGCGCAACTGCCTGTCCTATAACAACATCTCGGTGCTGGAGCAGGGTTATGGCATCAGCCTGCGCCCGCTGGTGCTGTTTGCAGAAAAGATGTACGACGAGGAGGACCCAAACAAGGCAGCCAAAAAGGCAATCTCCATCATCCTGTTTAAGCTGGAGGGACAAATCATCCGCCGCAACCCGGAATATCAGATGGAGGACCGCCTGCTGCTGGATAAGGTGGACTATGAAAACGCCTGCATAGAGCTGGACGGCAAAAGCTATCCGCTCAAGGAAAAACATTTTCCGACAGTGGACCGCGACGACCCGTACAAACTTTCGCAGGCAGAACGGGAAATCATGGATGAGCTGGAAAAGCTGTTTTTGGAAAGCGAGCAGCTACAGCGCCATGTCGAATTTTTGTACAGCCACGGCAGTATGTATCAGGTGTTCAACGGCAACCTGCTGTTCCACGGCTGTGTGCCGCTGGATGAGGACGGAGCACTCAAGGCTATCCATCTGGAGGGAAGGATTTATCAGGGCAGAAGCTACATGGATTATGCGGATATGGCTGGGCGTTCTTCAACGAGGACCCGCCGCAGCGTTATCTGGATTTCATGTGGTATCTGTGGTGCGGCAGCAATTCTCCGCTGTCGGGCAGGGTAGTCAAAACCTTTGAACGCACCTTCATCGAGGACAAATCCACCTGGGAGGAGCCGAAGAACCCATACTACGAATACCAAAGCTCCGAGCCGGTCTGCCGGATGCTGCTGCGGGAGTTTGGGCTGTATTCGGAAAATTCCCATATCATCAACGGACACACACCGGTTCACGTCAACCAGGGAGAAAATCCGCTCAAGGCACACGGCAGGCTGATTGTGATTGACGGCGGCTTCTGCAAAGCCTACCAGAAAACCACCGGGATTGCCGGCTATACGCTGATTTTTAACTCACACGGGATGCGCTTAAAATCTCACCAACCATTCTCGGGAATGGAAGCTGCGCTCGAAGAAAACATGGACATCGACTCGGAGTCCCAGCAGGTGGTGACCTTCCCCAAGCGTGTGATGGTAGCCGATACCGACACCGGAGAACGATTGAAGGAACAGATTGCAGATTTGGAGGACCTGCTGACTGCCTACCGCGAGGGTTGGATTGCAGCCAAAGCAGAACGATAAGCATAGTTTACAATAAGAAAAGAGGAGCCGAAACCGTATGTACAGTTTCGGCTCCTCTTTGTGTTTATAAACGGGAGAAAAAATCCTCGTATCCAAATTGTTTGACCAGATACCCCTGTCCTGCAAGGTCCCGCCAGAGGATGGAAGGCAGGGGCATTCCGTTAAAGGTATTGGTTTTGACCATGGTGTACAGCGCCATGTCCTCAAATACCAAGCGTTTTCCCGGACAAAGCGGCTGGTCGAAGGAATAGTCGCCGATGATGTCACCCGCCAGACAGGTTGGACCGCCCAGACGATAGGTGTATGGCTTTTCTCCGGCTTCTCCGCTGTTTAAAAGAGGCGGACGGTAGGGCATCTCCAGAACATCCGGCATATGGCAGGCGGCAGAGGTGTCCAAAATGGCAATCTCCATCCCATTGTGCATCGTTTCCAGAACGCTGCTCACCAGAAAACCGGCATGGTAAACGGTCGCTTCACCGGGTTCCAGATAAATCTGCACATCATAGCGGTCGCGAAAATGCTCGATGACCGAAATCAGGCGCGGAATGTCGTAATCAGGGCGGGTGATATGATGACCGCCGCCGAAGTTGAGCCAGTGCAGCTGGTGCAGATATTTGCCGAAGCGTTCTTCAAAAGCTTTGGCAGTCGCTTCCAGGTCATCGGAGTTTTGCTCGCAGAGGGTGTGGAAGTGCAGTCCATCCAGCAAAGGCAGCAGAGATTCATCGAAGTTGGAAAGGGTAGTGCCCAATCGGGAGCCGGGTGCGCAAGGGTCATAGATGGCATGACCCTCCTGGGTGGAATGTTCGGGATTGATGCGCAGACCGACGGATTTTCCGGCAGCTTTTGCCCGTAAGGCGTAGCGGCGCAGCTGGGCAGGGGAGTTAAAGACCAGATGGTCGGCAAATTGCAGAATCTGCTCAAATTCCTCTTCGCGGTAGGCAGGGGAGAAAACATGGGTTTCTCCGCCAAAGTGCTCATGTCCCAGTCTGGCTTCATACAGACCGCTTGCGGTACTGCCTGCCAGATATTCCCGCATGATTGGGTAAACCGAATACATCGAAAACGCCTTTTGTGCCAGCAGGATGCGGCAGCCGGTGCGGTCGCTGACCTCTTTGAGGCGGGAAAGGTTGCGTCGCAGCCTTGCTTCATCCACCAGAAAGTAGGGTGTAGGGAAGCAGGCAAGATCAACGCGCTGCATTTAGTCTACCAGGACCGGATCGCGGTCTTCCTTCCATGGCAGTCCCCACTGGTTGAGTGCATCCATAAACGGGTCTGGATCAAACTCCTCCATGTTGTGTACACCCGGCTGGTTCCATTTACCGGTCATGACCATCATGGCGCCGATCATGGCAGGCACACCGGTGGTGTAGGCAACCGCCTGCGATCCGACCTCCTTGTAGCATTCCTGATGGTCACAGATGTTGTACAGATAGTAGGTCTTGTCCTTGCCGTCTTTTTTGCCGCGGAAGATACATCCGATGTTGGTTTTGCCGACGGTGCGCGGTCCTAGAGAGGAAGGGTCCGGCAGAACCGCCTTTAAAAATTGCAGCGGGATGATTTCCTTTCCTTCATACAGAATCGGCTCGATGGAGGTCATGCCGACATTTTCCAGACATTTCAGATGGGTCAGATAGCTTTGACCAAAGGTCATAAAGAATCGGATGCGCTTGATGCCGGGGATATTCAGTGCAAGGCTTTCGATTTCTTCGTGGTGCAGCAGGTACATATCCTTTTTGCCGACACCCTCAAAGGTGTACTCGCGTTTGATTTCCATTGGTTCGGTCTCGACCCAATGACCGTCTTCCCAGTAAGAGCCGTTGGCAGAAACTTCGCGGATGTTGATTTCAGGGTTAAAGTTGGTGGCAAAAGGATAGCCGTGGTCGCCGCCGTTGCAATCCAGGATGTCGATGTAGTTGATTTCATCGAACTCGTGTTTTAAAGCGTAGGCAGAAAAGACGCTGGTGACACCCGGGTCAAAGCCGCTGCCGAGCAGGGCGGTGATGCCGGCTTTTTCAAATCGCTCGCGGTATGCCCACTGCCAGCTGTATTCAAATTTCGCGGTGTCCTCCGGTTCGTAGTTGGCGGTGTCGACATAGTGGGTTTTGGTGGCAAGGCAGGCATCCATGATGGTCAAATCCTGATAAGGCAAAGCCAGATTCAAAACGACATCCGGCTTCTCCTGCTCGATCAGAGCAACCAGCTCTTCGACCTTGTTTGCATCCACCTGTGCAGTGGTGATTTTGGTGGCGGTGGTGTTTTGCAGTTTTTCCTTGAGCGCATCGCATTTAGACTTGGTGCGGCTGGCAATACAGATTTCTTCAAATACCTCGCTGTTCTGGCAGCATTTGTGGATGGCGACAGAAGCAACGCCTCCGCAGCCGATAATCAAAACTTTTCCCATAATGGTAGACCTCCCTTGGAAGATAAATTTTATTTTTGAAATGCAAGCAGCATCTCGCGGACGATTTTACAGGCAACGATGGTGGAAACACCGCTGGGGTCGTAGTGCGGGCTTAATTCATTGACATCGCATCCAACGACCCGCAGTTTGGAGCAAACCAGGGTAGCAGCCTGGCGCAGCTGTTCAAAGCTGACACCGCCCGGCTCCGGTGTGCCGGTCCCGGGAAAGACCGAAGGGTCCAGGACGTCCAAATCTAAGGTGAAGTAGACCGGCTTGTCCTGAAGCTGGTCGATGACCTCTTCGAGGGTGGCAAAGTCAAAGCGATTGGTTTTCACATGGGTACGTCCCCACTGAAATTCTTCCCGGTCGCCTGAGCGGATTCCAAACTGGAAGATTCGACCGTTGCCAACCAGTTCCCAGCAGCGTCGAAGGACACAGGCGTGGGAGAGGGAAACACCGAGGTAATTCTCCCGCAAATCAGCGTGTGCATCAAAATGGATGACGTGTACATCGGGGAATTTTTCTGCCACGGCACGAAAGGCACCCAGTGTTACCAGATGCTCGCCGCCCAGCATGAACGGGCGTTTGTGTGAGGCAAGAATCAGGCGGGTTTGTTCGGTGATGGCATCCAATGCGGCGCGGCTGTCGCCAAAGCACAGCTCGAGGTCGCCGACATCAACGACATCCCCGTCGAGCAGGTCACGGTCCTGATAAGGACTGTAGCTTTCAATGCCGTAGGATTCGCGGCGGATGGCAGAGCTGCCAAAACGGGTTCCCGGGCGGTAGGAGGTGGTGGAATCAAAGGGTGCGCCGAACAGTACAGTGGAAGCAAAATGCCAGCCGGTGTCGCAGCCCATGAATACTTCAACATTTTTATTCAACATCTTTCAAAAGCTCCTCAACATAAGCGGGCAGATAAAATGCGCCCTTGTGCAGTGTGGTGGTGTAGTATTTGCAGCCCAATCCCCGCAGATTCCAACGGGCTTCGGCAAGGTCTTTGAGCGGATGGTACTTTTTGGAAGCAAAACCAAACAGCCAGTGACCGGAGGGATAGGTGGGGATGTGTGCCTGAAAGACCCGGCTGATGGGGAAGGATTCGACAATACGTTTGTGAGCACGCTGGCAAGCGGTGGCATCCTCATCGTAAAAGGGACTTTCATGTTGGTTGACCATGATGCCGTCCTCTTTGAGCGCTTTGTAGCAGCTGCCGTAAAACTCCCGGGTGAACAACCCTTCTCCGGGACCAAAGGGGTCGGTGGAATCGACGATAATCAGGTCATATTCATTTTCAAAGCGGCGGATAAACTTCAATCCATCCTCGTAATAGATGTGGACCCTGGGGTCATCAAAGCGGCAGGCGGTCTGCGGCAGGTACTTTTTGCAGACCTCCACTACCAGCTGGTCGATTTCAACAAGGTCGATCTGCTCGATTTCCGGGTAGCGGGTCAGTTCGCGGATGACGCCGCCGTCACCGGCTCCGATGACCAGCACCTTTTTGACACAGGGGTGAACTGCCATCGGGACATGGGTAATCATCTCATGATAGATGAATTCGTCCTTTTCGGTCAGCATCATGTAACCGTCCAGTGTCAGAAAACGTCCGAACTCGGGGGAATCAAAGATGTCGATGCGCTGAAACTCGCTCCTGCCGCTGTACAGCTGGCGGTCCACCCGAATGGACAGTTTAACGTTTGGGGTCTGTAATTCAGAAAACCAATATTCCATCTTCCTAAACTCCTTTGAGCACATTCAGCCGCTCGATCTGTGCATCCTCGGGACCGGTCATAGAGCAGCCTTTTTCTTTTGCGTATTCGATATAGTCCAGAATCGGTCCGGTGATGCGCTCGCCGGGAGCCAAAATGGGGATGCCGGGTGGGTAACACATCACAAATTCACTGCAAATGCGCCCTTGTGTCTGCCGCAGCGGCAGCGATTCCTTTTCGGCGTAAAAAGCATCCTGCGGGGAAACAGCCACCTCGGGTTCGATATATTCCTGCTTCATCAGGTTGGCTTTGTCCGGTTTGCCAAATCGCCGGCGCACCTCCGCCATAGCGCTGACCAGACGTTCCACATCCCGCTGCCGGTCGCCGATGGAAAGATAAGCAAGCAGATTGCCCAAATCTCCAAATTCAATTTGGATGTCGTATTCGTCCCGCAGCAGGTCATAGACCTCGATGCCGGCAAGACCGATGTCCAGCGTGTTGACCGCCAGTTTGGTGACGTCAAAGTCGTAGATGCTGTCTCCGTTGATCAGTTCCCGTGAATAGGCGTAGTAGCCGCCGATGGAGTTGATTTCTTTGCGGGCATATTCCGCCAGCTTGACCACCTCGGAAAACGCCTGTCTGCCGCGAAGCGCCAGGTTGCGCCGGGAGATGTCCAGGCTGGACAGCAGCAGGTAGGAGGCGCTGGTGGTTTGCGTTAGGTTGATGATCTGCCGGACATATCCTTCGTGCATGGAAGGACCGGTCAGCAGCACCGAGCTTTGGGTCAGACTGCCGCCGGATTTGTGCATTGAGACCGCAGCCATGTCGGCTCCCGCAGCCATGGCGCTGACCGGCATATTTTCACCGAAATACAGATGGGTGCCGTGTGCCTCGTCCACCAGACACTTCATTCCATGGCGGTGTGCCAGTGCAACAATGCCCCGCAGGTCGGAACAGATACCATAGTAGGTGGGGTTGTTGACCAACACCGCTTTGGCATCGGGATTTTGCTCGATGGCTTTTTCTACCTCGGATAGCTTCATTCCAAGCGGGATGCCCAAACGTTCATCACATTCGGGGTTGACATATACCGGAACGGCACCGCACAATACCATGGCGCCCATCACACTGCGGTGGACGTTGCGGGGCAGGATGATTTTTTCTCCGCGCTTTGCGACAGAAAGCACCATCGCCTGTACGGCGGAGGTGGTGCCGCCCACCATCAAAAAGGCATGGGCGGCGCCAAAGGCGTCGGCAGTCAGCTGCTCGGCTTCCCGAATGACCGAAACCGGATGGCACAGATTATCCAGCGGCTTCATCGAGTTGACATCGATGCCGACACAGCGCTCGCCCAGCAGCTCAACCAGCTCCGGGTTGCCGCGTCCTCGCTTGTGCCCGGGAACATCGAAGGGAACGACCCGCATTTTTTTGAAGTTTTGCAGAGCCTCATAGATGGGCGCTCGATTTTGTTCGAGCTTGTACATGATAAAAACCTCCTTTGTGGGGAATCTCGCTTGCAGGCAATCTTCCGTTGCAAAAATGTTAGTAGATATTGCGCCCGCTGAAGATTTCAATCATCTCTCGACGCAGGTTATTCATAATTTCCAGTCGGTTTTGCGGGGGCAGCTCATAGACATCGGTTTTAAACAGATAGTTTTGCAGGTCGATCTCCTTGAGCATCATCTTGGTGTGAAAGAGGTTGGCATCATAGACGTTGATGTCCACCGCATCATACCTGCGCAGGGTGGCAGGGTCGATGTAATCCTGGATGGAGGTGACCGGGTGATCCAGAAACAGCTTTTGACCGTTGATGTCGCGGGTGAAACCGCGCACCCGGTAGTCCATGGTGATAATATCGGAATCGAAGGAGCTGATGAGGTAATCCAAAGTAGAAAGAGGGGTGATGGCGCCGCAGGTGGCAACGTCGATGTCCACCCGAAAGGTGGCAAGGCAGGTTTCGGGGTGGTATTCCGGGTAGGTGTGTACCGTTACATGGCTCTTGTCCAGATGTGCCAGCTGGGTCTGACCGACGGGAATCATCGAACCTTCGGCAATCAGAATGGTGACCGAAGCGCCCTGCGGGTCATAATCCTGTCGTGCAATGTTGAGCACCTTTGCGCCAATCATGTCGGTCAGGGTGGTCAAAATATTGGTCAAACGCTCCGAATTGTACTGTTCGTCGATGTAAGAGATGTAGTCCCGCTGTTCTCTGGGCGTTTTGGCGTAACAGACGTCATAGATGTTAAAGCTCAACGCTTTGGTTAGATTGTTAAAGCCGTACAGCTTTAATTTTTCTCCCATCTCCTCAGCTCCTTTTAACGGGCAGGCAAGCCCTTGAGATTTTATGGCATAAAAAAAGCAAGCAGATACGCAGAAGCGTTTCTACTTGCTTGAAAAATCCCGATTTTCCTCCTGTTTTCCTTGCACAAAAGGCAGGCAACCCAAGAGAATAGAAGACATTAACCGGACAGTTGACCGGAAAATATCCCCCGGTGTCCTTATAAAACACCGGAAGAAGGATTACAAAAGATCAGAGTCTATATAGCAAATACTTACTTTTACTACTCTTATTGACCGTTTCACAAGTTGATGTACGAATCTACGCACTGGTTATAAAGTAACCAACTTATAAAATTTGAGCTTCTAACTCAATCAATAATGGTGACCTGTGTCACCGCTCGGCAGTTGACCCGGCTGTCCGTATGGCCTTAACCCGCACTGGGGTGGTCAAGAAATATTTGCATGGAACCTCTGATAAACTTTGTATCCCATACCTCCTTAATATAGCGGATTTTATTTTCGTTGTCAATATATTTTTGAATTTTTTTTAACAGGAGAAAAACTTAAAGCTGATAGACCATCTTTTCCTCCGTCCAGCCAGCCAGTGTTTTGGCAAGGTCATGGGCGTACTGTTTTGCCTTTGGCAGGCTGTGGTCCAGATAGTTTCCGCACTCGATGCGGCTGGAGCCGGGGATTTCCCCTTCAAAATGTTCGATGAAGGCACAGGTTTCCTGCACCAGCTCGATGGCGCGGGCTTTGGAGATTTTGTCCCGTGTGATGAAGTAAAATCCGGTGCGGCAGCCCATCGGACCGACGTAGAGGATGTTGTCCGAATCGGCGGTATTGCGCACATAGGTGGCAAACAGATGCTCGAAGGTGTGGATGCCGTCATTTTCCAGATAGACACCGGCATTCGGGGTTACCATGCGCACGTCGTAGGTGACAGCATCGCCGTCGATGCGGGAAAGGTACATCCCGGGAGTCAGCTTATCGTGGTTGACGCAAAAGCTTTCGATGCGTTTCATCTGATTTTCCTCCTTAGCGTGCGCTGCTCAGCATCTGCATGACGATGCCGGCAGAGTGGCGGGCAGCGGTTTCTTCAAAGTTGGTGGCAGATTCGGCTGCTTCCTCGTCTGCATTGTCGCTCATGGTGCGGATGATGACAAACGGGATGTCGTTGACACAGCAGGTGTGACCAATGGCAGCGCCTTCCATCTCGACACACATCGGGTGATGCTCCTCCACAATCTTGTTTTTGACCTCGGCGGATTCGATAAACTGGTCGCCGGTGGCAATCTTGCCGACAAAGCAGCAGGAGGAGCCGTGGTCGATCTGCTGGAAGGCTTCGACTGCCGATTCTACCATCAGTTCGCTGGCATGGATGCCGTCGATGTACGGTGGATAGTCGCACAGGAAGCGGGCGTTAAAGTCGTGGTAGCACAGCTCGCGGGAGATGACAACGTCGAGCACCTTCAAATCGTGGTGGACAGCGCCTGCGATGCCGGTGTTGATGATGCGCTCCACCTCAAAGCGGTCGATCATCATCTGGGTGGTGATGGCAGCGTTGACCTTGCCGATGCCGCAGCAGCAGACAACAGCCTCCTGTCCGCAGAGGATGCCTTCCCAGAAGAGCAGACGTCCGACCTTGATCTCGTTGAGGTCCTCCATCTGCTGCTTGAGCACTTCTACTTCAGACGGCATTGCGCCGATGATTCCCCATTTCATATTCTATCTTCCTTTCAGCTTGTAAATGTTTGGTCCTTGGTATCGGAACTTGCACCTATTATAGCACAGCGGCAGGCAAAAGAAAATTGTGCCGGCAGCTTTTCTACAAAAAAGGGCAGGACCCCAAAAGGTCCTGCCCTGCAAAGGTTTTTTATTTGGTGTAGTTGTCAAAGTAGCCCTGAACCAGGATGATCGGGGTGCCTTTGTCGCCGGAGCCGGAGGTCAGGTCGGCCAGCGAGCCGATCAGGTCGGTCAGGCGGCGTGGGGTGGTACCCTGGGATACCATCTGACCCTTCAGGTCCTCGTCCTTGTGGCGGATGTAGTCGGAGATGGCTTCCTTGAGGGCATCGCCGCTCAGGTCAGCAAAGTTGTTGTCTGCCAGATATTTGAGTTTGACCTCGTTTGGAGTGCCCTCCAGACCGGGAGTGTATGCAGGGGAAACAACCGGGTCTGCCAGCTCCCAGATTTTGCCGACCGGGTCTTTGAAGGCGCCGTCGCCATAGACCATGACCTCGATGTTTTTGCCGGTCTGCTCTTTGAACATAGCAGCAACGGTTGCAACAAACTGGTCGCAGTCCTTCGGGAACAGCTTGACGGTTTCCTCAGTTGCCTTGTTGGAGCCGAGCAGACCATAGGTCGGGTTGCAGCCGCTGCCGTTGACCGGTGCGGTCAGGATGTCGTCCAGACCCAGTACGACCGAAGCGCCTGCTTTTTTCAGGATGCGTTTGGTGCGATTTCTGGAGTGGATGTCGCAGGTCAGCACCTTGTCGGTGTAGTCGAGGATGGTCTTTGGATTGTTGGAAAGAACGATTTCTACCTCAGCGCCGCTTTCACGAATCAGCTCGGAGTAAAATTCAACATAGTCTACACCGGTGAATGGGTGCAGCACCTTGCCGAACAGCTCGCGGTATTTTGCTTCGGTCAGCACGTCGCTCCATGGGTTGACGCCCTTTTCGTCGAGCAGCTCCTCGTCGATAAGGTGGTTGCCGACCTCATCAGCCGGGAAGCTGAGCATCAGAACGACCTTTTTCGCGCCGCGGGCAATGCCCTTGAGGCAGACAGAAAAGCGGTTGCGGCTCAGGATAGGGAAGATGACACCGATGGTTTCTCCGCCAAGTTTGTTTTTGACATCGGCAGCGATGTCATTGATGTGCGCATAGTTTCCCTGTGCGCGTGCAACGACCGCCTCGGTTACAGCGACAACATCTCTGTCGTGGAAGGAAAAGCCTTCGCTTTTGCCTGCTGCCAGGACAGAATCGACGACGATTTTTGCAAGGTCGTCACCTTCGCGGATGATGGGCGCACGAACGCCGCGGGATACGGTACCTACCAGTCTTTCCATAATCAAAATCCCCTTTTCTTTTGGATCAATAAGGTTGCAGTTGGGCTTGTTTTGCCCAGATACTTTTATTATAATAGAAATATAAGGATAAGTAAAATAAATATATAGAATATTAAAGATAAGTGTGACTTATAGTTTGTGGAAAGGGGGAAGGGAATGCTTACCAAGCTGGAAAATTATCGGGTCTTTTGTAAGGTGGCGCAGCACAAAAGCTTTTCCGGTGCAGCGCAGGAGCTGTTTTTGTCGCAGCCGGCGGTCAGCCAGTCGGTCCGTCAGCTGGAGGAGCAACTGGGGATGCAGCTGTTTGTGCGCAGCTCCAAAAAGGTGGAGCTGACCCCGCAGGGCCGGGACGCCCTGGACGCCTGGGAGGGGCGGTGCAAGGTCATTGAGGAGCAGATGCTCCAGGGCTTCTCCCCGGAGGAGCGCGCCCAGCTGCGGGACTTTTTGGAGCGGACCTACCGCAACGTGGGGGGACACTTTCTGGAGGAGGAGACGCCATGAAGGATCTACGTACCATGGCCCGGTATCTGCGCCCCTGCCGGTGGGATTTTTTCGTTGCCATCCTGCTCCTGCTGGTGGAGGGGGACAACATGGACCTGGTCATCACCCTGGGGCTGCTGCTCCTGCTGGGGCTGGCGGATGACAGGAAGGAGGAGAAGCAAGGGGGGTGAGCTCCTCCTCAAATGCTGTGGAGCACCGTTCCGTCCGGCAGCTGAAAGGTGGTGCCGGAGGGGCAGGACTGGATGGGAGAATAGGCGGTCATGCGGTAGAGCAGCTCCTCCCCCTCCAGAGTCTCAGAGGAGATGAGCAGCCCGCTCTCCACGCTGATCCAGTAGCGGTCCACCCGCTCCCCGCCGGGGGCGGATACCTCCACATAGATGCAGGGGATGCCCCCCCTGGAGTCGTCGTAGCCGGTGCCGGTGATCTGCTCCGGGTCCGCGTCCAGCACGGTCTCATAGGTGGGGATGTGCTGGGCCAGATCGGCGGAGCCGCCCTCCGCCGGGGCGGTGAGGTAGTCGGAGGACCCCTCATACCAGTAGTAGACGGTGTCCTCGCTGATGAGGTCGTGGCGGATCAGACCGGAGGGGAGGACCTGACGGGTATGGGACCAGCCTCCGTCCACCCAGGTCTGGACGGAGGTGGCACTGGAGCCCCCGGTCCAGAAGGTCTCTACCGTCAGCTCCCAGTAATAGCTGGTGGAGCGCTCCAGGGTGCGGATGACGCTCTGGACGGTCTGGGGGGTCACCTCCACCCGCTGGAACAGCTCGGCGGACTGAGAGGAGCCTCCCCCCTCCTGGCTGCTGGAGGAGGCGCCGGGCTCAGGGAGCTGGATATGTTCGGTGCGCATAGAGAAGAGGCTGCGGCCGAAGCTGGTGAACATGGCCGCCACGATGAGAAGGGTGACGGCGATGGCGATGATCAGGCGGTTTTTTTGGTCCATGGCCGGCTCCTTTCTCGTGGGGTCAGACAGAGGTCAGGGATGGAAGGGGGCGGGGGGCTGCGCCCGCAGACCGAAGCGGTACTCGATGGCGTCAGCGATGCGCCCGCAGGCCCGGCCGTCGCCGTAGGGGTTGGCGGCGTGGGCCATGGCGGCATAGGCCGCCGGATCGGTGAGCAGGCGGGAGGCCATCTGGAAGATGGGCTCCTCCTCGGTGCCCGCCAGCTGGACCGTCCCCGCGGCCACCGCCTCGGGGCGCTCCGTCTCCCGACGCAGGACGAGCACCGGCTTGCCCAGGGCGG
>ENA-ORNG01001017-ORNG01001017.1-human-gut-metagenome-genome-assembly--contig:-NODE-1017-length-21579-cov-19.605603_pt1 | contig 21579 bp, 31 predicted proteins | sample MGYA00242113_ERZ509018 | MGnify/ENA primary metagenome ERZ509018 (study PRJEB26280, sample SAMEA2338711) | human gut metagenome | biome: human gut; feature: human-associated habitat; material: faeces... | reverse complement strand
GCGCCCCGGCCTCCGCCCCGGTTCTTGACGGCAGTAAAGGTTGCCATCTTAGGTCACCTCCCGCAGGAGCTGACGGAGCTGCTCGCTGATCTGCTGGTAACTCTCCGCAAACCTGTCACCGTACACCACGGTGACCTTTCCCATGTTGGCCAGAGTGGTGAGCTGGTTCAGGTTTCGTCCCTGAGCCTTCAGTTCAGTGAGCACCTGCTCCAGCCCGTCCACCCGCACGATTTCTTTTCCCAATCCGCTGTAGCACAGGTAATCGGTGACCGTCAGACCGGCGGTTTTCGCCTGTTCCTGAATGACTTTCTTGATACGGGGCGTCACCCGCAGGGTGATGATCTCGCTCTTTTTTACTCTCTGCATGGTTCCTCCCTTTCCCCCACAGGGGCCGGGTACGGGGCAGCGCCCCGAAACAGTGCATGGCGTATAGCCGGGCGCGATGCTTGCCCTCCCCAAAGGGAGGACTCTCCGTCGACAGGGCCGCCGCTTTCTCAGGGCCTTCATTGGCAGAAAGGGAAGACTGCAAGGGTGCAAAGCCCTTAGCCGGTTACATCCTTACACCCTTGCTCCGGCAGACGCCAGTACCACTGATTGCCTTGCTTTTCTGAGATGATGCCCAGATTTTTCTTGGCGATCATCAGCGTCCGTTCCGATACATCCAAATCTTTTGCTCGATTCAGAACGGCCTCAGCGGACATGGGAGTTATGAGCATCCGCTTTAATGTGTCCTCCATCTGAGTGGTTTTGGTGTGAAGCTTTCCGCCTCCCCCCAGCACATCATCAACAGAGAGATCACACACACCTTTCCAAAGGAAGCCATGTTCTTCATCCAGTTGAAACGCAATGGACTTTCCTTCCGGGGCAAGGCTGTTTTTATCTTGAGCTACGATCCGGATGGAGTGATCTTCTTTCAGCCGTCCCACCACCAGTACACTTCTGGCTGCTGCCCGGAAGTCGATGGAGCCAAGTCCACGATAGCCGGCTTTTAATCCCTGGGCTTTGTTCATGTGTCCGATGAGAATCACTCCACAGCCTGTGCGTTCCGCCATTCCAGCCACCCGTTTCAGAATGGGACGCACTTCGTTGGCCCGGTGCATGTCCACATCGTTTCCCAAATACGCTTGGATCGGGTCCAGTACAATGAGCTGTGCGCCAGTCTGATGAACCGCCTGTTCCAATCGCTCGTCACTGAGCGTCAGCTCCCGCTGGCTCTCATCAATCACCAGCACTCTGGAACAATCTGCTCCGGCAGCCTCCAGCCTGGGCTTAATGGTATCCGCCAGCCCATCTTCCGCTGTCTGGTAGATTACATTGATCGGTTCCAGCGCCTGTTCAGTCTCAGGCAAGGCCTCGCCACAGGTCAGTGCCGCAATAACCGCCAACACAAAAGTAGTTTTGCCTTCGCCGGGGTCTCCCTGAACGATCGTCAATTTCCCTCGGGGGAGATACGGGTACCAGAGCCACTTCACCTCCTCTGCCTGAATCTCTTCCATAGAAATCAGTCTCAAATCATGTTTCATCCTGCGTTCACCACCTCAATTTAATTCGATATTATTTTTTATATTTTTATTATCTAATTTTATGGTAGCATACTTCTTGACTTTTGAAAATAGGTAATGTATAGTTTTAATACATACACTATATCACTGCAATTAGATTCTCTACCGGAGGGAACTGTTATGGCTGTCCTGGGGAAAGATATATTTGATCTTTATCGCCCCCACACTCACACCAAAATTCAGTTCGGAGATAAGGGCTACTGGGTGGAGTGGGGTACTGACTGTCTGCCTTACGGATTAATCCTCACGGAAATCCTCAACTGCAGCATCACGGATTACTGCGCCAAGCTGTCTGCAGTAGAACAGGCCGTTGCTGCCCGTGACTCGAAGCAGTTATCGGAGCGGCTGGAGGCGCTGGTGCGTGCCTTTATGAAACTGCCGCTCTATCGGCTGTATATCCTGGAGCCGGGCGCCATTGAGCCGGCTTTTGTTTGGAAATCCATTGAAGCAGGACGGCATTCGGATCTGATTGCTGAAATGCTGAAAGACCCGGATGCATTTTTGTTGAAATACATCCGGGCCAGAGACGACATTTTATATATTCAAGAGCGCTATGGCTGGTTTCTGGAGTCCCTGTTTGAGGGCCAGCCATTTGAAAAGAAGAAAGGCCAGAAGAAGATACCTCTGGCCAAGCAGCTGACAGATCATTTTTTGGAAGCTCTGGTCAGCGGCGTCAGCTTAGGGGAGGATAATCAGATCGATGCTCCTCAGGTGAACATTCAGTACGCCGTACTGGAGCCGGAAGGCTGCCAGCCGGAACTGGTGGAAAAGATGTACTTTGACCGCCTGTTGGATTTCGTCTATGTGGAACTGATGCGCGGGATGCAGAAGGGCTTTGTCCCTAAGCGCTGTGCCAACTGCGGCCGGTGGTTTCTCCAGTATCCAGGAGCCACCTATGCTTACTGTGATGGACCGGCCCCCGGTCAGGAAGATAAGACCTGCCGGGAGATCGGTGCAACGGCCAGTTTTCAGGATAAGGTTCGCAACAACGAGATCTGGAAGCTGCACCAACGGGCCTATAAGAAGTACTTTGCCCGCACACGCAAGGGGACCATGAGCAAGCCGGAGTTCGAGAAATGGGCCCGGGACGCGGAGCGATTGCGGGATCAGGCGCTGAAAAACTGGGAAAAAGCGCAGACACCAGAGGAGAAGAAGCTGATCCAGGGCGAATTGGAAGCGGACCTAAATTGCGTGTGAGAAAAGGATATAGTCAGATAGCCTGTTGTGCTGGCTTTTATCCCTCGCATAGAATTTTTGGCACAATCAATCAAAGCGGACATCCATTTCGGTCTTATCGCACCGAGACGGATGTCCGCTTTCGTAGTGGTTCAGTTCATTTGAGAGTTCCCAGGCCAATTTGAATCCGCAGAGAAAGCTGTCTATGGAGCGCTCCTCCGCAATCAGATTTTGGGTATCAATGATCCGCAATACTAATTTTCTCTCTGGCTTTTCCAGCCGCTCGATGAGCTGTCGGTGGCAGTCATCGATTTCCTGCTCGGCTTCTTCCATGGGCAGAGGTGTATAGAATCTGTCATACAGCAGTTTCAGGGTGTCGTTCATGTGTCTCGCCTCCTTGTAGCAAGACACCATATCACAAAAACAGCAGAATATCCAGAGGAAAGAAAATCACATGGCATAAAACGGCGGTGTCAATTCTTCAAGAAAAAAGTCAAAAAAAGGGAAAGAGTGACAGCCGTTGTCCACGATATGTGCTATAATAGGCTCAAATCAGTCCTCAAAAGCCAGGAATTTTTGCGGCGCAACATCCAGTGCGACGGCGATGTCAAACAAAGTGTCCAGAGACAGCGCTTTTGAGATGTTGGGTGCCTCCAGGTGACCGATATAAGCGGGGGTCAGGCCGACCTGCTCCGCCAGCTCTTCCTGGGTCAGTCCCCTGAGCTTTCGGTAGTAGGCGATCTTTAACCCGATCTGACGGTATTGTTCAGCATAAATGGATTTCATAGGCGATTCCTCCATATGCAACTATGGTAGCGAATCGTGACAAAAATTGACATGAGCGAATAAATATATTATTATATTTTTCAGATAGTAATATGTACTTGTGAGCACATAGCTATCCATGGAGGATCTTATGGACGGCACATCGGTGAAGTCGGAGCGTCTGCTGCAGATCTATTCCCGGCTGGTCAGCGGGGATGTTCTCCCCAAAAAAGAATTGGCGCAGCAATTTCATGTCACGGAGAGGAGCATTCAGCGTGACATGGAATCTCTGCGCTGTTTTTTTGCCGAACAGAGACTGCGGCAGGATATCGTCTATGACAAAGCGGCGAAGGGCTACCGACTGGAGAGTCCCGCCTGTTCTTTGCTGAACAACAGTGAGATCCTGGCAGTCTGTAAGATCCTTCTGGAGAGTCGATCTATGCGGAAAGACGAGATGCTCCCGATCCTGGAGAAGCTGATTGCCTGCTGTGTCCCGGAGAGAAGTAAGCGGGCAGTGACGGAGCTGCTGGCCAACGAGAAATACCACTATGTGGAACCCCATCATGGGCAGCACCTCCTGCCCGGCCTGTGGGAGATCGGCCAGGCGGTGCAGAACCGCCAGGTAATGGAGATCGAATATGAGCGACTGAAGGAGCCAAAGCTGGTACGCCGCCGGGTACAGCCGGTGGGTATCATGTTTTCGGAATATTACTTCTACTTAACGGCGTTTCTGGAGGACAAAACCACATTTGAGAACCCGGATGATCTGTTTCCGACTATCTACCGCATTGACCGGATCCGGTCTTTCAAAATTCTGAATGAGCATTTTCAGGTCCCCTACAAGGACCGATTTCAGGAGGGTGAATTCCGCAAGCGGGTGCAGTTTATGTATGGCGGCAGGCTGGAACGCATTCGGTTCAAGTACACCGGTCCGTCCATCGAGGCGGTGCTGGACCGACTACCAACGGCAGAAATTATGGCACAGGATGAGAAGGGCTGGACCGTGGAGGCGGAGGTATTCGGAAAGGGCATTGAGATGTGGCTGAGGAGTCAGGGAGAGTATGTGAAACTATAAGCCGAACTTCTTTAGAAAGGGGATTTCAGTAGCACATGGCTAAGAAAAATAATCATACCAAGAACGCATTTATAGATGCTTCAAAAAACTTCGCAGAAAAGGCCCGGCAAGTGACTGATACAGCCAAGGAGATAACAGGACTTTCAAAAGCGGAGCAAGAAAAAGCTTCTATTCGCCAAGATGTCGATGATGCGGTAAATTGGGTAAAAATGCGCAATCAAAACATCATGAATGGAGAAATTGAGATTGAGAAATCCTCCATTCCGACGCTTGCTAAGGTAATCTTTGGTGGCGAAAATAGATTTCAACTTCTTTCCGAAGAAGATAAGATAAAGTATTCAAATTATTTTAAACGGAATGGTTCAAGAATTGCTTTGTTGACAGCTATCAACCCAGCAATTGGAATAGGCGTTGCAAGTGCTGAATTGGCCTCTTCTGGCTTAATTCCGAACGAAGTGAGTGCCGGTGCTGCAGTTGCTGGAGCAGGTATTATTGGGGCAAGTGCACTTGCATCAACTCTTACCCCGGTAAGCTATGTCGCATGGTCTGCATTGCAGTTTATTCCCCAAGTGAGACTTATCGGAATTGGCTTATTTGCCTTTGGGGCAGGAACCGCTTTATTTAAATCGGTTTCAAAGCTTCCTCAGGGGCAACGGATTGCAGAAGTTTTCGAAGAAACACAGTCATTTTACAACGATTGCTATAAAAAAATAGAAGCCAATACTCTTGCGATGGAGCAAATTTTACGTTCCAAAATCCAAGATGCTGTTGAAGTTTTAGGTGATGTATCAAAAAAAGTTGCAATTACAATTGATGATGCAGTCCACTCTGACCAGAATATGCGAATCATGCAGTATCAAGAAATTGTACTTAAACAGTATAATAGTCAAAAGAAAATTAGAGAAACTTTGACTGAATTGATTAATTCCTATAATAAGTTAAAGATAGAAAACGATCAGCTTACCATGCAAATACATGCGCTTGAGGCAAATTTACAAACACTTGTTTGTGGTAGCGAATACCTAAAGTGAAGGTGGTGCAACCTTGATTTCTTATCGAGAGAAGCAACTTTTGGCTTCAATGAAATTTTTGCAAGATGAAACTGACAAGTTATCTGAAGAACTTCAAACAGCGATTATCGCAACACAGAAGGGAGAGGTTTATCAAATAGATACTGTGCCTCAACCAAATGTTGAAACTTTTGAAGAATTGACTCAATTAGCTTCAGATGCTGGATATGATTGCTATATCCGAGCTAAGGATATATTGACTCCGGAAGAAATTTCCGATTTAGAACGAAGAAAAGAAGAAATCGAGCATCAGTTTCGAAGTCAAACAAAATTGCACCCTGCAGATTATGGATTTCTTATGGCTGCGATTGCTATGCAGATTATTAGGCAAGCCCTTCAGCCTGCTTTAGATTTTGAGAGTTTAAATCCGTATAAGAGAGAAGGGCACAAATCAGCTGCTGAAGCAACCGACAAATCAACGGCCCAAAAAAAATTCGATGAAGCAAAGGATGATGCCAAAAAACGGGGAATTGATCCCCGCTCTGGCAAGGCGCTCTATTACGCTCCTTTGTCAGAGATAGCAAACATAGACAAGGGAGTCCCGTATGATGAAACTGCTATTAAGGGCCTTGGTGGAGGAAAACTCCATAGATTCAAGACTCTTGGGCATGATCCTGTGTTAGGATATCTATTTGGAACTTGTAATATTCTGACAAACACTCTAACAAAAAACAATATGCAAACAATTCATATTATTCGTGATGGAAAGAGTTTAAATACCAAACCAGCAAGATAGACTGCCGGATTTGCCTATATAGGCCCGCTACTTTTTGCCCTGCCATCATCAGGCCGGGTAGGGCAGCTCCCGGCGACGCCCCGCTGGGCGTTTCGGCTTCACGCCATATACTCAACTTCTCTTGCCGCCTGCATCTTGCTGGCAATGATGTCACCGCACTGCTCGATGTAATCGTCCAGCTCACGCCACTTCCGGTAGTTCGAGGTCAATTTCTTCACTTGTTCCCACCGGTCAAGACCGTCCAGAGACATCAGCCTGTCGAACATCCACTCAGTCAGGACGGCATAAGCCACGAACTCATTCCCGCGCAGGTCATCCTGAAACGCTTTCTTTGTGAGGTTGGTGCTCGCCACACAGGTCGTGTTCTCGGAACCCTTGAAGTGTCCAATCGCTGCATACACATAGCTCATTGCTCTGACCTCCCGCTTTCGTAGTTGGTGTGGTTTGTTTCATTGTCATCATTCTACCACGATAGCGTTGTTTTGTCAAGAGTTTTCGAGAAAATTTTTCGGAAAAATTCACCGATAGTCGGATTTCTGCCGGATTGAGAAAGCCACCCAGAGCTTCAGCAAGCGTCCCCGTGGGGGTAAACGGCCATCACCGTCTTGCGGTTGCCGTCCTTGTCCTCCCACACCTCCTCGACGCTGTTGTCTGCGTATGCGTAGGTGCCGACCTTCTTCCAGCACCGGGCCTCATCAGCAGCCCGCTTCTCAGCTCGCGCTTGCCGCTGAAGCTCCTGAAGTCTGGCGAACTCCGCCTTCGTGAACTCCCGGCTGACCTCGTAGGTGTCGAGGAAGAACGTGGTGAAGGTGCGCTTCCAGCCGGCGCTGTGCCAGCCGTGTGTCACCTTCTCTGCGTAGGCGATAAGCGCGGTGTCATCGCTGATGGGGCCGAAGCCCCGCTTCTCAAAGACGAAATCTTCGCCGCTGTAAACGGCCTTGCCATTGACGTAACCGTAGACCTGTCGATTCATCATGCTCCATCCTTTCTTCACGCAACCACCTTGCAAGCGAGCTGATAGAGCATCTCGTGGTCGCTCCACGAAATCTTCTCTCGCTCGAAAGAGCGGTCAATCTCACCGAGCGTATAGCTGCGGTCATCTTCGGAGTTGATTTCCGAAATGAGGGCTACCAACTGCTTGAACGTCTTAATCATCAGGTGTTCCTCCTTCGACTTGTAGGTGGCGTGTTGTTTTTCACTATCATCATTCTACCACGCTATCGTGGTTTTGTCAATGGTTTTTCGGAAAAATTTTCGAGAAATATCACCGACAGTCGAATTTCCGGGTATAAAAAGAACCCGCCTCACTCGGCGGGTTCCTTAGCGTCTTGCTGTTTATCACGATCTATCGTCTCTGCAATAGCTCGCATGATGAAGCCATTCAAGCTCTCACCAGTCTCAGCGATGTGAGCACGGATGGCGTCAAGGTTCAGCTCGCTGTCGTTCCGAACACGGAGCAGCACACGAGCGTATGCTTTCTTGTCATACCGTGCGTTCGCGTCGATATGGGCTTGCGTACTTTTTCTATCCACGTCATCGCCTCCTTGTGGACATTGTACCACATACCACGATGTCGTGTCAATACCATCAGGCTCCATACAGCTTAACCAAGACTTCCACGCCGGCCTTTATCTCGCTCCTGACGTCCCGGCCCACCTGTTTGTAAAAGTCGGGCCAGACCATGCACTCATACGCCAGACGCATCGCATTTCGTTCCTCCTGACCGATACCAAGCCGGAAGTCTTTTGCGATGCCGAGCGCCTTTTGGTACTCGCCGGCTGCTACGAGCCGTCGCACCGCATCTGACTTTTTCTCCGGCAATGCTGACAACCTCCTTACTTTTGCCTCACGCTGCCCTTCGAGCCGCGTGAGGCTTTTTTATGTTCTCATCCAGCCTTGACGAACCTGTCCAGCAGAGCGTCATACAGCTCCTGCAAGACACGGCACCGAGCTTCGACTTCGGCGAGCCGTGATTCCGGCATGGGGGGGGTCTTCTCACTTTCCTCGCTCACCGGCGCAAGCTGGATGCCCAGCGAGATAAGCATGGCGTTCTCAATCGCGGTCAGCTCGCTGTCCGACACGTGGCCGCAGTAGCTCCCAAGCCGCTCCACTGATACCGTGGAGATTTGCTCACAGAGCGCGGTGCTGACGCGGCCCGAGCTGCGAATGGTGACGTGGGTCGGCAGATCGCGCTTCGGCGCAGTCGTAAGGTATATCACCTCCACGACCTCGCCGTACCGGTTGTTCTGCTGGTTTGAGACCACCACGGCGGGGCGGCCCGGACGCTGCTCGCTGCCAACGGCAGGTTAGCCGTTGCCTATGTACCAAATGTCTCCTCTGTTGATGTTCATACTGCCGTCTCCTTTCGTCTGTTCAATATCTCGGCTCTTATGCGCTCACCCTCAGTCTGAGGTTGAGCGAATGGGTCCCACGGCTGTGTCACCAGTCGATACCCAATCGGCGATCGCCGGTCCACCACGTAGAACATACGCTCATGAGCGTTCAGCTTGCCGTCCACGAACAGCTTGTCGCCGTACACGAAATACTCTGTCTTTACGTGGTATCGTACCTTTGTGTTGCCATCCAGCGTAAACGCGACGCTCCCGGTCTTACCTTGACCGCTGCCCCACTGGTCCAAGAATCTGGGCCAGTAGTAATCAAACCCGCGCCATGTCCGAGCAAGGTATACGCACCGCTCGGCTGGCTCAAAGTCGGAGCATATCACGCCGGTGAACTGATTGCAGTCATAAGTCTTGAACCACGGATGCGCGAACCGGACGGTCACATGGTCTATCCGCTTTTGACATGGCGTGTGTCCCGGCCCTACATGGCCGAAGAACTTACAGCTTCCGCAGTGAAGGCAATCCACCTCTCCGTCATGGTACATCGTGTGTCACTCCTTCCGGTCTCCGGCGATGCCGGCACATACCAGTGCTCATATCAAAATCACAGGGCTGGCGCTGTTCACTGTGCTGGCACTCATCGCAGAGCATGAGTACCTCGCCGCAGTATGGACAGAACGCCTGATAGCCGTCCCGCTCAGTGTCCCAGCCGTGAATCTCGACCTCCCGCTCGCAGTTGGAACACATCTCGGTCACGACGTAGGTGCGCGGCTCCGGCCCGCTGTCCGGCTCTTGCAACAACCACGCTCTGCACTTCGGCAGAGTGTCGAACTCCTCCGTCCAAGCGTAGCCGGTGCTATTGTCGATGCCAACGAAACCCTTGCCGGTGTCCAGATAGAATAGACCGCGCGGCTCACGGGTGGCAATGATGTCATCGGCCTCTGCTTTCGTAACCATGCGGATTTCCATAGCGCAAACCTCCGTTCTTATCCGAATACCAAGTCGCCGAATAAGGCGAACTGGATAATCATGTCGGCGCACTCAGCGTCCACGTCTGACGTGTCGATGTAGCCGCTCTCCGCGTCTATGGTCACAGATGCCCCACTTTCAATGGCGAGAGCCAGCCCGCGCAGGAACTTGTCCAGCGTCAGCTCCCACTTATCGCTGCTCTCAGCATCATAGAGCATGAGGGAGCCACCGCGCGCAATCTGTTCATGGCCGTACTCGCCAAGCATCTTGCCGACCGGCTTTGCCGCTCTACACCAGCCGGTAATACCGCCTTCCAGCGCCGCGCACATAATGTCGTCGATGTCCCGCGTTGCCACACGCGCTTTCAGTTCAAGCTCCACCTCGAACTCACGGGATTCGTTCTTCATCCTTCACGTACCTCCTCAAAACTCTCCTTGCTGGCAGAGGCCAGCACTTCGTTACCATACTCGGTGAGCATCTCCTTGAACCAACGCTCATTCTTTTCCAGCCACTTCTCGGCCTGCGCCTCGGTGAGCGTGACGCCGTTCCGCTCTGCGGCGGCGATCACGTCCTCGGCGCACCAGCGAACAACACCATACCATCCGGTCTGCTCGACGCTGGGCGCGTAGTGCTCCATCATCTGCTTGACCCGAAAGGACGGAATCAGGCGGGAGCCGTTGGTGTAAATCCGTCTGGCGTCCTCGAACTCATAGTCATGCAAGAACTGTTCCCACTTGCTCGGGAAGGTCATCATCTCTCCACTCATGCTGTTCACCTCCTCTCACCATGTCCGGCGCAGACCCGCCGCCGGCGTACCCGCAATGCCGATGCAACCGAACTCGGAGCAGTCTGGCATATCGTGGTTGTACACGTAGGCGAGCGGCTGCATCTCCTTGATGTCATCGCGATCCTGCACCCACTCCTCCGGGTAGTCGCTGACGTACAGGTAGCTATCCATCTTGCCGATGGTCGTATAGCTGCGGACTACCAGATAGACCAGCGCGTTGTTCCGCTCCTCGAACTCGCGGATGCGCTTCAGGTCGTCACCCTCGGCCCAGTAGAACGCGCCGAAGGGCGGCTCGCTGATGCTGATGTAGCCATCGTCCTTGAACTGCTTGATGGTGGGCTTGAAGACCCGGAGAGCCTTCATGCGCTCAATGGCCTCGGCCATCTTTTCTTCTCTCGTGACGTTCATGCTCTGTCCTTTCTCCCCGTCCAGCCGATAGGTCAGCTCTCACAGCACTCAGGCAGCTTTCTTCACCAGAGCAATTCGCTCATACTCGCAGTTGCCACGGCCCAACACAAGCTCTCTCGGATAGGTGCAGCCCCGCTGGATGTCCGGGAACTCGTAGCCCTTCAGGAAGAACGCATATGCTTGGCTGTCAACCGTCCAGTCAACGCCATAGACCCGCTTCAGGTAGGTGTGCGCCAGACGTTCCAGCCGCTGCTCGCTCTCGAAGTCACAGCACCGACCGCAGATGTCGTAGAGGTGCTTGGCCTCTTTACGCATCGCGGCAAGCAGCTCTGCTTTGGTCGGGAGGGCGAACCGCTTGCGGTCGATGCACTTCACGAAGTCCTCCTTACTCAGCTCAGTCGCCATGTACATCGGCTCAATGATGCGGTTGTAGTCCTCGAAGGAAACCTCATAGCCGGCCAGTGCCTCAAACTCGTGCTTCATCATGTCTGTTAACCTCCGTGGTCTTTGATGTGATTTGTTTTTCACTATCTATATTCTACCACGATAGCGTTGTACCGTCAAGTGTTTTTCAGAATATTTTTCAAGAAAATTTGCTATCAGTCGTAATATCACACCAGCGAGCCGCACATGAAGTCAGTGAACTCTTGGTATTCAGACCAGCCGTTCGCGTTCCCCAGCTTGTGCATCTCGCTCCACAAGCCGAGCAGGTCATCGTCGTATTCCAGCGTGTCCACATCGAGCTTGTGGTGGAGGCAGTATGCCGTCCAGAGCGCCCGGAGCTGGGCGCGGTAGACGTCCTCAGTGAAGTCGCCTTCAATGATGAACGCTTTCATATAGCCGAACTCTGCGGTGCGGTTGATGGTGGCGAACTGCCGCTCGATGTACTCAGCGGCATCCAGATACCCGCCGACCTTCAGTTCCGCAATAATCTTCTCTACAGTCACCATTGCTCACCTCCGTTTCGCGTCCGCAACGAAGTCTTTGACCGTGCGGCTCACAGCCCAGTAGAAATAGGGAAGCAGGAGGGCGAACACCTCGCCGCCCACCGCGAAGTAGCCGCGCTGCTGAAGGGCGTAGTCAGCGCCGAGGCGGTACAGCCAGACGCCCAGCAGGGTCAGGACTGCATACTTCACGATGGTGCCGGCGTCCGGGCCTTTCTTCTTCCGGTTCCGGCGGCGCTTTCTGCGCCGGGGCTGGGCCAGATAAGGACAGCCCAGCCCCATGTAGTGCTCGGTCGGCTCCCAATCGGAAAGTACGATCTCGTGAAGTTCGTCACACCAGCTATCGCCCTCGCCGATGTATTGGCAGTGCGGGCACTTATCTGGATTGCAATACATGGTCGCTCACCTCCTCAAAATACTGAAACGCGCAGTCATACATCAGCCGCCCAGTGAGCTGGTCGTAGAATGTTGGACAGTGCCACGTCCGGTCGAACCGATGCTCTCTGCACCACTGTTCAATAACCCGCGTTGACACCGGCGTGACATAGACGTACAGGTCAGATTCGTGGTGGTCCATCTCGGAATACGGATAGCCCGCTTCCAACAGCCGTATCATCAACGGCTTGTCCTCTCGCTCTAACTTCTGCCTAATGCTTTTCGGGATGGGGCCGGGACGGTGCCTCGCCGCCCAAGCCCGCTCCCTCTCAGCATTCGTCCGGTTAATGACCCGAAGCAAAGCCACCGCCAATTCCGGTCTCTGCCCATCCGAACTGAGGTGCTTGTAAATCTCGACCAGCAGGTCGAACTCTTTGGCCTGAAGCGTCATTGCGAAACAACCTCCTCTCTGTAATCTCCGAACATACCGTAGTAGTCATCGCCGAACTCGGACTGGCACAGCATGGAGATGCCGGCGTCACCCATCTCGGCTCTGACGCTTTCCAGCTCCTCCGGGCTGTAGAAGTCCAGCAGAGCGAAATACTCATCGCGGATGTCCTCGGGAATGCTGTCCATGTCTACCTCGCCCTCGTCGAAGTCATCTTCTTCGGCAGGGGCTTTCGCGCTCCCAAGCCCCCGGTAATCCCAATCGTCCCAATACCGGTAGCCGCCCCAGCCACCGAGACCGCCACCTCTGCGGTAGAACTTCCGCTCGATGTACTCATACTTCGGGAAGTCCGGCTGCGCAGCGTCAGCCACGATTTCGAGGACCTTCTTCACCGTCGCGTTCAGGTGCTTGCGGTTGATGTACTCGTGCTGCGTGTGCGCGTTGTAGTAGCCAGACGAGAGGTTGACCGCCGCCACGCCCAGTTCCGGCGCGACGTAGGAAATGTCACTGAGCGAACCATACTGCGTCTCAAAACCCTTGCTGGTGATGTACGCCTCGAACTCCGGGTTGTCGCAGTCATAGTACACCGCGTCGTTCCGGCCCTTCCGGTCAATCTCGATGAGCAGCTTCAGCTCGTCGAGGCCCTTCGGGGTCTTGCCGGCCTCGTGCCGGGAGCAAAACGCCTCAGCCCCGATGCAGCCAATCTCCTCATCGCAGGTGAACAGGAGCCACGGCTTGACCCGCGACTGCTCATAGACAGCGGTCAGCGCGTAGACGCCGCACCGGTCATCGCCGCCAATGCCCTGCGGGGACATCAGGATGTTGCCGTTCCCGTTCTTGCAGATATGCTTCACCGGCTCCTTGTGAACCGTGTCGAGGTGGGCCAGCAGCATAACCGGCGCTTCTCCACGGACGATGATGTACTTGTTCTTGCAGATGACCGCGCGGTCACGATACATGGCGCACAGCTTGGAGAACAGCTCCTTCTGAGTGGGGCGCAGATAATCTTCCAACGGTTTCATACAGCTTCATCCTCCTGTTCCTCAATGACAGCCCCGCAGCTCGGGCAGGTGCCGTCGTCCTTTATCTCGATTAGCTCATCACAGTGCGGACAGCAGTCGTAGTTGTCCGCGCAGTCATTACATACGAAGTCCTCATAGCCGTTCGCCCGATAGACCCGGTGCATATCGTCATAGTGATGCAGGTCGCCACAGCAGTCACAGCCGTAGTAATGCTCATCCCGGCAGTCAGAGCAGACGCGAACCTCTCTGCCTTCACGGTAGGCATCGTACATACTGTCGCTGCGGTGCCATTCATCACACTCATCACAGTAGGTGTAATACTCATCACGGCAACGCTCGCAGACCTGAATCCATTCCCCGCGCGAATTTCGGACGTCGTACAGCTCCCGGTAATGACCGCCACACTCGTCACACTCGTTGCCCTCGCCGCAGTCCTCGCAGTAGACGCCGGCGCTGGTTTCCTCACCACAGACGATGCACAGGCCATAGGTGCCGACATCGAGCGGGTCCACGGTCTCCTCATCGCAATCAGCACGAATGCTGATGTGGCCGTCGAAGTTCTCATACGTCCAGTCCTGATACCCACCGAAGCCGTCTCCCGCGACAACGAGGTCTGCCTTGTCCCCGATGGACGAGTAAGTCTTCCACAGGTTCGGCACATCTTCCAGCATCGAGATTTCGCGCTGCACCAAATCGCGGTAGAGCTTGGAATCCTCAGCGGCTCCGTAGACGCCGCCAGCGGTGTTGTACATCCTGCTCTGCAACAGCAGCCCACTGCCGGGACGGTAGGCGAAAACCTGCCGGGTTGTCTTCCGGTTATTCAGCGTCTCCGGGTCCGTTGGGTCGGCCACGGTGAACACAATGAAACTGGTCTCGTCCCGCGCGTAGCCGGTGCAGCCAGCGTTGTAGTCGTACTCCGTACTGTTGAACGAATGGCAGCTCGTGAGGGTCGCGCCCCGGCTGTCGCATTTCGGGTTGCTCATCGTGATGAAGTGCGCCGGATTGATGCTGACGAACAGCTTGAAGCCAATCTGCTTGGCACTCAGCTCATCGGCGAACTGAGCGTACAGCCGCTGGAACTCGCTGCCAGCAGTCTCGTCCGCTACGCCCAGCGCCACACACAGCGATTTGAACACGCGGCTCGGCTTCTTCGTGGGCGTGTAGGCTTTCGGGGCCAACTTCCTGATGGCCTCGATGTAACTCTCCCTGTCGCGCTCGCTGGCGTCCGGGTTCGAGAAAAAGCAGATCGCTTTCAGAATGTCGTTGTAGTCGTAGTCCAGCGACTTGAACGGCTTCTCCAAAATCTGCATCGCCAACCGGTGAATCCGGTCGTAGTCCGGGTCATGCGTCCGCGTCCCGTTGATGACCAGCGCGTCCAGCTCCTCATTCCAGACCGGAGACTTGCTGAACAATTTCCGCAAGCCTTGCTTTGCGTAGCTGCTGTCGGCTGCGAGGCGATATATGAACTCGTCCGTCACATCGTCCAACACATCTGTCTGGCTGGTATGAGCGCCATAATCCCGCAGTGCCTGACGAATATTCCGCTCGGCTCTGCTGATGACCTCCTGCATTTCCATGATGCTGTCCTCCTTCGTTTTGCTCAAACCCAGCAAACTATTGAAATAGCCAAAGTTACAAAACCGGCCCTCGCAGTAGCCGTGATCGCGGTATCCCTTTTTCTCACGTCCTGCAACGATGGAGGGCAAAACACGAGCTTGCCAGACCCTGTTGTGGAGAAAACGCAGTATGCGTTAATCACCCCAAAGCCGAGCGCCCCACCGATGGTGAGTGCTACACCAGAGGTTCCGTGGTCGGATGAGGACGTCGAGGCTATGGTCCTGACCCTTGCAGGTGAGTGCTATGAGGACAAGGAGCAGGACAAGCGTCTCGTATGCGAGGTCATCCTGAATCGGGTAAGCGCCGGAAATTTTGGCGGCGATACAGTTTTGGCTGTCGTGTCTGCGCCGAACCAGTTTGACGGCTACTGGCGTCAATCGAGGCCAGTGTCAGAGAACGATTACGCTGTAGCAGAGCAAGCTCTATCTGATTGGTACGCCGGCGGTTGCCAGCCGCTGTCGGAGCTTCTGTACTTCGAGGCCGGTGAGAATCGGGAGAATGTATTCAGAAGCGAATATTGAACAACTTTTTAAGGAGGACAAAACCATGCTCGAAATGCGAATCACTATTGAGGCACCGGAACTTGTCGGGGCGCTCAACAACCTTGCTGCTGCGATGGGCGGCGCGAAGTTCACGCCCCAGCAGGGCGCGGTGGCAGCACCGCAGCAGCCCATGACGAATCCTCAGACTGCTGCTCCGGCTCCCGCACCTGCACCTGCACCTGCTCCGATGCCGGCTCCTGCGCCCGCCGCTCCTGTTCAGCCTAACCCGCTGCCCAGCCCCGGTCCCGTTGCTCAGGCTACTCCGAATTACCCCGCACCCAATGTCCCGCTGGCACAGCCGCCTCAGTACACGATTGACCAAATCATGGCCGCCGGTGCGACGCTCATGGATGCTGGCAAGGTCAATGAGCTGCGGAACCTGCTGATGTCCTTCGGCGCAAACGCCGTCATGGACCTGAAGCCTGAGCAGCTCGGCGCGTTCGCTACCGGCCTGAGAGAGCTGGGGGCGAAGATATGAGTGACCATGCCTTGCTTTCCCCGTCCAGCGCCCATCGCTGGCTGAACTGCCCACTTGCACCGCGACTTGAAGCGACGCTCCCTGAGAAGCCCAGTGAGTACGCCCACGAAGGGACGGTAGCTCACAGCGTCTGCGAGATCGCCGCCAAGAAGAAGTTCAAGAAGGCGAAGGCTGCTGAGTACAACCGTGTCATCAAGAAGCTGAAGACCGATGAGGTATGGGATGATGAGATGCTCCACACGGCTGAGACCTACGTGGAACACCTGACCGAGCGGGCGATGGAGTTCGCCAATGAACCGTACATCGCCTTTGAGGTCAAGGTGGACATCTCCGATTACGTCCCGGAGGCGTTTGGTCGCTGTGACTGCGTGATGTTCGGTGGCGATACCCTCATCATCACGGACTACAAGCACGGGAAGGGCGTCCCTGTCAGCCCCGAGGAGAACCCCCAGCTCATGCTGTACGCTCTCGGTGCGCTGAAGCTCTACCAGCCGCTGTTCGGTGATGCTCTGAAGAACGTCACGGTCTACATCGACCAGCCCCGCATCAACGCCTACGGCGGGTGGACTTGCAGCGTGGACGAGCTGCTGGCGTGGGGTGAAAGCATCAAGCCCAAGGCGCAGATGGCGTTCATGGGCTTCGGTGAATATCACGCCGGTGAGTGGTGCCGGTTCTGTAGGGCCAACGGTATGTGCAAGGCTCAGGCAAATCAGCACATCAACGCCTTTGATGACTTCAAGGACTGTGTTGCGAACCATAACGTAGCCATCTTGTCCCCGGAGGAAGTCGGCGTCGTCCTCTCGCAAGGTGAAGACCTTGTGACGTGGTATGAGGCCGTGAAAAAGAGAGCGCTCGAAGTCATGCTCAACGGTGAAAGCATCCCCGGCTACAAGGTCGTGGAGGGCCGTAGCAGCCGTTGCTGGACCGACCAAGACGCAGCCCTCGACAAGCTCCAAGAAAGTGGCGTAGACCGCGCGTTGATTTACGACAGTGTGCCGAAGACCCTTGCACAGCTTGAAAAGATGCTCGGCACTGTGAAGTTCAAGGAGCTGGTCGGAGAGTTTGTGACCAAGCCGCAGGGCAAGCCTACCATCGCCCCCGAGAGTGATTCCAGACAGCCATTCAGCAGCGCGGCGTCCGACTTCGCCGGCGTCGCCGAGAGTGGCTCGTAATAAGTACCCCGGCTACTGCTATTGCTGTGGAAGCTGGGTGGAGCCGGGGTACGGACATTTTGAACGACATCAAGGTCACTGGCGCATCAAGTGTGTGAAGTGCGCCAGCGGGAGGGTTCTCACAGAGAACGACCCCGGCGTTATTTGGGCGAAGAAAACCGTTGAAGAAGAAAATCGTCGCAGAGCGAAAGGAGAAAACAGTATGTACAACAACATTCCGACCAAGGTCCTGACAGGCGAAGTCCGGCTGTCCTACGTGAACCTCGTGGCCCCTCGTGTGAACAACAATGACCCCACCGCGACCCCGAAGTATTCCGTCACGCTGCTCATCCCGAAGACTGACACGGCGGTGAAGGCGAACATCGACGCCAGCATCGAGGCTGCTGCCAAGGACGCACAGGCGAAGATTTGGGGCGGCGTCCGTCCTCCGGTCCTGCCTATCCCCATCCACGATGGCGATGGCGTCCGTGAGAACGGCACTCCCTACGGCCCTGAGTGCAAGGGTTGCTGGGTCATCACTGCCAGCACGAAGAACAAGCCGCAGGTGGTGTCCCAGAGCGACATCAACACGGAGCTGCTGCCGCAGGACATCTACAGCGGTATGTACGCCCGCGTGACCATCAATTTCTTCGGCTACAATACCGCCGGCAAGCGCGGCGTGGGCTGTGGTCTGGGCAACGTGATGAAGACCCGCGATGGTGAGCCTCTGGCTGGTGGAGCGTCTGCCGCCGCAGACTTCGCCGGCGTAGGCCAGACGGTTGCTGCTCCCGCTACTCCCGCCTACGGCGGCGCGATGCCGGCCACCCCGGGCCAGATGAGCTACCCCAACACCGGGTATGCCGCTCCCGCACCTGCGCCCGCTGCTGCTGCTGACGGTGTGGCTCCGTGGGGTGCTGCTGACGGTCCTTATGGCGGCCAGCCTCAGCAGGGTAATCCGATGGGCGTTCAGCCCGGTGCTATCAACCCCCTCACCGGCCAGCCGTATTTCGGTTAAGTAAGCGAAAGACACGCGGCCGCAGAATAAGCGGTCGCGTGTCTTTTTTCTAAGGAGGACAAGTCTATGTTTGATTTTGATACCCCTCGGGAGGCGAAGCGGTTCCGCGTCAATCATCCGAACGGGTACATTGAGATAAACGTGGGGACGTTTTTCGGCACATCCCCGCAGAAGAAAGTGAACAAGCTGCTGCGCCTCGCCCGGAAGTATTGCACAGAGGACCAGCGTAAGGAGCTGCTTTGCAATATCGTGGAGGAGGCTAAGTACCGCTCGGACATACTCGATGAGCTGGACAGCCTGATTTCCAAAGGCCGGATGCTGTTCCACGCAATTTTCGGAAAGCAGTGGCCCACCGACATCATCTCAGCCAGCGGGTACAACGCCATCGACAAGCAGCGCAAGCAGTTGAGTGCCTACGCGGAAGTTATCGCGGGAGAGAGGTGGGAAGGATGAAGCACCATCTCAGCATTGACCTTGAAACCTTCAGCAGTGTTCCCATTGGCAAGGCCGGAGCCTACAAGTATGTGCAAAGCCCGGACTTCGAGATCCTGCTGTTCGCATACAGCCTGAACGACAGCCCCGTGGTGGTTGTGGATTTGGCGCAAGGTGAGGTTCTCCCGGACTGGCTCTATAAAGCCATAGAAAGCCCGGAGTACATCAAACACGCCTACAACGCCGCGTTCGAGTGGTACTGCCTCTCGAAGTTCTACGGCCATCTGCTGCCGGTGGACCAGTGGCGGGACACGATGCTGCACGGCCTCTACTGCGGCTACACAGCGGGCTTGGACGCCACCGGCAAGGCGCTGGGTCTGCCAGCCGAAAAGCAGAAGCTCTCGGTAGGCAAGGCGCTCATCCGGTACTTCTGCGTACCCTGCACCCCCACACAATCAAACGGTGGACGGCACCGCAACCTGCCGAAGCACGACCCGGATAAGTGGGATTTGTTCAAGACCTACTGCCTGGGTGACGTCACCACCGAGAAAGAGATCGAGCGCCGGCTGTCGGCCTTCCCAGTGCCGGATGACATCGAGAAACAGTGGCAGACCGACCTGCTCATCAACGCCAGAGGCGTGGCGGTGGACATGGGCATGGTGCGCGGCGCTCTGGAAATCGGGGCGCAGTCCCGTGACCGGCTCATGCAGGAGGCAATCTCCATCACCGGGCTGGAAAACCCGAACAGCATCGCCCAGCTCTCGACGTGGCTGGAAAAGGCCACTGACACGCCCGTCACCGATCTGCGGAAAGACACGGTTGCCGCTATGCTGGAAAGCAACGCTGTGACCGGCTCGGCTAACCGGATGCTCGAAATCCGGCAGGAGTTGGGCAAGACCAGCACCAAGAAGTACGACGCTATCGAGGCCGCTGTGTGCGCCGATGGCCGGGTACGAGGGCTGCTTCAGTTCTACGGAGCCAACCGCACAGGCCGCTGGGCGGGCCGTCTCGTGCAGGTCCAGAATCTCCCGCGCACCTACATCGGGCAGCTCCCACTGGCTCGTGAGGCCGTCAGGAACAAGCAGGAGGATAAGCTGCGGTTCCTCTACGGCTCCGTGCCTGATACCCTGTCCCAGCTCATCCGCACGTCGTTCGTGGCGTCCGAAGGCAACAAGCTGGTGGATGCTGACTTCAGCGCCATCGAAGCCCGCGTCATCTCGTGGCTCGCGGGAGAGCAGTGGCGGCTGGAAGTGTTCAGGACCCACGGCAAAATCTACGAGGCGTCGGCGAGCCAGATGTTCGGCGTCCCGCTGGAAAAAATTAAGAAGGGCAACCCCGAATACGCCCTGCGGCAAAAGGGCAAGGTCGCTGAACTGGCGCTGGGTTATCAGGGAAGCTCCGGTGCGCTCATCGCAATGGGCGCTCTGAAAATGGGCATCCCAGAAGACGACCTGCCGGACATCGTTTCCCGCTGGCGGGATTCCAATAAGCGCATTGTGGACCTCTGGTATTCGCTCGAATCGGCGGCAGTGTCTGTCATCCAGACCGGCCATCCGGCGGGCGTCCGAGGGCTGATGCTGGCCCGTGAGATGGACATTGAGAACGGGCTGGACTTCCTCACCATCACCCTGCCGAGCCGCCGCAAGCTCTACTACGCGAAGCCCTCGCTCGGCGAGAACTCTTGGGGCCGTCCCTCCATCCTCTACTATGGTGTCAACCAGACCACGAAGCAGTGGACGCAGCTTGAAACCTACGGCGGCAAGCTCGTGGAGAACTGTGTTCAGGCAATCGCCCGTGACTGCCTTGCAATCGCCATCGAGCGGTTGGAGGCCGCCGGGTTCCCGGTGGTGTTCCACATCCACGACGAAGTGGTGGTGGACTGCCCTGCGGAGAAGGCCGACCTCGATGAAGTCGTGCGGCTGATGTCGCTGCCGATTCCGTGGGCGTCCGACCTTCCCCTCAACGCTGATGGCTGGGTTGGCGATTTCTTCAGAAAGGACTAACGCCATGTTTGTACACAAAAATGCTGAGGGCTATCCTGACCCCACAGTCGGCGAAGCGATGAGCAACATCGCGCAAGAGGAACGCCGCAAGGAGGCTGACCGGCTTGCCGCCATCAGCGCCCTTATCCCCGTGATGAAGGGCTGCGCGGAGTTGGTAGGCTTTGAGGTCGTGGGCCGGATCGTCCTCATGGACAAGGAAACTGGCAAGAAATACAGGTAGACGGAAGGAGGTCGGAGCCAATGGTCAATGACCGCCAAATTACAATCTCTGTCGGTAACAACCGAAAGAGCGTGAACTGGCAGCCGCAGACCCTGATGCTGTCGGAGTTCTATGAAAAGCTCCGAATCCCCAGCCGCTCAACGGAGACGATGCAGGAGTACCTCTCCCTGCGGAAATCTGAACAGGATGACAAGAAAGACATCGGCGGGTTCGTCGCTGGCACCCTGTCCGGCCCGCGCCGCAAGGCCGGGGCCGTGACAGGCCGCGAAATTATCACCCTCGACTTTGACACCATCCCGCCCGGTGGCACCGAAGAAATCCTGAAGCGCGTAGACGCGCTCGGCTGCGGCTACTGCATCTATTCAACACGCAAACACTCACCGGCAAGCCCCCGGCTGCGTATTCTGCTGCCCCTCGACCGCACGGTTACGGCAGACGAATA
>ENA-ORNG01001015-ORNG01001015.1-human-gut-metagenome-genome-assembly--contig:-NODE-1015-length-21586-cov-2.865496_pt1 | contig 21586 bp, 17 predicted proteins | sample MGYA00242113_ERZ509018 | MGnify/ENA primary metagenome ERZ509018 (study PRJEB26280, sample SAMEA2338711) | human gut metagenome | biome: human gut; feature: human-associated habitat; material: faeces... | reverse complement strand
CGTATATTCGTAAGTATATTTGGCCAGTTCCAGATTACGGGAATTGACCGATATCCTTTTAAGTATAGCACAATAAAGTCGGAAGAACCAATAAAATAGAAATAAAAAAGAGGACAAAAAAAGGACACTTTAAAACAAAAGATTGTCTGAAATAGATAATTGACCACGGGTCGAAAAAGTGATAGATTAAAAACATAGAGAATCGACCACCGGTCGAAAGAAGAAAAGCTGAAAAGGAGAGGGAGAGAAGAATGACATACGCAGACATGTTTTCAAAAGTAAAAGGGATGATGATGGAAGCAGACGTAAGTACTGTGAATGAACATCTTGCATATCAGTTCAATGTAACAGGAGAAGCAGAGGGAATCTTTTATGCAGAGGTAAAAGAAGGAAAGCTGTATGTGGAACCATACGAGTATTATGACAGAGATGCGATTTTTACTTGTTCGGCAGAGACATTATTTAAGATCAATGAGGGAAAGCTGGATCCGGTTCTGGCAGTAACACTGGGAAAATTGAAAGTAGAAGGCAACATTGATAAAGCTTTGTATCTGAAAAAACTGATTGATAGCAGAAAAGCAGAACAGAATGCAATAAAGAAAACACAGAAACAGAAATAACTGTAAAAAGGAAGCAAAGGTGAAAAAGATGATGCATTACGGAAAACTTCTTGCACTTGCAGGTCTGGTGGGAATCGTATCAGCAGAGGCAGGTGGAAGTGCATACTTTTACAGAAGAACAATGATGCGTTATAACGCAAAGACAGAACGCACGATGAAGATGTCCGGGGTAGACTGGGAACAGTATTTCTCAAAGATGAAGGAATGCAGGGAGTGGATGATGGAGCAGCCTCATGAAGATGTCTGGATCCGGTCGGAAGACAGTTTGAAGCTTCATGGAACGTATTTCCGGGGATCAGGAAATGTCGAAGAAAAGAAATGCAAAAAAGCAGTGATCTGTTTTCATGGCTACACGAGCCAGGGGCTTGCAGATTATGGAAGTATTTCAAATTATTATTTGAAGCGTGGTTATAACGTTCTTCTTGTTGATCAGAGATCACATGGACAAAGTGAAGGGAAATACATTGGATTCGGATGTAAGGACCGTTATGATGCATATCGATGGATTGAATGGGTGATCGGACAGGAAGGAGAAAATGTTCAGATTCTCCTGCATGGTAATTCTATGGGAGGCGCCACAGTATTGATGGCAAGCGGGCTTGATTTGCCGCAGCAGGTAAAAGGAATTATTGCAGATTGTCCGTTTACTTCGCCCAAGGCAGTGTTTACACATGTACTTCACAGTATGTATCATCTTCCGGCGTTTCCAATAATACAGATTGCGGATGCGGTGAATAAAAAACAGGCAGGATATGGACTGGATGAGTGCAATTCTGCCCGTGAAGTCAGAAAAGCAAAAGTTCCTGTCCTTTTGATCCATGGAGACGCAGATACATTTGTTCCATGCAGTATGTCTGAAGAAATTTATAAAAATTGTAAATCTCCAAAACAGAAGCTGATCATCCACGGGGCAGGACACTGCGAAAGTTATTATAAAGACAGAGAAGCTTATGAAGGAGCAATGGATTCATTTATAGGAGGAATCATAGAATGTATATTACATGCCTAGATGTTGAAGGAGTATTAGTACCGGAAATCTGGATTGCATTCGCAGAAGAGACTGGAATTCCAGAGTTAAAGAGAACAACCAGAGATGAACCAGATTACGATAAGTTAATGAAGTATCGTCTTAACATTTTAAAAGAACATGGTCTTGGATTAAAAGAAATTCAGGAAACAATCGCAAAGATTGACCCTATTCCTGGAGCAAAAGAATTCTTGGATAAATTAAGAGAACTGACACAGGTTATCATTATCAGTGATACATTCTCCCAGTTTGCAGGCCCGCTTATGAAGAAGCTTGGTTATCCTACTATCTTCTGTAACTCTCTCGTTGTAGCAGATAACGGAGAAATCACTGACTTTAAAATGCGTTGCGAAAAATCTAAATATACTACAGTTAAAGCTCTCCAGTCCATCGGTTATGATACCATCGCCAGCGGAGACAGTCACAATGATCTTGGTATGATTCAGGCAAGTAAGGCTGGATTTTTATTCAAGAGTACAGATGCTATTAAGGCTGAGCATCCAGAAATTCCGGCATATGAAACATATGATGAGTTATATGCTGCAATTAAGGGAGTAATTGAAGCGTAGTTTGTGATAGACAGACGAGCTATCCCCTCCTATCTGTGACTTTCGTCGCTGCAAATAGAAGTCTGAGAAACAGCCAGACAGTAAAATAATGGATTTTGATTCCGTTGTAAAGAACACAAAGTCACAAAATCCATTATTTACTGCGCGGCTGTTATCTATGGTCAAACTTTGCAGCTCCCAGGCCACAGATAGACCTTATTTCGCTTACCGGAGGCTGTTTGTTCCAATCCGAAGATGCATACTTTTCGGTTTGTGGCAAATTGTGAAATGGCTATAATCGGAAGAACGCGAATCTTCCAAAAAATGGGGAAGAAAAGGGAAGTGGCCGCTGAAGGATTTCGTTTAAAATGGGGTTGTATACATTTTATCGTTTGGGTTTACGAATAGAAATCGTTTGCAGATATTTCGCCATCTTAATATCGGCTTCTATTTCTTCTTTCATTTCTTCGTATGTTCCTTCTTCTTTTGCTTCAGAAATCATTTCTTGAATTTCTTCATCCGTCATGCTAAATGAATATGCTAGGCCAATTCTTTTTGCCTCATATGTTCCTAATTCGTTTTCAACAGGTCTTTGATTTAATTTTGTAATTAATTCCACAACAATATCTTTCGTCTCAGAAAAAATATTTGTATCATTTAACATCACAACATGACTATGTTCTTCATCGTTTCTAATTTCTATTTCATCGATACAATTATTCGAATCTACATGTACTAAAAGTGATGACTCGTAAAAATAGTAATTATCTTCGTACTTATCAACTTCACCCACAGCTTTCACAACAGACGAAATACTATTTCCAAACATAATCTCTATATCATCACATTGAATACCCTTACCCACTTCAATCTGTACTTCCATTTTTTAAATATCTCCTGTTCAATATATTTTTATAGACATAATATTCCGTCTTGTTTACAAAAGCAAACTCACATCATTTTCTTCTGAAAAATCCCCCAATCCCCCATCAATTAAATCCCTGATTCTCTTTTTCCAGCCAAAGCACAGCCCTCAGGAGATAAAACAATCCATATTTGTGGCCTGGGAGCAAGTGTTGGATACGAGCGACAGAGCGAGTATTCAACACGCCGCGACGAAAGTCACAAATATGGACTATTAGATTCCCTGAGAGCGTCTCCTTTGCCAGCGACAAACCAGAAGCCTCAGCTTTTCGTCGGCGTTGCCACCAATCGACATATCTGTTTCGAAGAATCAACTATAATGATTCTGAAATCGTATTGTGGAGGGAAGGTATTATGCATAACAGAAGTTATAACGAGCAGGATGCCATACAGCGCCTGCTTCTTTTTGAAGAGGGACTTTCCAGATTGATTGAACTGATGAAAATAGAGAAAAAAGATGTGCTGGGTAATGACATGGATTTTTTGTGTCAGTCAATCATGCAGGATGTATGCCGCAAATGTCCTAAATATAGAGAATGTTATGGAAGCAGACAAAAAGAAACGATTGGAGAAATTGCTTCGATATTGGAGCAGGCTTACCAGTGTTCTGGGGTAGACGGGCGGATGGCATCCTCAGAATTTCGCAGGAATTGTGTTTTTTTTCAGCCATTTATGGAAGAAATATCATGGTTATATCGTCTCATTTATCAAAACATATACTGGGAACAAAGGTATGATGAGATAAAACAGGTTATGTGCCGGCAGTTAGATGAACAGCGCCTTTTTCTTCGGGAGTGCCGGGTAAATATGCAAAAAGGTGAAGAAATCTGTGGACGAAAAAAGATGGCATTAAAAACGCTTTTTTTCAGAAAAGGAATTCATTTTATAAAGGGAAAAGAATATAAAGATGGAAGTGGATTGCTTCAGGTGACGGTACAGGTGCAGCCTCTTTTGGGGACAAAGAAAACAGAGCTGGTAAGAAAATGCCTGAATACATATTACAAGAGAAATTTTTACAGGAACATGGAAACAACATGGCTTAGGCCGGGAGAGAACAGGATTTCTTTTATAGAGGAGAATGGTTTTCATGTCGTTTTTGGACAAAGATGTTGTAATAAAAAAGGAGAAGATGTTTGTGGAGATACATTTTCATTTACTAATTTTGGAAGAAAAAGAGCAGTCATGCTTTTGTCAGATGGAATGGGTACTGGAAAAAAAGCGAATGAGGATAGCCGGAGATTGATTGAGACATTGGAAGATTTGCTTGAAGCAGGAATTTCAGAAGAGTTTGCACTGGAAATGATACAGGATGCTCTTTTATTTCAGGATAAGGGAGCATTTTCTACGATAGATGCGGCGGTTATTTCATTAAAAACAGGGATATTAAAATTGTTAAAGGCAGGGGGAATGGCTACATTTATCCGGCATAAAAATTCAGTAGAGAGGATTATGCCAGCTGCGCTTCCTCCAGGATGCCGAATTGGACAGCAGTTTGACTTGAAATATAAAAAGCTATATGATGGAGATATGGTAATCATGGTATCAGATGGAATGCTGGAATTTGAAAATATGCCAGAGATTTCATTTCGTATGGAAAGCCTGATTGGAAAGATAAAGACAAATAATGCACAGGTTTTTGCAAATGAATTGATAGAAGCAGTTCCGGTGTTAGAGGACGGTTATGACGATGACCGAACGGTGCTGGTAGCTGCTATCTGGGAGAAAGGAACACAAAAATGTGGGATAAACATTGGGAGAGAGTAGATTCTTTCTTGAAAAAATGGAAAATGGTACAGGAGGGAGACTCGATTTTACTTGGGATTTCCGGAGGAGCGGATTCCGTTTGTCTTGCGAGATATTTTCTTGCAAGGAGGGAGGCTCTTTCTTTAAAATTGTACGCAGTACATATTAATCACATGCTTCGTGGTGAGGAGGCAAAGCGTGATGAAGAGTTCGTGCAGGATTTCTGCCACAAGTGGAACCTCTCGCTAAATGTGGAGTACCGTAATATAAAAGAGGAGAGCCGGCAGAAAAAATGTTCTGAGGAAGAGGCGGGCAGAATCGCCCGCTATGAGTGTTTCGAAAAATATGCGAAAGAGTATCATTGTGGAAAGATTGCGGTGGCGCATCATCAAAATGATGCGGCGGAAACGATTTTATTTCGGATGCTGCGAGGGACTGGACCGCAGGGAATGGCGGGCATTTTGCCGGTCAATGGAAAGATTATCCGTCCATTTCTCTGTTTAAGCAGGGAAGAAATCATGGATATTCTTCAAAATATCGGGCAGAATTATGTCGATGACAGCACGAATACGAATGAAGAATACAGCCGCAATTATATCCGTCACCGCATTTTGCCGGAGATGGAACATGTCAATCAAAAGGCAGCGGCACATATCAGCGAGCTTGGAATGCAGATGCAGGAGCTTTTAGCATATGTTACCCCGCAAATGGAAAAATTATATAATGAAAATGTAATAACAAATGAACAGGGAGAGCTGTTTTTGGCAGAGAAAACATTTTCTGTGATGAGTCTTTTTGAACAAAAGGAAATGATGAGACGGATGCTTTTTGAAATATCGGGACACCGAAAAGACATTTCCCTCGTTCATGTGGAACAGATGCTTGCACTGATGGCAAATAAGGAAGGTAAGCAGCAGAATTGTCCGTATGGGGTGCTTGCAAAGCGAGTGCGGGATGGACTTTTATTAATGAAGTTGTCGACTGATGTAACATTTTCAGATAAAAATAAACAAAAAGATGGGCAACAAAAGAGTGATGAACAGAATTTAGAGAATTTAAATAAAAAAAATAAAAAATGTGGTAATCATTCAGAAGATAAAATGCAGCCAGTATATTTGCAGCTGACTGCCGAATCAGAAGAATCAAAGACAGAAGAAACGATAGTATTGTCAAATGAGACATTATTGCAAAAATTTACAATCCATTTTTCCATTTTACCGTGGAATGGCGGGAAAGTTGCAAAAAGGGATTGTGTGAAATACTTTGATTATGATAAAATGAAATGTAAACCCTGTTTAAGAACCAGAGATACCGGCGATTATTTTATTATGGATAAAGAAGGACGGCGTAAATCACTGGGACGCTATTTTATTGATACGAAAATTCCTGCTTCGGACAGAGACGGGCAGCTTCTGCTGGCAGATGGTTCCCATATTATGTGGATAATCGGAGGACGCATCAGCGAGTTTTACAAGGTAAGCAGCGAGACAAAGCGGGTGCTTAGAGTATCGGTGCAGGAGAAAGAAGAGAATTAGAGAATTTTTTAATGGAGGACACGGAAATGGCAGATAAGATTAATGTTTTGATTCCAGAAGAAACTGTAGACGCAAAGATTAAAGAAATCGGTGAACAGATCAGCAAAGATTATGCAGGAAAAGAAGTTCACCTCATTTGTATTTTAAAGGGCGGTGTATTTTTTGCCTGCGAATTAGCAAAGAGAATTACAGTTCCGGTTTCTCTGGACTTTATGCAGGTATCCAGCTATGGAGATGCGACAGAGAGTTCGGGAATCGTTCGTATTAAGAAGGATTTAGATGATACAATGGAGAACAAGGAAGTAATTATCGTGGAGGATATCATCGACTCCGGAAGAACACTTCACTACCTTATCCCTGTATTAAAACAGAGAAATCCAAAGAGTATCCGTCTGTGTGCCCTTTTAAATAAACCAGACCGCCGAGAGGTAGAAGTTCAGATTGATTATCTTGGATTTGATATTCCAGATGAGTTCGTTATTGGATACGGACTTGACTATGCACAAAAATATAGAAATCTTCCATTTATCGGAGTTGTAGAACCAGAGGCAGCAGAAGATGCTGAGGAGGGAGCAGAGCAGGCTTCCGGGGAAGAGAAAGGAGACAATGTTGAATAGAAATATGAGAAATACTGCCATTTTACTGGTAGTGTTCCTGGCGGTATATATGTTTGGCAATTATTTTGCTGAGAAGAATCTGATGTCGGGGAGCGGCAGCAGTTCGTATTCTTACGAAAGACTGGAGTCCGATATTGCAAAGAATAAAGTAAAGTCAATAGAGGTAGTGCAGAACGCACAGGTTCCTACAGGTTCTGCCATTGTAAAACTGAATGATGGAGAGAAGAAAGTAGCACATGTAACTGACGTGAATAAGGTCATTGATCTGGCACAGCAGTATAAAGTATCCTGTCAGGTAGACGATGTGAAGTCATCCGATGCAGGCTGGCTTTCCATGATTTTGCCGTGGATCGTCATTGGTGTGATCATGATGTTCATGTTTGGTATGATAAGCCGTGCTTCCGGCGGTGGCGGCGGCGGAAATAAGATGATGAATTTCGGAAAGAGCCGCGCAAAAATGCAGGACCCGGAATCTCAGAATATCCGTTTTGACCAGGTTGCAGGATTACAGGAAGAAAAAGAAGAATTAAAAGAAATCGTAGACTTTTTAAAGAGTCCGCAGAAATACATTGAAGTAGGTGCGAGAATTCCGAAAGGTGTTATTTTAGTAGGTCCTCCAGGAACAGGTAAGACTCTTCTTGCCAAGGCCGTTTCCGGCGAAGCAGGCGTGCCATTCTTCAGTATTTCCGGTTCCGACTTTGTGGAAATGTTTGTCGGTGTCGGAGCTTCCCGTGTAAGAGATTTATTTGAAGATGCAAAGAGAAATGCACCATGTATCGTTTTCATTGATGAGATTGATGCGGTGGCAAGACGAAGAGGTACCGGACTTGGCGGCGGCCATGATGAAAGAGAACAGACATTGAACCAGCTCCTCGTAGAAATGGACGGTTTCGGAGTGAATGAAGGAATCATCGTGATGGCAGCAACAAACCGAGTAGATATTCTTGACCCTGCTATTTTAAGACCAGGCCGTTTTGACCGTAAAGTAGCAGTTGGCAGACCAGACGTAAAGGGAAGAGAAGAAATCCTTAAAGTCCATGTAAAAGGCAAACCACTTGCAGAAGACGTAGATTTACACCAGATTGCCCGCACAACACCAGGATTCTCTGGAGCAGATCTTGAGAACCTTATGAATGAAGCGGCAATCCATGCAGCAAGAAATAATGCACGATTCATCCGCATGGAGGATATCAGAAAGTCTTTCATTAAGGTTGGAATCGGAACTGAGAAAAAGAGCCGTCTTGTGCCAGAATTAGAGCGTAAGATTACAGCCTACCATGAAGCAGGCCATGCAATCTTATTCCATTTACTGCCAGATGTAGGCCCTGTATACACCGTATCCATCATTCCTACTGGTATGGGGGCAGCAGGATACACAATGCCTGTACCAGAGAATGATAACGTATTTGAGACAAAAGGCCGCATGATTCAGGAAATCAAAGTCGGCATGGGCGGACGTATCGCCGAAGAATTAATCTTTGACGATGTAACCACAGGAGCGTCTCAGGACATCAAACAGGTAACAGATACCGCAAGAAGTATGATTACGAAGTTCGGTATGTCCGACAGACTCGGATTTATCAACTACGAAGAGAACACAGACGAAGTATTCCTCGGACGTGACCTCGGTCACTCCAGAAGCTTCAGCGAGGAAGTCGCAAGCATCATTGACAAAGAAGTAAAGAAACTTGTTGACGATTGCTACACAGACGCGAAGAGAATCCTCACAGAAAATATGGATGTACTTCATTCCTGTGCGAACTTACTTCTTGAAAAAGAGCGTATTAGCCGAGAAGAATTTGAAGCATTGTTTAAAAATGATAAAGCAGCCGAGGAGAATTTATAGTCTTTCAGTCAGAATGACAAAAGTCGTCAGAATTCGAACGAATCTGCACAAAAATTTTTTTCAATTCATTAAAACTTTATGCACACTTTCGGGTGACCCAATGCTATTATAATACTCGTAACCCCCCCCAATACATTATAAGTTTTGTTGCATTTAGTGTAACAAGAATACCTTCTCCAAAGAGAGCAGCGATCGTGGCTGCTCTCATTTTTGCATTTATGAAGAATTAATTATTCATTTACTGTATTATGATGACATATGACAGAATACCGGAAAGAGACTTCGGTACCGTATTAGTTATTTGTATTTTTCCATTTGGTAAAACCAATCTTTTTCATGCTGTATCCATATTTTTTAAGTAAAATATTATAATTGGCAAAAGCATCATTTATTCGGTAGATTCCTTTGATGATATCGTCTGGCCTCGGTTTGCCTTTATAAGGAACAGAAGTTTCTACATCATCATAAGCCTCATCTGAATCAGCCCCATTATAACATTCTGTCAGGAAAAGCCCCTGTGACTTTCCGTCATATAAGGTAGAAATCGTACCATTTACAGAATGAGTATATACAGGATCGACATACAGGTTTCTGTAAGAACTGGAAATCGTACCTTTTTTCTTTTTCAGGAGATTCATGGTTAATTCTGTATGATAACTATCCCATGGAGAATCTAGAACGTAATCATAGCTAAAAAGGAGCTTTCCTTTTTCCGGGTAGGCAGTAATACGGACTTCAATAGAATCATCTGTGCCTTTAGGACGGAACTTTGTAGAAATTGTTCTTAGATTTTTTTCTTCTCCTTTACCTTTTTTACCTTTTTTCCGTATAAGATCATATAATTTTTTCGCGTTGATTCGTTCAACGGTATCTACCGTTACTTTACATTTTAGCTTTTTGCCTCTTACCTTTGCAGTAATGGTGCATTTGCCAGGGCTTAAAGCTTTTACAACTCCCTTTTTATTCACTTTTGCAATCTTTTTATTACTGCTTTTCCATGTTACTTTCCTTTTAGTTCCAATTACTCGTAGTTTTACAGTTTTTCCTTGAATCAGTGTAACAGCAGTTTTATTCAGTCTCATTCTTGGAGCTGCATTAACAGCTTTTCCCGGAAAAAGAAGGGAAAACAGTAGGCAAAGAGTAATGGCAATGCTGAGCATGGAAATAACAGACCTCTTTGTGGATTTTTTAAAATATTTATTCATAAAGTGACCTCCATTCTTAATAAATGTATTTGCTCATAGAGTTTCCGGGTCAAAAAAAGCGTCTTTTTGTACATGACAAAAAGACGCTTAAAAAATCAGCTTTATCACACCACGAAAACCGGACAAGAGCCTTCGCCCGATTCTTAAAAATAGAATAGATATTGTATTGAGAATTGTCAAATAAATCATATCCGGCCCTCCTCTTAATCGCATATCAATATATATGTTCATCTTAATTGTAACATAGAAAAGAGGCGGTGGTCAAACACTATCAGAAACTTCTTTACACTTTTTTTACAGGTGTCTTGTTAGATGTAAATGTTGGTGTTATAATGGGCAGAAATTTGGCAAAAATCAGGGGGTGGTCAATGATATTGCTTTATAATGACACAGTAAATGTAGTTCCGTATCCAGGTTTACTTTTTATGGCAATACTTCCGCCATGAATATCTACAATAAAACGAACCATAGAAAGTCCAAGTCCAAAGCCTTCCCCGGTACTCCTGCTTTTATCAACTCGATAAAAACGATTCCATATTTTGTCAAGATGTTCTTTTTCGATACCGATTCCATTATCTTTGATGATGATATCAGTGTTTTCCTGGTTCTTTATAAGATTAACCCAGACACATCCGCCGTTTATACCATAATTGATCGCATTTTCTATAAGATTATAAATCATACGCATTAGGAGCATCGTGTCTCCCTGAATAATATATGATTCATTTTGGGGGATATATTCAAATAAAAGAGAAATATTTTTATAAGCTGCCTTTTGCTGAAGTTCTTCTATGACAGATTCTATTAAAAGAGTAAGGTCTACTTCTTCTTTTTGAGGCTTAAAACTATGCTTATCTGTGCGGGATATAGTAAGAAGCTGAGAAATCAGCTGGCCAATATAGGTTGTTTTTTTATAAATAATCTCAATTTCTTCCCGAACACTATCGGTGAGCTTTAGTTCATCAAGGCAATATTCACAGTGGCTTTGTATTACTGAAATTGGTGTTCTTAGTTCATGAGCTGCATCGGATGTGAATTGTTTCTCTTTTTCAAAAGACTTTTCCAGTTTAGCAATCATAGAATTAAATGCATCAGCCAAGTAAGAAAATTCGTCATGGGTGTTTGATGTTTCAATACGTTTTGAAAGATTGACGGAAAAAGATATCTCTTTTGCCATATCACTGATCGTGTAAATTGGTTGTAACGCTTTTTTTAATATATGGTAGCCGACAAAGGCGGAGATGAAAACAGTAGTAGGGAAAAGAACAGCAAAAATCCATAGCATATTATAAAGAATTCTTGACCAATGTCCATAAGAAGCGATGCTTCGAACCCATATGGAATCTTCCGGAGATTCTTCATAACAATAGTCATATACTAACCAGATATTTTTATCAGATTTTATCTGTCGTACCTTATTGTTGATAAATGGAACTTTATCAGGAAAATGTTCTGGCAAAACACCATTTATAAAAGAACTGTTTTTGTCATATAAACTGATAGAAACATTATCGTCATAGAATTTTGTCCAGTCTGCATTATACAAAATATCATTCCTGTTGGACTTATCATATAAATTTTCCAGCATATCAGCGGATTCATCTTTTAGCTCTTCCTGAAGATCATGGATACTGTAGCTTTTAGAAAGAAAATAAATATAAAAAAATACGAGAGCCAGAATAAGAGAAAACACAAGAGTATACCAAAAGGTGATTCGAAATTTTATTGATAGTTTTGAACTTTTCATACTTACTCTCCTAAACAATATCCTTTACCATATACAGTGTGGATTAATTTTTTTTCGGAGATAACGGATATAGACATCAATAATATTAGAACCTCCCTCAAAAGTACTGTCCCAGCCTCGCTGTTCAAGCTGATCACGTGAAAGAACATGTCCAGGATTACGCATCATATATTGCAGTAATTTATATTCTTTTGTAGTAAGGGAAATTTCCTTACCATTACGGCTGACTTTTTTCTTTTTTGTATCCATTACAAGGTCTTCATAAATAAGAATGTCGCTTGGGTCTGCTGCTATATTTCTTCGAAGCAAAACCCGAAGCCTGGCCTGTAGTTCTTCAAAAGCAAACGGTTTGATTAAATAATCGTCTGCACCGGAATCTAATCCATTTACTCGTTCTTCAATAGAACTTTTTGCAGTCAGCAAAAGAACAGGTGTAGTCTTCTTTTGGTTTCGCAGCCATTTTAAAAGAGTGATTCCATCTATTTTAGGGAGCATAATATCAAGTAAAATAATATCATACGTATAGGTATTCAGATAATCTTTAGCAATTTCGCCATCCATACAAATATCAATAGTATAGTCTTTTTGTAACCGTTTTTTTAAAATATTACACAAATCTTTTTCATCTTCAACAATCAGCATCCTCATAGATTTATACTCCTTTCTTAACTTGATCATCTGTCATTTTTAAATATGCTTTTTAATGATTTTCTCATTTTTTGTGAGTATAATCAAGATATAAAATAAAGGAAGTTATTTAATAAAATCTTAAAAGATTACAAAAATTATGCAAAATGAAAGGAGAAAACTATGAGAAAAAGAAGGTATTTATTCACTGGGATGGCAGTTGTATTATTATTTACTATTTTGTTTGCGGCAGGTTATACCACCCCTGCGCTTGGAAATGTTAATACTGTGCAGGCAGCTGCAAAGAAAAAAGACATTTCAAGAGAGGGAAAAAAGAAACGTAGTATTATTAAAGGAAAGATATTTGAACTGGAAGTAGATAAGCCAGAATCTGTTAAAGATAAAAATCTGACTTGGAGTATTAAAGATTCTTCCATTGTAACATTTGCAGGAAAAGAAAGACATGATGATGATATTAAATTTAAGGCACTGAAAGCAGGCACAACAAAAATCACTTGTCGAAATACAAAAACCGATAAAAAAATCAGTTTTAATATTGTAGTAAAAAATGTTTCAAAAACAAAAAAAGCATCTTCCAAAAATAAAACGATTCAAGCAAAAGGATCTTTGAAACGTAGTGTAAGAGTAAATGGTGAATTAGAACTTGAAGTTAAGAAAACAAAAGGAAAAGGAGTAAAAGACCGTCAGTTAAAATGGACAGTAAAAGATTCTTCTATTCTGGCATTCGAAGATATAGACGATGGAATATATGATGATGAAATGGAATTTGTTGGAATAAAACCTGGAAAGACAACGGTTACATGTACAAATACAGCAAATAAAGAAAAAGTAACATTTACGATTACTGTAAAATAACATTCATGTTGGAAAAATAAATATGGTATGTAGCAACAATGGCAGGGAATTTCTATATGATATAGAATCCCTGCCATTGTTGTAATCTTCTTTACACTTTTTTAACATGTGTCTTGTCAGATGTAAACTTTGGTGTTATAATGGACAGAAATTTGGCAAAAATCAGAAGGGGGTCTTTAAAGGCCATACCTTACAGGAGGGTATTTCATGACAATTGTAGAAGAAATAAAGAAGTTAAAAGAAGAAAAAGATGCAGTGATTCTTGCACATTATTATGTGCGTCCTGAGGTGCAGGAGATCGCTGATTACATAGGAGATTCATTTTATTTGAGCAAGGTTGCTACAAAGTTAAAGGAGAAGACAATCGTTTTTTGTGGTGTTTCTTTTATGGGCGAGAGTGCAAAGATTTTAAATCCGAAGAAGACTGTTTTAATGCCGGATATGAATGCGGATTGTCCGATGGCGCATATGGCAGAAATCGAGACGATAAAGAAGGTTCGTTCGGAATACGATGATCTTGCAGTAGTATGTTACATCAATTCTACTGCAGCACTTAAGGAGTATTCTGATGTTTGTGTTACTTCCGCAAATGCAGTTAAGATTGTAAAGGAACTGCCACAGAAGAATATTTTCTTTATCCCTGACCGTAATCTGGCTCACTATGTTGCCAGTCAGGTACCGGAGAAGAATTTTGTTTATAATAACGGATTTTGCCCGACACATGAGCGTATTGAGGCGGAAGATGTTGCGAATGTAAAGGCACAGCATCCAGATGCACAGATTGTTGCCCATGGAGAATGTCAGGAGTCCATTCTCTTAATGGCAGATTATGTTGGAAGTACTTCCGGTATTATTAATTATGTTACAGAGAGTGACTGTCAGGAATTTATCGTATGTACAGAAGAAGGTGTTGGTTATAAGTTAAAGACACAGAATCCAGATAAGACATTTTATTATCCAGACAGGCTTCCAGTCTGCCCGAATATGAAGAAAAATACTTTAGAGAAGATTCTCCACGTATTGAAGACAGGAGAAAATGAAGTGCATGTCAGTGATGCTTTAAGAGAGAATTCTAAAAAGCCTCTCGAAAAGATGCTTGAGCTGGCTGCAAAGTAGTAAGCAGGAGGTAAACAGCAATGGATTTTAGGACAGATGTAGTAATAGTCGGTACAGGTGTAGCCGGTACATTTTCTGCGTTAAATCTTCCAAAAGATAAAAATATTATTATGATTACCAAATCAGATTTAGAGAGCAGTGATTCTTTTCTTGCACAGGGTGGTATCTGTGTTTTAACAGATGAGAATGATTATGACAACTATTTTGAAGATACGATGAAGGCAGGGCATTACGAGAACCGTAAAGAATCAGTTGACATTATGATTCGCAGTTCTCAGGAGATTATTCATGACCTGATCGGCTATGGTGTTGATTTTGCTCATGACGGTGATAAACTTCTTTATACAAGAGAAGGGGCACATTCCAGACCAAGAATCCTTTTTCACGAGGATATCACAGGACAGGAGATTACGAGCAAACTTCTTGCACAGGTGAAAAAGCTTCCGAATGTAACGATTTATGAATATACGACCATGACAGATATTATTGTACAGGACGGACATTGTGCGGGTATTATCGCTAAGACAAAGGATGGTGGAATCATGCACATCCATGCCGAGGATACAATTTTTGCAAGCGGTGGTATCGGTGGATGTTATAAGCACTCTACAAACTTCCCTCATCTGACAGGAGATGCGTTAGACATTTCTAAGAAGTATGGGATTCGTTTAGAGCATCTTGACTATGTTCAGATTCATCCTACCACTCTTTATTCCAAAGAACCGGGAAGAAGATTTTTGATTTCTGAATCGGTACGTGGAGAGGGTGCAGTTCTCTATAATAAGAACGGAGAACGTTTTGTAAATGAGCTTCTTCCACGTGATGTTGTTACGAAAGCAATCAAGGCACAGATGGAAAAAGACGGAACCAGTCATGTTTGGCTTTCTATGGAACATATTGATAAAGAGACGATTCTCAATCATTTCCCCAATATTTATCAGAGATGTCTGGAAGAGGGATATGATGTATTAAAAGAGTGGATACCGGTTGTCCCTGCACAGCATTATTTTATGGGTGGTATCTGGGTAGATAGTGACAGCAAGACTTCTATGGATCATCTTTATGCTGTTGGTGAGACAAGTTGTAATGGTGTACATGGAGCGAATCGTCTGGCAAGTAACTCTCTTCTTGAAAGTCTTGTCTTTGCAAAAAGAGCCGCACGTAAGATATGTGGTTTAGAACAGACTGTTAAACCTGTAGACTTCAGTGAATCTGCAACCGTATAAATTTATGTATTATTTATATAGAAAGGAAACTACCTATGAATACAATTTCCATGAAACTTCAGGCAGACGAACTGATTCGTCTCGCTCTGCAGGAAGACATTTCCAGTGAGGATGTTACAACCAACTCTGTTATGAAAGAAGCTGTAGAAGGTGAAGTACAGCTTATCTGTAAGCAGGATGGTATTGTTGCCGGGCTGGATGTATTTAAAAGAGTATTTGAATTATTGGATGAGAACACAAAGACAGAATTTCTCTGTAAAGATGGGGATGCCGTAAAAAAGGGACAGCTCATGGGAACAGTTACCGGAGATATTCGTGTGCTTTTGTCCGGTGAACGTGTTGCACTGAACTATCTTCAGCGTATGAGTGGAATCGCCACTTACACACATACGGTTTCTGCTCTTTTAAAAGGAACAAAGACAAAGCTTTTAGATACAAGAAAGACAACACCTAACATGCGTATTTTTGAAAAATATGCAGTTCGTGCCGGCGGCGGATTCAATCACCGCTATAATCTTTCCGATGGAGTCCTTTTAAAGGATAACCATATCGGTGCAGCAGGCAGCGTAGCAAAGGCTGTACAGATGGCAAAGGAATATGCTCCATTTGTACGTAAGATTGAAGTAGAAGTTGAAAATCTTGACATGGTAAAAGAAGCAGTAGAAGCTGGTGCAGATATTATCATGCTTGACAACATGTCTGTTGAGGAAATGAAAGAAGCGATTCGTATTATTGACGGACGTGCTCAAACAGAATGTTCTGGTAATGTAACAAAAGAAAATATTGACCATTTGACTTCTCTTGGAGTAGACTATATATCAAGTGGTGCATTGACTCATTCTGCACCTGTTCTTGATATTTCACTGAAGAATCTTCACGCTCTGTAATTAATGAAAGGGAAAATGATACACAATGACTGGTTCGAAACGAAGAGAAGAATTAATTAATACAATAAAAAGTAGCACTTCACCAATTTCCGGTAAGACTCTGGCACAGCTTTATGATGTCAGCCGTCAGGTAATCGTGCAGGATATCGCTCTGCTTCGTACCGCAGGTTATGACATTATCTCTACTAATCGTGGATACATTTTGAATGCTCCGCATACAATTACAAGAGTATTTAAAGTTAGTCACACAGATGCTCAGACAGAAGATGAACTTTACTCGATTGTGGATTTGGGCGGCACTGTTGTAAACGTAATGGTCAATCACCGGGTATACGGTCATATGGAAGCCCCACTTGGCATTTCTTCCCGATTAAAAGTAAAGGCATTTATCGATGATATTAAGAACGGCAAGTCAAGCCCTCTTAAAAACATCACATCTAACTACCATTACCATACAGTAGAAGCAGATTCCGAAAAAACACTCGATCTGATTGAAAAAACACTTGAAGAAAAAGGATACTTAATTACAGAAGTATAAATATTTTGTATGATTACAAAAGTGTATTTGTCTGTATTTCATTTTGTAAAGACTCAAAATAATGCTTCATGATTAAAGAAACGGACAACGCATATCATTCCGGCGTTGTCCGTTTTTTTAATATATGATAACTTCTATGGATTTCACAGCCGATTCTATATATTCCTGCTTTTACTTTTCAGTGGTATCTATTATAATGTAATGATACCAGAGTCAAAAGTCAGAAAGCCGATGCAAGCTTGCTTGCGAGAGTGCAAGCACGTAGCAATCTGGTATCAAAGGGGAATTATATAATTACAGTAATAGCAAATATACAGGCAGGTGAAATCATGAATGAAAAAACTGTCGGAATGCTTTCTAAATTTACCGGCGTATCCGTCCATACTATTAAATACTACGAAAAACTGGGGTTGATTTCCTCAAGCAGAAGAGAACAATCCAATTATCGTTCCTACGATGTAAAAAGCTGTACAGATATTTATGAATGTATGAAATATCGAAATATGGGATTTTCCTTAAAAGACATCCAGCTTCTTCTTAAAGAAGGGGATAATGCTCTTCTTTCGTCACTTCTTGAAAAAAGAAGTCAGGAACTTGCCACAGAGGTAACGGAATTACTAAATACTCGTGAACTTATAGAAAATTATCGAAAAGAACTGGCTGATTTAGACCGCAGACTTGGCAAATGGTACATTGAGGATTGCCCTGACTTTTATTTTCGCCGTCAGACAAAAGGACTGAACTACATGGATGAGGCTTCCTGTGAATCCGATGGAATCAATCTCGCAGAATATGCTCCCAAAAGCAGCTCTTTACTGGAACTTTCTCCTGAATACTTCAAAGGAGATCTTTCTGCATTTTCATGGGGACATGGAATCTCTATAGATACGGATAATGATTTCATGAAAAATAAAAAAGGATTTGAAAAGATTTCCGGAGGCAGAATGTTTACTGCTTACATGAGTCTTAGAGGGCATTACGCTTCCGAGGGAGACTTGATTAACGAGTTCCTTCGTTATTATAATGAATATAAATCTGGTATTCCTAAAGCTCCTGTGTATGGTTTCCGCCTGCGGATCACTCTTGATGAAACCGGGGAAAGAAAAGACTATTTTCGTTTCTGTGTTTTGGCTTCAGAAGAAATGAATCAAATAGTTGTTTAAAAAATTATTATAACTTTACCTGATTTCATCAAATTTCTTTCAGGTTATATCAAAATCATATGATGTTAGGGTCAAAACAATACTATGTTCTATAAGAAAACAAGAAATTTCTTGTCCAAAACCTGTGAGCTACTCACAGGTTTTTTGCCATCTTCTAAATTATTTCCAAACTATTTCTAAACCATTGGTACACTCAGAAACTGTTTTTATATTCACTTGAAAAAATACCCAAATTTAAAGAAACAGCTCAAACACTTTTACTGTTAATCATAAAAAAATTTCGTTATTTTATACAAAATTTATTATGATTTTTATACATTTTGACAGATTGACCTGCGAGCAAGACATGGTTATATAATTAACAATATAAGCTGTTTGAGTTTATATCAGCTGCGATTTGAATATATATTTTACTGTATATACTCCGGCATAAGCAAGAGTTAGAAAGGAGATACAAATGACACCAGAAGAAATCAAAAACACAGATTTTGAAACTTTTTTCCAGGCAGTTCCACAGATGAAAGAAGTTCATCATATAAAGGCAACTGGTCAGGAAATCTACCATGTTTATAAAAATGACGTTGTTTATGTTACACGTCCAGAGGGGGAGCGCACGTTACAAATGCTCGTACCAGAAGTAAAACCAGAATCCGCACAGAAGAAATATCCAGCGATTCTTTATGTGCAGGGTTCCGCATGGCTGAAGCAGGATCAGTATAAACGTCTTTCTGTCATGGCTGATCTTGCAAGAAGAGGTTTCGTAACTGCTATTTTACAGTATAGAGAAAGTAATCTGGCTACTTTTCCTGCACAGGTTCAGGATGCAAAAACCGGCATAAGATTTTTAAGAAAACACGCAGAAGAATATTATATTGATGTAGATAACATTTTCATCATGGGAGATTCCAGCGGCGGTCATACTGCTGTACTTGCCGGAATCACTGCTGGACAGGACATTTTAGATACAGAAGACTACAATGAATATTCTTGTCAAGTAAAGGCCATCGTTGATTTTTACGGTGTGACAGATGTTCGTCAGAAAGAAGACTTTCCTACCACTTTAAACCAGGGCGAGCCAGACAGTCCGGAAGGAAAGTTGATCGGCGGCAATAATGTTTATGAACATCCAGAACTTTCTGTCCCGGTCACCTGCGCTAATTATGTAGAAAAAGCCACACCAATTCCTCCAATCCTTATGATGCATGGAACAGGGGATGACACTGTATCCTGGAGACAGAGCGTACGCCTTTACAAAAAACTTCGAGAAGAAGAAAAAGACGTTACATTCTATATAATGGAAAATGCAGTTCATGGCGATAACGCTTTCTGGACAACGGAAAATCTTAACATTGTAGATGAATTTATTAAAAAGCATATTTAAGTAAATAACTATAATAAACGAAAGGATTTATTTATGAACGCTACTTTAATCATGGCATTTATTCTGATTCTCATTGTAGTTGCCACTGTTATAACAAAAAAACTTCCATTTAACTTTGTCCTTTTCATTGCACCGGTTCTTTGTGCACTGATTCTTGGGCATTCCATAGAAGAAACAAGTACTTTCATCGTAGAACAGCTTGCTTCCATGATGAAATCGGCTGGATTTATGCTCTTGTTTGCATTTTTGTATTTCCAGATGCTTACAGAAGCCGGTGTATTCGACACGATCGTTTCCGCTATCACAACAAAACTCGGAAACAAGATGAATGTAATCGTTATTATGGTTTTGACAACCCTCATCGGCGGTTTCAGCATCCTGACAGGTAACTTTACACCTGCATACCTTATTACATTTCCACTGATGGTGCCTCTGTATAAAAAGTTTGACTTTGATAGAGAAGCAGCTTTCATCATTGCACAGACAGCCATGTCCGCAATGTGCTTTATCCCCTGGGGAATTGGAATGGCATACACTGCTTCCTCTGCCGGTTTAGATGCCAATAAACTCGCAGCTGCATCTATGCCTTGGGGATTATGTTTCATTCCAGCAATCATTTTCCAGTGGGTATACTTTGGAATCAAACACAAAAGACGTGTCGGAACATTCCAGGCAGTTACTACAACCGTAGAAGCTGCAGCACAACAGGAGGAGAATCAAAACCGCAGACCAAAACTCTTCTGGGTAAATTTTATCCTTTTTATTCTCTGCCTCGTAGCACTCGGAATCTTCGGTATTGCACCATACTTCGTATTTATTTTTGCAACAGTAATCACTGCAATGCTTAACTACAAAGACAACTTCGGAGAAATATTCAACAAAGTTGGAGCAATGTACTTAAACATCCTGATCATGCTCCTGGCGATTAATGTATATCAGGCAGTATTTAATAACACAGGCATGGTAGAAGCCCTCTCAAACGGACTTATGCAGGTTTGTCCATCTTTCCTGTTAAGATACCTTCACGTTATTATGCTTCTTCTGTGCGTTGTCATTATCTACGTTGTACCATTCCAGATTTTCAATGCCCTGTATCCGGTATTTATTTCCATCGGCGCAGGATTTGGAATACCGGCTGTTGCAATTATCGCACCGTTTGTATGTAACCTGTCACTTGCAACAAGTTCTACACCAACGAACTCTTCTACTTATACTGGATGTGCATTGACAGAAACGGATGTACAGCACTACTGTAAGAAAGCGGTACCGGTTCAGACAGTTACAAATGCAATCGTTGTGTTAACGGCAGTACTTTTCCATGTACTAAAACTGTAACTACTGATTTGTAGAGCAAAACAGACGCCAGCAAAGAGAGCCTATCTCCTATATTTGTGACTTTAGTCGCGGCGGTTTGAATACTCGCTTACACACGCTCGTATCCAAACCTTGCTCCGAGGCCACAAATAAGGATTATTTCATTTCCAGAGGGCTGTGCTTTGGCTGGAGAAATAAAATCAGAATTTTAATGTTGGAGAGATTTGAGGGAGGCTTCAGACGGTTGTGATCTTATGGGGAGTTGATATTCTGAAGGAGTGACACTGGAACCATTTGTGAAAAATGTTTTTAAAATGAATTTGGAATTTTATTTATTCTTTTATAGAGTAATATAGTTTTCGTTCGCATTTTTAATGGAAACACTTTATTTTCAGACACGCTCTAAAACCATAAATCAATTCAAATTTCCAGTTCATAAAAAAGTAATAACCTAACCACAAATCATTGTGCTACTATGACAATAGCTTATATGTCAATCCTATAGAATTTAATTTTCTGGATATTTCTATGTCTTTGGCCTTCTTCCCCAAATCCCTCCAAAATAAATTCGGATTTTGCTTAGGCAGCCAAAGACAGCCCCCAAAGAAAGACAATACCCTATATTTGTGGCCTCGGAGCAAAGGTT
>ENA-ORNG01001009-ORNG01001009.1-human-gut-metagenome-genome-assembly--contig:-NODE-1009-length-21676-cov-6.106563_pt1 | contig 21676 bp, 15 predicted proteins | sample MGYA00242113_ERZ509018 | MGnify/ENA primary metagenome ERZ509018 (study PRJEB26280, sample SAMEA2338711) | human gut metagenome | biome: human gut; feature: human-associated habitat; material: faeces... | reverse complement strand
CCCGCCGTAAATGTAAAAAATAAGAAATATATTGCAAAAAGTCAGAAATTCTGCCATTTTTCTGACTTTTTGCTGGATTTTTTGTTATTTTTACAATTCGGGTCCGGAAATTTTCCATATATTTACATATATTGCCATTTATCTGACTTTTTTTGAGGAAAATCGATTTTTTGTCAGCAGCGGCGCAGGCAGGGGCTTATCGGAGATTCCTGAGGGGGGCTTATCTAAGATCTCGAAGTCAAGGATTCGTCCTGTCGGTTGACAAAAAAGCTGTTTTTCTTTAATCTCGTCAAGAAATCCCTGATTCCCTGAGATTTAATTGTAAGATTTCAGTGCGGATTGACAAAAAATCCAAAAACTGACGATCCTGTCAAGAAATCCACCGGATTTATTGACAGAAACCGATTAAATTCAAAATTCTGTCAACGGCCCCTGGCGGGCAGTCGGCCGCACAGGCTTTGGTAAAAACTCCACAAGTATTTTACACTATCCATAGGGTTTTAGATATGCGAATGTAAACCTACTCTGTAATTTCCCAATGTCCACTATATCCGCTTCCAACATATTTAACATTTTCCATATCTTTTATATGTCTCTGTATAGTCTTTGTGCTTACATTTAATACTTCTGCCATCTTTTTTCTACTAATCTTGTTATCTTGACTTATCAACTCAATAATTTTCGCATCAAGATCATCTTGAGGGACATCTTGAGGGACATCTTGAGGGACATCTTGAGGGACATCTTGAGGGACATTGTAGTTGAGATTAGGCATTATTACCGTAAACTGATAGCGATCCGAACGAAATTGAGGTTTTTTGCTTCCGTCATAATTGATTTGAAATTCATATCCACTGAGTATCTTTTCAAACCCGCTGCCTTTTCTCTCCATATATCCAAGCCGGCTCAAAACATCCGCCAACACTGGATTTCTCCTCGTTGAAGGAACGGTAAGCGGATCTCTTTCCTGAATAAAAGAACCATCCGGCATTCCTCCAGGAGAATAGATTTCAATTCTGTCGTCATAAATGTCAATATGAACCTCGCTGCCGTTGATCATATAATCACGATGAGCAAGGGCATTAATGAGCGCTTCATGATAACTGCGTTCTACATATTCCGGCATTTCTTCCCTCGAATTTGATGTTTTCCGCCACATGACCTTATTATTTCGTTTTATAAAAGCTTCTCCATTTTCAATCAGAGAAATAACGCTCCCTATATATTCCGCATCATCCAGTGCGTCAATGGTGCCGCCACTTTTATTCAATCCATTCCATCTTGTGCAAAATACCCTCGAGCAAAAAACAGGGCTTTCATCTGCCAATAAAGCGCCTGTATTCGTCAGATATCCATCTTCATTTGCCAGTCCGAAAGAGAGCAGATCTTTGTCGTCAAAACTGTTTCCCGTCCATTTTTTGTATCTTTCTTTCAACTTGGAGAACGCATAGTCATTCACTTTATATGATGAAATTTGTGAGTCATATGAAGTATTTTTCCCTCTTAATACAAGTCTTTTCATTTCTGTAGCAGTCGCTTTAACACTTTCGTTCCCCACACGTATATATGCTTCAAAGACACCGTCCCCTGAATAGTAATAAGGCGTTTCTTCACCTCTCGCAATCTCAAGAATGATCAGGGTCTTTCCGTCTTCTGTTTCTGAAAACCGCAGTCTAAATTCAGGGATCGGGTCTAATCTTGCTTTGAGGATTTCACTGATTTTTTCCGCATCCTGTTCTGGGTGTTCCAGACCGACGATCTGTCCATCGTCAGAAACGCCAAAAATGATGGCTCCGCCAAGGGTATTCGCAAAAGCACTGACACTTTTACACCAGCTTTTTGGCTTCTTCGCTTCTAGCAAAAGCTTTTTTTCATATTCGGTTGTCTCGCCGATCAACTCTTTTATCTCCATCGCCCATGCCACCTTTTAATATGTTTTATTCTTTATATAATTCGTGTATACTAATAAAATATAGTTTTTTTCCATGTTGTTATTATACCATTTAATCAGATAATTTTCTACTGCATTAAGAACCATGGCATTGATGATGTTATATCCGGCATGTAATAAGAAAAAAATAGCTATAAAAAGATGGGGGAATTGCTCCCTCATCGTATAAATCATTTTTTTTGCAAGAGTAAGTTTAGATAACACCATTACTTGCTAAAACTTTCTCTATCTGCTCTTTCTTCTCTTTTTCTGATAATGCATCATTCTTTACAATATCAGGAACTGATTTTCTAAGATTGCGTAAATTATCAATATAGCCATCATATTTTTTTGCATTATATTTTGTATATATATTTAATATCATAAATACTATTATGCATATTATCTGTATGGCAAGCATTTCATCTATGCTTACATCCGATCCAATAGGCAGCAAAAATAGCATATATGGCATAATAAGAAATGTAATTAATCCCAGTAATAAACGAATCCTTTTTTTAATTGTTAAATTCTTCTGTTCTTTTTTAATTCTCGATGAAAGCATCTCATCTTCTGGCATTTCGTTATATATGAAACCTTTTTCTTTTATCCCGCTTCGCCAACATTCATATGTCTTTTGGTTATATTCATATTCTATATGATAATATGGCAAAAGTGTAATAAACATATTTGAATTAATGTCAAGTTCATGCACAACTAGGTCTTCATATCGGTCCCCAGGTATCGCTTCGCAACATTGTTCATGTGCTAGTTGTTTAATCTTAGATATCATGAGATTTTCTGCGTATTCATTTGATTGCAATAGCGGCATTATATCACAATTTTTTGTATAATCTTCATTATAATCGACTGATAAATTTTTTATGTCACAATCTATCAGCCACTTAGTAAATTGCTCCGCAAGAGGATCATCTTCATTATATGTGACAATAGGTACAAATGAAGTATCTTGTATTGCTCCATGAGTATCTTCAATATTATCAATGACTGTTTTATATTTAGTAATTGGCACAATTTTCTGTTGGGGTTTCCATGGAGTATGGTCTTTACCACCCACCATGCTTGTACCAACATGATATCCTCGGGACCAAACATCATAGCCCATGTTTTTGTGCTCATTCCCTTGATAATCTATAAAAATAGTCTCACTTTTGTACTCAGTGTATGGCTCATCATGTTCCCAAATACTTGTAGCCTCCCATCGTTCAGAATAAGAAACATTAAAACATCTCACAGGATACATCTTTTTTATAATTTTTTTAATTTTAGCTCGTGCAGACAAGTCAATCGGTGCAGTATCTGATTTAGTTAAAAAGGAAATGAATACTTTACGCAAATCATCTTCAGTTACATTAAATGGGACAATTTTTGCATTATTCAAATCAAAAGACATTATTGTTCCTCCTTATTACAATCATCCGTATACGCTTCATCTTTAAAACTTCAATTTATTTTTTGTTTTTACTAAACTACCGAACTGTGTAATAACCTTAACATATTAAACTTAAGTAACTGTGATATGGCCTACTAATCTATGCCCTTTACACAATTCATGTTTGCCTTTATTACATAACTCTTTTTGCATATCGTCAACTCTTTTCGAGTATTTACGAGACTTTGCTCCTTTATTGTTTATAAAATTAAGAAAACAATTTAAAAAAAGAGGCAGAAAGAAACGCGTGATGATTTCGTATGGATTTTTATTACGCAAAAGGATGTAATGAGCTTTGGAGATAATTTGCGCACTTTAATCAACGAAAGAGGTCTAACTCAGAAAAAACTTGCTGAGCAATTCAATATTGCTCCTTCTACTTTAGGTAGTTATGTTCAAAATGTACGGGAACCGGATTTTGCTACTTTAAAAAGTTTCGCCAATTATTTTAATGTTACTATTGACTATCTACTTGATAATCATGTGGAGTGTTCATCTAGTAAACAGGAATCCGAGCTGCTCCGTATTTTTCGTTCCCTGTCAAATGAACAGAAGAAAATATGTCTGGAACAATGCAGGGTCTTTGTTCAATACAACAACAAAGAAAAAGACAGTATGGAAAAATCATCTTAGTAGATTTTAATAGACATACTGAACTATGATGTCTTTTTGTAACACAGTATTCGCCCGGATAAATGCCAGTCGCTCGGTCAGGAGGAGATCAATACATATTGTCTTATTAAACCGAATGTTTATGTATCCAGATTTTCTTTACCGGCATTTATATTTTTTTATTTCGTCAAAACCTCGCTTATTTATATACACAATATTCATTATGTTCAACTCTGCCGGCTTTAGCAAGTCGGCAATTTTGTACAATTTTGCCGACTTGCTAATTAAATATGCATCGCCCCCGACACTGCTTCAAACTATAAGCCCCGGACAGATCATACGATCATCCGGGGTTATTTACGGTTCGTAATTAGAAATTGCTGCTCCACCAGTCTGTAACCTTGATCCGCTTTATTCCTTTCCCCACAAAGATCTTTTGCCGGCATTGGCGGTCTTGATGGGGATCTCCTTAAGGACGCCAGTTTCAAAATGCTTGAATTGTTTTTTGGTAATATGCTCATGCAGCTGGCTTCCGGAAATATCAAATTTCTTTGTTTCCAGGGAAGCGACCAGTTCATCATAACTTTCTTTCTGCCAAAGATCGCATAAGCGGCTTTTCAGGCGAGCGTGCATGTTTTGCGGAAAATCATCTTCCTGAACAGCACTGAACATTTCTGCGATATTGTCTCCGCCGTTGCTCATAAATGCTTCAAGGGTCATGCCGGACTATGACATGTTTGATATTTTCATTCATATATTTTATATCTATATATCTGTAGACCTCTTAGGCATAGTTCTGATCCGTCTTGTGGGCAGGCTTTGCCGGGAACATGAAGAAGCATAGATATATTGCCGCTTTTTCAAATTTATCGCAGGCTATTGCCATGACCGGATTTCTTCTCGAAAATAAACTCACAAGAACACCTGCCTCCTTAGTTATCTCCGTCAGACATTGTTCTTGCGTTTGCTCATTTTCAGTATTATCACCGCTGCGGTCGCGACAATCGCAGCAGCTCCGCCTATGATAAGCGGAGATATACCCCTTGATGAAGCCGCAACCAGATCAACAGTCTTTTCCGTATCACCAGCTTTAAGTGTTACGGTGCCCACCGTGTCTCCTTCGCTGACCGGGCCGAAAACGGTTGAAGGGATGTCGTATTCGGCGGTCACGGTCTGCCCGTCCTGTACCAGTATGTTTGCGCCATCAGGCAGTTTCACATGGAATGTTCCGGCTCCCAGGATGGAAGTGACGGTCATGTCCTCCGGAGTAGTGTCCGGGCCTTCTGCCCTAAGTCCGTCTGTCAGGGTATATAGCTCTATGGTATCTAAGAAATCTCCCTGAACTATCCTTTGGCCGTCTTTATACATCAGTTCTTCACCACCCATGGCCACCGAATAAAATACAAGTCCGTCTTTTTCCATGCATCCTGAGAAACAGTATCCGGCAGCAGGAGTCCATCCTGTCTTGATTCCGGTCATATACCGGGCATAGGGGCTTTCATAGCGGTCATCAGGGAACATGACGAAGTTTGTAGTTTCGTATGTAAATCCTTCATCCCGTACATTGGAAGCCGGCACCTCGCCGTCCGGATAGCTGACCGCTTCCCTGAACTGGTCAAAACTCATGGCGTATCGGCACATCCTCACCATATCTTCCGGGGTGGTGTAATGATCGTTGGCAGATATACCTGTGGGATCCTTGAAATTGGTGTTTTCACACCCCAGCTCCCTGGCCTTTTCATTCATCATATCCAGAAAAGTATTCATATCTCCGCCGATCTCAAAAGCAAAGGCTGTTGCCGCCTCGTTGCCCGACGGCACCAGCAGGTACCTCATACAGTCCTTATATGAGATGATCTCGCCTGCTTTCAGGTGTTTCAGAGGAACCATGGAGCTGCAGTACATAGAGCTGACGGCTCTTTCATCCACGGTAAGCTCCCCTTCAAGCTCAGGATTTTCTTCCAGCACCAGTATCGCTGTCATCACCTTGGTCATGCTGGCCGGCGGAAGCTGCATATCGGCATTTTTGGCATAGATCACCGTGTCTGTAGTTGCTTCGTAAAGTATCCCTGCCTTTGAATGTGACAGATAATCTCCCGTCTCCAGCATGGCGCTGCCGCTGCCGAGGCCGAAGCCTCCGTCTGGATCTCCGGAAACTGCTGCGGCCTGCGCAGGGAATGCCAGCCATATGGAAACAAGCATGATAACTGTCAAGATCGGTGCCAAATACTTTTTTTTCATCAGCATATCAGTCTTAGCCCACTCTTTCTGATAAGATTCTTTTTTCCAGTATAATATGCGTTTATCAAAAAGGCAAGCTAAGGGAAGATTTGCTTTCGTTCATAAAGATAGTCCAGCAGCGCTCTTTCCTGTTCCGGTGGAAATACCCTCGGTATCCGGAGGGTCTTTTGGAGGTTGGAAGTGCTGCAGGTCCCGTGTCTGTCCTTGAGCTTCTTGTCGAAAATCCCACGAACTTTTATGTAATGACAGGTCACTTCATAGTCGCTCAGATCGGTGAGGGCAAATTCGTATTCTGTCCTTTCTGCCATGCTGCCGTTGTATCCGTAACAGCGCATTTGGCCGGGAGTAAGGTATATCCTCATAACAAGAGAAGTTCCCGAACAATCTGCCCAATATATCAGCAGCGGCACACATGCCAGCAGCCCTGCCGCAGAAAAGAACATGAAAATCTGTCTGAGCCCCTGCACCCATCCAATGTACATATAGTCTCTGGTGAGGGCCAGACCGGCCACGGACGCCAGCAGAGGAAGCACGGTCCCCAGCAGGAACAGCTTTCTGGGAAATCTGAGGAAAAATTTGCGCCTGTCTCTGTCTGCCTCCATGACTATGCTTTCTTTCTCAACCGCAGCAGCTTTAGCCTTTTCCAGTTTTTCCTCGTGATGTGCCTTGTCACCCTGAAAACCTGATACGAAGGTCATAATGAGCGGCACGATCAGCAAGAGGATCACCGTGATCCCGATGGCAAAGATAAATCCGCCGCTCGCTCCCGCAGAAAGGGGTTCAAACAGGATGATACATGTCAGCAGGGTGAGGATTTCCAAGATTAGCAGATATGCGCAGAAAGGGAGGAAAAGGTTGAGGAACCCTTTTCCTTTCAGCGGGTACCTCCGGCTTTTTCGCAGATTATCGAGACCTTTGCCCTGAACATATCCTGAGGCCAGATCTCCGATCGTCCGTGAATCGGCCAGGTCGGCCATCAGCAGTATGCCCGCAATTGCCATTGAGATGCCTCTGCCTGTCTCGGCCTTATCGCTTTCTGCGATCATGTGCCGGTTGACAAAGAGCAATATGATCTTGGCGATGATGGTCGTATATATGGGTCCCAGCAGCGCGACGAGCATGCATAGGTCATTGTGTTTTTCCCATGTCAATCCCATGGCGTCTGGAGAGACCTGCCGCAGCAGCAGGCTTATAAGGAAAAATATAATGTACGATGCTGCTGCCTTGAGCAGCCAGCGGTCAGCTTTTCCGGTTCTCTTGCGCATCATCTTTCGCCTCCCGTATCTTATCTTTATAAAATGATAGACAAAGGTCAGGCCAACCGTCTACCGACCGAGAGTAAAGGATTTGTAAAATCCTTTTGTCAGGCTCCGCAAAAAAACGGAAAAGTCTCCTGTGCAGGCAAAATTACACCGGTCAGTGAGAATCTTGCCTGCGGAGACTTTCTCAGAACTTATAGAAAGTAACGATCATGGGGAATTTTGGCGACGGCGGCATAGCCTGATTGCCGCAATCAGCAGACCAGTCGGTCATCAAGGACTATTTTTTTCAAAATCCGCCTTCATCGCCCTTATCCTGTTTTCATCGCTGAATATCTTTGCGGCCTGAAAAGCTATGAGTTTTGCGCCTGTTATGATGGCCTCATGTGCTCTGTCACTTCTGACGGCTTCCTCAAATTCCCTCGTATGGATCGGCGCATCGTCAACGATCTGTAGACATGGGTGGAAAGCCGGGCATCCGTAGCTGACATTGCCTATGTCCGATGAGCCGAAGATCAGATCTTTTGGGCCGTTTTCTTCGATCCCCAGTTCTTTAAATACTTCCCTGAGGGCCTGCTCACCGGCAGCATTTCTTCAGAGATCAACATAGTAGGTCTGGTCTTTAGGAGTCCTCTCCCATGTTGTCTGGGTTGCAAGCGCCGCACCGGCAGCGCAGTCATCTGTGAGCCTTATCAGTTCCTCCATATAGTCTTTGCTGCCTGCCCTTATGAACAGATGGTACACTGCCTTTTCAGGTACTATATTGGGAAAGGCTCCTCCATCCTTTATCACGCCATGATGCATTTGGCCCCATCGTCCTCCTCGTCAGGGGTTCCGATGATGTGAACATCTGCGTCCAGTTCATCCTGCAGATCTTTAAGGGCCAGTCCGGCCAACATGCTTATGGCACCGCTGAGACAGTGGCCGCAGGCATGTCCGATTTCTGGCAGAGCGTCATATTCTGTCAGCAATGCGATCTTGTATTTATGATCGTTGCTGCCGTACACGCCTCTGAAAGCGGTCTCTTTTCCGCAGAAAGGCTTTTCCGTCTTATAGCCGTGATCTTCCAGAAGTCTTACCAGTCCGGCCGATGTCTCGTATTCCCTGCCGGAAAGTTCAGGATTGTCAGCCATGTGGTCGCTTACTGCGATCATCTCGTCTTTGTACTTTGTGATTTGCCTATTTATTTCACATTGCAGTTGCTCATATGTCGGCATATTTTTTTCTTTCATTTATATCATCAGGAAACCTGCTGCAACATAACCTACAAATGATACGCCTGCCACTATCCCTATATATGGGAGCTGTGCCACGGCGTAATCCACATTGCTGATCTTGCATGCCGAAGCTGACAGTAAGGTTACATCCGAATAGAAGCAGGCCTGGGCTCCGAAACATGCAGCAGATATTATAGCGCCCAGAGTCAGCGGTATGCTCGCTCCACAGGCAGCCGCAATAGGCAGTATTATCGGAGTACAGATGGCCGGAATGCTCCATATGTTGCCGGTAGCAAAGCAGACAAGGCCAATGATCACAAACGATATGGCCGGGAGCCATGCAGCGCTCATATATGGTCCTGCAACTTCTATCAGGTATTCAGGCAGTCCGATCAGGTCTATGGACTGTCTGTAGAAAAGGGAAGTGACAAGCACAACGGCTATGAAAAGCATATCTTCCAAACCTTTATAGCAGCAGTTACAGAACTTGTTGAAGCTCATTATCCTCGCAGGTATAAACAGTATGAAGCAAGTGACTATACCCAATATTACTCCGTAAAGGATATCATCTAGTATAAGTGCGCCGGCAATTACTACTGCCATGGGGATAACAAAGGTCCAGAGATGAGGTTCTATTTCTCTTTCTTCTTTGCCGCTGTTGTCAGAAGCCGCTCCCATAACTTCACCAAAAACATCGTCCTGGTTCTGCATATTGCTGGAATCAGGCCAGAGCTGACCAGTCTCTTCTACTCTTTTATAAGCTTTTTTCATTCCTCCCATCTTCGGCACGATACCAAAGACGACCAGCAGGACAAAAATAACGCACAAGAATGGATAAAAGAAATACGGCATGATATTGTACCATATGTCCATTGCACTGTCACCAACTGATGCGGCTTCAGGGGTTTGTTCAAAAATTCCGGAGAAGAATACAACCCATGCGGAAATCGGTATGATAATGCACACCGGAGCCGAGGTCGTGTTGATGATATAGCATAACATTTCTCTTGGTGTTTTATACTCGTCTGCAACAGTTATGACACAGTTGGCCGTAACTAATATGCTTAAATAATCATCAATAAAGATTATAACGCCGCATATCCATGTAAGGAGAAGCACCTGTTTTTGTGATTTGACATATCTTCTGGCCAGATCGCTTATTGCCATTGCACCTTTTGACTGTCTGAGAAGCTGTACGAAACATCCAAACAGCAGACATATTATAACGATGTAGTTGTTATCCGCATCTGTTGAAGCATCAATAAGCGCATCTGTCATCGGCATGAAGAACCCTGCTTTATAGTACAGCAAATATCCCAATGCTCCGGAAAGGATAATACTCGTTATACATTTCTTTGTCAGCAGAGCAAGCAGAAAAAAGCTCACCACGGGAATTAATGTTAAAATTCCTAAATTAGTTCCATCCATATAGATTCCTTTCTCCCCTATTATTATTCGTACAAGTTCCAAAATACCCGGCTTTTGCGTTGTGTGAGCGCTGATATCATCTCAGATGTGCTGTCCTGTATATTATCGTGTCCTGGGCGCTCTTATCCAGTTCTGTAAAATATGCCATATAACCGGCCACCCTGACCATGAGTCCTCTGTAGTCCTCCGGCTTTTTCTGGGCTTTTTTGAGTGTCTCGTTATCAACCACATTTATCTGTATGTGCTGACCGCCATCCTCAAAATATGTCTTTATCACCCCTTCTATTATGTCTATGCCTTCTTCGCCCTGTACGCCGTCAGGACTAAAACGCAGATTATAAAGAGCCCCCTCGTGCAGAGATTCAGACACCATGCTTGCCACAGACTTGACCGTAGCTGTGGGACCGTGTACATCCCTGCCCATCATAGGTGATGATGCGTCACAGAAAGGTTCTCCCGCCAGCCTTCCGTCAGGCAGAGCTCCTGTCACAAGTCCGTGGGGAATATTCATAGTCTGGGAATCGATGCCAAAAGCATAATATCCTCCTCTGGCATCAGGCCATTGCTGAACGGTTTCTGCAATGTATGTCATCATCTCTTTATATACTTCGTCCACATGTTTCTGGTTATTCCCGTATTTTTCAGGTTTCTTCAGCAGGAGCTGGCGCAGCCTCTCGTAACCTTCAAAGTTGCAGTCGCATGCTTTTATCAGTTCATCCATGGACACATCCTTGTCCTGGAATACACATTTTTCTACGGCAACTATACAATCAGCAAGGTTCGCTGCTCCTGTCACATAAAGGCCGTCTGTGGAATACAGGGCGCCGCCGTGCTGGACAGACTTGCCGCTTTCAACGCAGCCCTTTGTTACCATCGAAGCAAAGATCACCGGAAACCTGTTCATGTGTATGCTCTGCATCAGATTATATCCTGTGCGTATCATGTCGTAATGATATATGATCTGCTTTTTCAGCGCATCTTTAAATTCTTCTATATTTTTGAATTTCCTCGGATCACCTGTCTTAAGGCCCATGAGCTTTCCTGTAGCCGGGTCGACTCCGTCATGGAGGACAAATTCCACCATCTTTCCCATGTTCACATAGCCTGCATCCGGCGAACCGTCGGCTCCTCCGCCGCCCGGCGCCGGCTGTGTACATCCAACTATGTTCCAGTCTCTTGCTTCTTCGATGGTGCTTCCTATACCTTTTTCCATACAGATCTTTATGGCCGCTTCATCACTGAAGAATCCCGGATTTGCCTGGCCTTCCTGCACCATCTTGCACCCGAAGCGCATGAGTTTCTCAGGAGTACCGTCCCATACCCTAAGAGCCATGACCGGCTGTTTTACCTGCAGCTCGTCAGCCGCTTCAAGGCAAAGGTATGACAGATCGTTGGTGGCATCTTTTCCGTCTCTGGTCTGACCTCCGACCATAAGCGTCTGCCACATTGGATATCCGGCAAAAGCCGTGGCATACCAGTTGTCCCTGACTTCGTAAACCTCATTGGTCTTGAGGTACAGACATTCTATGAGTTCAAGCGCTTCTTCTCTTGTTATCCTCTGTCCGTCTATCACATCTTTTTTGTAGAAAGGCCACATATACTGGTCAAATCTGCCAAAGCCCCCTGCCGTGGTACACACTTCTATATAGAAATACACATGTACGAACCATATGGCCTGTACTGCCTGCCAGAAAGTTTCCGGCGGATTTTCCGGCACAGTCATGCAGTTTTCAGCAATAGCAAGTAACTCTTTCTTGCGTTTTTCATCTTTGCATACGGCTGCCTGCCTTCTGGCTTCATCTGCCATCCTGTGGGCATAGGTTATAAGAGCGCGGCTCTGGATGATACATGCCTGCCAGAAATCCACCTTTGCCTGTTCCTCCATGGTCTGAGGCACGATGCTGTCTATATTGTTCTGACATTCTTCTATATATCCTTTGAGCCCTACGGAAAGGATCTTGTCATGGTCGCAGGTTGTCTCGCCTGAAACGCCGTTTTCCAGGCCAACACAGATTATGTCGTCCTTTTCGGCCGCTTTGATATGTGCCGGCATGGCGCAGGCGGCAATGTCTTCCATGGCTTTTCCATCCCAGTATTCCAGTGTTTTGAGGATAATCTCTTTATCCTCAGGTGAAATGTAGTAGGGGTCTTTGCTCCTTACGGAAAAATCGTCTATGTCGTCTCTGTACCACGAACTTGACTGAAATTCCGGATGAAGGTTGGCTCCTCTGTATGCGTTGGTAGCTGTACCTACTATAAGCTCGTCATCCATTATCAGCGTCGTCATATTTTCCATGATATGATTGACCACTTTTGCCCGGAATATAGGTACGGCGTCACCGGCATATTTTTTATATGCTTCTGTCTGCAGCACAAGTCTTTCTGCTGTTATCTGGGGAATAGTATCGAAATATTTTTCTTTCATTTTTTTGACTCTGGCTGTCAACATGTTCATTCCTCCTGTTTTGTTGTTATATATAATGATAGGCTCAAGCAATGGCTGAATCGAGTCAGCCCTTGCTGTCTTTGATGACTTCGTTGCTTGCTTTTGGCCGGGCAGTCCGCCCTTTCAGTAAAAGTTTGCTGAAAAATATGATTTCTTTGCTAAAAATTCCATTTTAAAATCCTCCTTGGTTTTTTTATCTGGTATATAATATTCTCAAGGAGGATTTGGCTATGCTTTTTGAACGAACGGTTTACCTTGATGATTTCCCGATGAACATCAGGATCGCAAAGATAACAGAATATCCTTTCCACTACCATCAGGATGTGGAGTTTGTATATGTGCTTAAAGGCGAAGTATATCTTAAAGATGTGTCATCCCACTATCTTCTCAAGGAAGGGGATATATTCACCATAAACGGCCACGAAGTGCATGGCATAACAGCCACAGACAAAGACAACGCTATAGCCATCATACAGATAAGCAACCGCTTCTTTACCCAGTATTTTCCCACTCTGGACAAGGCTTGCTACATGTCCTATGCATACAAAGACAAATATTTAAAATTAGATGTCCTCAGAAAAATGCTGCTTCAGATCCTGTCTGACTATTCCAGAAAAAGTTTTGACTACAAACGGTCATGCACTGACCGGATGATCCAGGTCATAAGCTACCTGAACATGCATTTTAACCTTTTCGCTTTTGAAAGCAATATGATCGTCAATTTCAACAATGATAATCCGGTTGTCATAGAAAGGATAAGCAGGATAATAAATTATGTTTACGCAAATCACAAAAATAAGGTAACTCTTGAGGATATCGCAGAACGAGAACACCTGAATCCCTTTTACCTTTCTCATCTCATAAAGGACTATATGGGAATAAGTTTCCAGGAATTTCTCTGTTTTGCAAGAGTTGAAATGTCAGAGATCCCCCTGCTTGAAACTGATAAAAAGATAAGCGCCATCGCCAATGATGTGGGTTTTTCGACCACTTCTTATTATGACAAATATTTCAGCAAGTGGTTCGCCATACTCCCCTTGAACACCGGCAGCTATATACATCGCAGATCTTGAGCCAGGCGCGTCCGGCAGATTTTATTCTGCTCCCTGAGAATAAGGCCATAAATATCATACGCAGGCGTCTTTCGGCGATCAACGGACAGGAAAACAGCGCTCTGACTGTAAGCCGCCTGCACTTTTCAGTGGAAGTCGATCCCCAAACAGTACCTGTCCGCCGCCTCAACTGTTCCCTTGAAGTCATTGTCACCCCAGAAGATTATCATATCATGGGAGAAAGGCTGTTTAGCATGCTGTACGATCTGGGCGCCAGGAAAGTCCTGCTTCTCAGCCGCAGAAAAGAGGATGACAGCATTCTGCCTCTGCTGGCCAACAGGCTGAATTTCATTGGATTTGAAACCGGCATACTGTCCGATCATGGCCTCGAAAACTGTTTTTCTGCCGGAAATGATTCCATAGCATCAGCCATAGAAATATTTCTCGGATATTTTATGGGCGGAGCGGCCGCAGCAGACGGTACAGGCGTGGCCGCAATCCCAAAGCCCGGCGGCGGTACATGCAATGTCCAATATACGCGGTGTTTCCTTCGGGATCAGGGAGACTCTCTCAAGATATTGAAAGGCTCCCGGTCATGCATGACCTCCTGCCTTATACCAAAGCCTTCATACTACGCCTACCGCCTGCTCAGAAATATAAAAGGCCAGTTGCTCTACATGGGGAAATATTATTTCGTGGTAAAGGACGATTCCATGGAAAACCCCGCATACATCCTGGCTGTCATAAATCATAACGACGATATACGCCGCCTTTGTTCAAGGAAAGTCGGTGCTTTTGAAGCTGATGATGTGAGCCGTTCTTTTAAGGATGAACTCAATATCGACTTTACCATTCCTCTGGCTGACGGAAAATATGCTGTAGGAAGGTATGCCCTGACCGATTCCAATTCTGTTCTTTCACACATGGCAAGGCTTGAATTTGCGGATACTTTCCCGCTTCCTGAATCCTGGGCAAGACTCATAAGCACCGAACCCATGTCCCAGGTTTACATGGAGACCGTCAGCGGCAAGATCAATGTAAGTTCCGCCATATCAGGAGCAGGTATCGAGATAATAGTCATAGCACCGGCCGAGGATGCTGACAGCCCTGGCAGGTGATCTTCCCTGGGACAAAAGCAAAGCTTTCGGTGAGATCGTGCTGCAGCGGCGGTTAATTTGCTTTTCTGCTGCAAAAGGTTAATGACAATTTTGTCTTATTATGGTATGCTATGATAGGGTATGCGGGTTTGAAAAAAATAACTTATTAAAGAGGTATCATCATATGGACAAGTTTTTTCACCTAAAGGAACACGGCACAACAGCTTCAACTGAAGTCATGGCCGGTCTTACGACATTCTTCGCCATGTCTTACATCATTGTTGTCAATCCGGGAATACTTTCTCAGTCCGGAATGGAATGGGGCGCAGTTTTTCTGGCTACCATCATCGCTTCTATCATCGGAACACTTGTAATGGGTCTTGTGGCCAATGTTCCGTACGCACAGGCTCCGGGAATGGGTCTGAACGCTTTCTTTGTTTATACGGTATGCTTCGGACTTGGATTTACATGGCAGCAGGCTCTGTCCATGGTATTCATTTGCGGTCTTTTCAATATCTTTATCACTGCTACCAAGATCCGCAAATACATTATCAAATCCATCCCGCTCAGCCTGCAGCATGCCATCGGAGGAGGCATAGGGATATTCGTAGCGTATATAGGACTCCTGAATGTCGGCATCATAACCTTTGACAGCGGAGTTCCGGCCCTTGCCACTTTAAACCAGCCGCAGTTTTGGGTATTCCTTATCGGCCTGGTCCTTACCATCGTCCTGCTGGCACTGAAAGTAAAGGGGGCGATCCTGATCGCTATAATAGCAACAACCCTGATCGGTATTCCTTTCGGTGTTACTTCACCGCAGGAAACTACCAGCTTCACCGAAGCATGTCAGGCTCTGCCGACAACTTTCCTGGCGATATTCAAAGAAGGCGGCATTGCAAGCCTGTTCACCGACATGTCCAAGCTCCCGCTTGTACTCATAACGATATTCTCATTCAGTATTTCTGATACTTTCGATACTATCGGAACATTTATCGGTACCGGCCGCAGAAGCGGTATCTTCAGTGAAGAGGATGAAAAGAACCTTGAAACCCGCCCCGGCTTCCATTCAAGACTGGACAAGGCGCTGTTTGCTGATGCAACCGCAACTTCCATAGGGGCTCTGTTTGGTACATCCAATACGACCACTTTTGTAGAAAGCGCTTCCGGTATCGGAGCAGGCGGCCGCACAGGACTTACATCTGTAGTAGTCGCCATATGTTTTGCTGTTTCGGCATTCCTGGCCACTTTCGTCAGCGCCGTTCCTTTTGCAGCAACGGCTCCCGCACTGGTAGCCGTAGGTGTAATGATGACTTCCTCATTTAAAGATATAGACTGGAATGACTTTAACGAAGCAGTTCCGGCATTCTTTGCGGGAATCTTCATGGCCCTCTGCTACAGCATTTCATATGGTATCGCCGCAGGCTTTATATTCTACTGCATCATAAAGATATTTACCGGAAAAGCCAGAGAAGTTCACCCTATCCTCTGGGTCTGCACTGCTCTGTTCGTGCTTAACTTCATCCTGCTGGCGCTGCTCTGATATTTTGAATACAAAGGGGCGGAGGATGATCCTCCGCCCTTTTATCGTGGTCATATTTCTCTTTAGATCTCATTTCCTGGGAATTTTGGTATCCCCTCGAAACCTTTTTGAAGATCCTCATCAGTAGGAATGTAGTCGGTCATGGTGCCGTTGTTATAGCTTTCATATGCTTTGAGGTCAAAATAACCCGTTCCTGTCAGTCCGAAGAGTATGGTCTTTTCCTCGCCTGTTTCCCTGCACCTGACCGCCTCGTCGATGGCAACCTTTATGGCATGGCTGCTTTCCGGAGCAGGTAGGATGCCTTCGCATCTCGCGAAGTATTCAGCGGCTTTAAATACCTCCGTCTGTTCCACGCTGCGCGCCTGGATCAGTCCCTGGTCATAGAGTTCGGAAACTATGCTGCTCATGCCGTGATATCGCAGGCCTCCGGCATGATTCGCCGATGGTATGAACCCGCTTCCCAAGGTGTACATCTTTGCCAGCGGGCAGACTTTGCCGGTATCGCAGAAATCATATACATATTTTCCTCTTGTGAGGCTAGGACAAGAAGCCGGTTCAACGGCGATGAACTGATAGTCGGCCTCTCCTCTGAGCTTTTCTCCCATAAAAGGCGAGATCAGCCCGCCCAGGTTGGAACCGCCGCCGGCACAGCCGATGATAAGATCTGGCTTTATATCGTACTTTTGCATTGCCTTTTGAGCTTCCAGTCCAATAATGCTCTGGTGGAGCAGCACCTGAGAAAGCACGCTTCCAAGCACATATCTGTAGCCTTCTCTGGTAGTTGCAGCCTCCACTGCTTCAGAAATGGCGCAGCCAAGGCTTCCTGTCGTTCCAGGGTGTTCTGCAAGGATCCTTCTGCCGATCTGCGTGGTATCGGATGGCGACGGAGTAACTTCTGCGCCGTATGTCCTCATCACTTCTCTGCGGAAAGGCTTTTGTTCATAAGATACCTTTACCATATAGACTTTGCAGTCAAGGCCCAGATAAGCACAAGCCATGGAAAGTGCCGTTCCCCATTGCCCTGCTCCTGTCTCGGTTGTCACTCCTTTAAGTCCCTGCTGTTTTGCATAGTAAGCCTGAGTGATGGCCGAGTTGAGCTTGTGGCTCCCGCTGGTGTTATTACCCTCAAACTTATAATAGATCTTGGCAGGAGTATCCAGTTTTTCCTCAAGGCAATAGGCCCTTACCAGCGGAGACGGGCGGTACATCTTGTAGAAATCCTGTATTTCCTGCGGGATATCGAAGTAGGCGGTCGTATCATCAAGTTCCTGTTTTACCAGTTCTTCGCAGAAAACATGATCCAGTTCATCTGCGGTCATTGGTTTAAGCGTACCCGGATCGAGCAGCGGCGCCGGTTTCTTTTTCATGTCCGCGCGTACATTGTAATACTGTGTAGGCATTTCGTTTTCTTCAAGGTAAATTTTGTAAGGGATGCTCTTCTTGTCTTTCATTTTTTGTTCTCCTTTTCAATTAATATTAGTTAATTGAAGTGTCTCTGCCCGATAATAACGCCGGAAATGCGCGCCGGCCGGCGCACTGAACAAAAAAACCTGTCCTTGAAATCAAGGACAGGTCATCAGCCTGCGGTACCACCTTGTTTGATCCTGCTTTGACAGGACCCTCTCAGCAGAGTGCCATCACACTCCTTTCCACTAACGCAGGAATCGCGTCTCAGATACTCGGCCTTTTCATGCCCGGCTGCAAAATTGCTGCCGGCTGATCGGACCTTTCCCCTTGCCCTCCGGAGCCCATTATTCTGATCCGCTGACTGTCCGGCTTCCACCGTCCCGGATTCGCTGTGAGGGCTGCAATCAGTTTTACTTCTCCGTCAAAGGTTTAGTTATTTGGTTTATGGTGCCAGTTTAACAGTTAACCCTGGGGTTGTCAAGTATTTTTTACTTTAAAGGGATAAAATTTATGTATAAAACTGCATTATCTGCTTCTGTATCAAATCTCCTGCGGCCCGTGCCAGCTCATCGGGACTTTTTATCATCACAAAATCTTTCTGGTATATTTTCATCGCTGCCCTGGTGTCAGGCGATCTCCCGTTGATTATGGCGATGACCTTGACCCCCGCCTTTCGGAGAGCCCTAACCTCTCCGGCTGTGTCTTCTATTCCTGTCACACCCGAATATTCACGGTTTATCACCCTGCCTTCAGAAAGGTCTGCCGGTACTTTACGGTCGTCATTTGGACTGGCGTCGGTAAGCACGATGAGGATCTTGTTTTTGGCCGGAGAGCTGTTCATAAGATATCCTGCGCCTCTGAAAGCAAGGCCGTCCCGATTCCATCCTGCGGCACAGTAATCCAGGAGCTTCTTTTCTTTTTCCTTGTCATCATATCCGAAAAACCGGTGCATGACCGTATAGCCCCTTATGCTCAAAAAAGAATATACCTGGGCAGGAATCCCGCATTTTCTCAGGCTTTCTGCGATCATATACCCCTGCATGGCTATGATCTGCTGGCTGTCCAGTCTGGAAGCCGAAGCATCCAGCATGAGATCTACAGAAAAATCCGGCTGCTGTTCTTCGGTCATTTGAGTAAAGATCCGGTTATCATCTAACCGTATGGCTTTCCAGATCTCCTGCGGAAAAAGCCTGCCTGAACGGCTGGGTATGCTGAGCGGCTGAAGATATACCAGCATGGCATTGCGTATCTGCTGTGCAAGGCGGTTTATGCCGTTCCTGCAAATATTCCTGTGATCCATAAGGTAACTTTCGTTCTTTTGTCTCTGGATAGCCGCATCAGAAAGAAATTTCCGCACCGTGGCATCTTTTGGAGTTTTCCCTGATCGATCTGCGCTGATCCCGTCCGTCAGATATATATGGCATCCACGATGAGGGCCGCTGCACAAAGCCCTGTCGATGTGCAGCGATTCTTCCTCAGAAAACATGGGAAGTCCAAAACAGTTTCGGATATATTGCTGATCGCCCCTGCCTTCCGGCGTCCCGGCAGGGCTCCGTCTGCCGCCGCTGAGATGCAGTTTTGTGCCATCTGCTGTTTTATGCGCAATTATCAGCTCATCCGTCCTGACCATGCGTACAGGTCCCCGCCTGAGAAAAGGTCCAAGTATTTTTTCCCTGATCTCGTCAAATATGCCTGTCAGACGATGATGGCCACGAAAGCCGAAATATCTGCGGAAAATATCTGTCGTCCTTTCATAAATTTCCTGAGATGTGATCGTTTCGGGATACATCAGTTCCTGAAAGAGTTTTTTCTCCCACGGGTTCACAAGTCCCGGCGGTTTACCCAGCACCTGACGCCATTTGGCAGATTCCAAATCGTAGATGATGCTGTTGGCGACCATCCACTGCTGCCTGGATCTGCCTCCTTCCTCCAGGAAAAAGTCCCGGGCGTGCTGCCGCCTCAGCTCTGCCAGAGCCGGACGGACGCATACTTCTTTCAGGTAAGCGCAATTTTCCAGAGCAAACCAGATGATACCCTCGTATGTATCTGTAAACATGCCTTTTTTGGCATCAGAAAATAACCGTTCCAGGATCTCATGGTCATACCATTTCCGTACATATCCGATCATAGAGTTCATATACAGGTCCGGTGAACCGTCAGATCTGAATGCAGTAAATTCTGGCTGAAAGTCATATTTTTCCGCCGCAGTCCATATCATGTTCAGCCCGCGTTTGTGGCTTGCCGCCTGTCTGTCTCTGTCCGTCATCTTCTTATCCCGCAAATATTTCTCCGGCTGATGTCCCGGCTGGTATCCTGGCTGCGATCACATCCCTGACCAGCGTCTGTTCGTAAGGATCAAAGGTTTTATTGGTCATCCCCATGTCCAAGGCAGCCACCGGCGTAAGACCGCTTTCCATCAGGCTTATGGCATCCAGCATTCCTCTCAGGTCCAATACCCGGCTGCTCAGCTCACCGCTTTCGCATTTTTTCTCTATATCGTTGAACAGCCCGGCAAATTGGCTGACATATGTCTTTTTCATCGTCGGAAATCCACGCCTGATGAGTTTTTCCAGATTTTCTGCTGAAATCTGCGGCATATGGATCACCATGAATCTTGATGTCAGTGCCTCGTTAAGCTCCCTGGTGCCTGCATAGCCGTAATTCATGGTGGCTATGAACCTTGCCGCCGGATGGACACATATGCTGTCATAGCCCGGAACATTGATGACCCGCCTGAAATCCAGGGCAGAATGAAGCACTGCCAGCGCCTCATTCCGCGCCATGTTGATCTCATCAAGAACGCAGAAACCTCCCTTTAAAGCGCTTTCATATACCGGCCCTGGCCGGAATGTGACCTGACCGTCCCTGAAAGTATCTGTTCCTATCATGTATGAAGCGTCCATGTTTATGTGGAATGATACATTCCACAGAGGACGGCCAAACGCATGGGCAAGGTTTTCGGCCAGCATGTTCTTTCCTGTCGCCTTGTCGCCCACGAGAAGGAGACTTTTGCCGCACAGCAGCGCTCTGGCTGCCTGTTCCCACACTTCTTTGCCATAATATATATCTTTTGAATTGTCCCGGTAGGCAGCCTGCAAGCTGTCTTTGGAACATTGGCCCAGGCATTCGCTCTGCGGCCCGTATCTTTCCCGGAAAGCCATGATTTCATCTATAATCTTAGGATCGATGTTTTCTTCTCGTAGAAAATCCAGCAATATTGTCACCTCGCATGTGATATAAGATCGGGCATGAGACAGATCTGCCGTTTGTTATTATATCATGCCCGCCCTGAGGAGACAAGTGGACAGGGGTGGGGGAGGATGATTTCAATGTCTAATGCAGGAAATCGCCTATAATGGACACCAGCTGCAAGCATCATCCTAATAGGACAAACAATTGCTTTTGCATGATACAGCCGTGTACGAGGATAATCTGTCGCTGAAAGATCAGATAGAAACCAGCATTTTTAATAAAGGGATACATGATCAATGATGATCGTATCCTATCTAAAATGTCGTGCGTCACATATGTCATTTTTTAGTTAAGCATTATATTTTGCAATATATAGTATTTTATAATATATATTTTAGATAAAAAACAAATTAAAAATTAATTCTCATCTTTTGCTTCAAAAATTTGCAACAATAAACATTACTTTCCTACCATGATTTTTTGCTTATATAGTTCATGCCAGGTACGGCTAGACCCATACTGCCGTTCTTTCCAGAGTGGGACAGTTTCTGCTCACTCGCCTCCGCGAGGTGCGATACAAGTTTTTATAGAAATGGCTCTCGTCAATAAAATTTCTACTCACGCGCCTCATGCGAGGCGCGGCGAGTTCAACACAATCCACGCAACAACAATTCGTTTTTTTCTACTCACGCGCCTCATGCGAGGCGCGGCGAGTTCAACACAATCCACGCAACAACAATTCGTTTTTTTCTACTCACGCGCCTCATGCGAGGCGCGGCGAGTTCAACACAATCCACGCAAC
>ENA-ORNG01001006-ORNG01001006.1-human-gut-metagenome-genome-assembly--contig:-NODE-1006-length-21725-cov-7.446470_pt1 | contig 21725 bp, 18 predicted proteins | sample MGYA00242113_ERZ509018 | MGnify/ENA primary metagenome ERZ509018 (study PRJEB26280, sample SAMEA2338711) | human gut metagenome | biome: human gut; feature: human-associated habitat; material: faeces... | reverse complement strand
TATGACAGCCAGGTCATCATGGCAGCGGGTGCCTTCACCAACGGTGCATCCATCGAGCTGTCGGCAGACGCACCGCTGCGCGAGCCGTATGCAGTCTGGATGCAGGGCGGCTTGACCTACCAGACCGGCAAGGTGGGTATCATGCTGGCAGCACAGTCGATGCTGGAAAAAGGAATCATTCATCTGTCATAAAAATAGAAACAGGACAGTTTGCTCAACCGGCAGGCTGTCCTGTTGTACTATAAAAAGGAGCGGAGAAGGATGACACTGGAAGGACAGTTTCAAATCTACACCGGCGACGGCAAAGGCAAGACGACCGCTGCCCTCGGTTTGGCAGTGCGCGCGGCAGGTGCAGGAATGCGGGTGTACATCGGGCAGTTTATTAAGGACCAGGAGTACCACGAGGTGCCGCTGCTGCGCAGGCTGGGTGTTGTTGTGGAGCTGTATGGGACCGGCAAGGGATGTCTGATTGGAAAGCATCCGGCACAGGAGGATTTGGATGCAGCGGCAGACGGACTGAAAAAGGCGCAGGCTGCCCTGCAAAGCGGGCAGTACGATCTGGTCATTTTGGATGAGATCAACGTCGCGTGGCAGCTGGGACTTTTGCAGGAAACCCAGCTTGAACAACTGGCAAAGCTGCGCCCACAGCCGGTGGAGCTGGTTTATACCGGACGCGGCTGCCCGCCCGCATTGCTTCAACTGGCGGATTTGGTCACCGAGATGCAGGAGGTCAAGCATTACTACCACACCAAAGGGCTGTTGGTGCGGGAAGGGATTGAGCACTGAGATGCTTTTAGGATGATTCGACGAAGAACTGCAACAGTGGGTAAAATAAGAGCATTAAAAATGAAAACAAAGTCAGCTGAAATCGGGATCAGCTGACTTTGTTTTTTTTTCACAAGACTCTTGACTGTTGCAGGAAATGTGATAAGATGAATCTAAACGGAAAGAAATTTTGTAAAAGGAGGAGGTTTGGATGCGCAGATCATCAAACCTTCTGGCGTTGCTGTTAAAGGGCATCAAGGAAGGACGCGACGAGCTGCTGGAGGCTGCGGTCGCTTACATACGGGAAGAAAACAAAAAATAAAACTTCAAAGGAGATGTCGTGATGAGCAAATGGACAAGGCTGCTGGCGGTGCTGCTGTGTGTTTGCCTGCTGTTTACTTCGTGTGCACCAGTAGGAAATGAGAAAAAAGAATATTCACAGGAAGTGCAGAATCTGGAAAAGCTCTGCAAAGTCTGGGGATATGTTAAGTATACCCATCCTGTTTTCTTGACGGGAGAAAAAGACTGGGATGCAGAATTGATTACTCTGATTCCTCAAGTACGGCAGGCAGAGAATAGTGAGGCAACCAATCAAATTCTCAATGAATGGCTGTTATCTTTAGGTGAAATCGAATATGAAACAGATACTCCGGCTGCTCAATGGTCATCAGCAAAGGAAGAAGATAAAGTGGTGATTGCAGACACGAGCTGGATATTTGACAAAAAATATCTCGGCGAGGAACTTTCAGCCAATATGGAACCGTTGACAAAGCCGCTTGTGAATATCAACCGTTTCAATGCGCCGATTGATTTTGCAAGAGGCTACTATACAGGATATAATCAACCTACCATGCTTGTCAATGAAAAACTGTATGAGGATATGGATTACAGCGACGAAAACTATCGTCTGCTGGGTTTGTTCCGTGTCTGGAATGTAATGGAATATTATAATCCGTATCTGGATATTTTGGACGAGGATTGGGAGGAACTGCTGCCGGACTTTATTGTTCGGATGCTGCAAGATACGGACCGTCACAGCTATGATTTGACTATCGCGGCACTGACTGCAAAATTACAGGATGCCCACGTTATTTATAACGAGCGGAGCGAGTTTATTCAAAAGGAATTCGGCGAGTATATTGTGAACGACATCGAATTTGTATCTGCCGAAGGAGAAGTTGTGATTGTTCAAACCTTTGATGAATCTTGTCCACTTCAGGCCGGAGATATTGTCCGTAAGCTGGATGGGGTCGATATAAAAGATGTGATACAACATTGTACAGAATATTATTCTGTTCCGATGGATGGGAAAATCTGCAATGCCCTGCGCTACCCGCTGTTTCGTTCTCACGACACAACGCTGGAGGTGACCGTTTTGCGGGACGGGGAGGAAAAGACCATTGATGTTCCAGCCGGTGAATTTCCAAGTTCCTTCATACCTCGATATGGTGCCAGCTATCAGGAGGGGGAGAAGAAACCATACGAAATCATTGAGGGGAATATCGGGGTAATCAATCCTGATTTTATGGATCTTCAGGCGGGTGCTACTCACGCTAACGAAGTAAAATGGATAGAAGCAATGAATGCTTTAAAAGATACAGATGGATTGATTGTAGACTATCGGCAGTACCCTGCTAACAGCCAATTTTATTTACCAATATATCTTTTTGAAGAAGCTGAGGTTGGTTTGCTCACTGCAACAATTTCTGAAGCGGTGCCAGGCACATTTATTAAGGAGCCGGTTTTTAATTTTAATACAAAACCCAGGTCAGCTTATCGTTACGATAAAGAAGTTGTTGTTTTGATTGATGAACATAGCCAGAGTGCTTCAGAGTATGCTGCGATGCTGGTTCAAAATGGCGAAAAAGTAACACTGATGGGTGAAAATACCGTTGGAGCGGACGGCTATTGTCTGATACTGCCAATCCCTGGAGGGAATAAGGTAATGTATACTGCGTGTGGTATTTATACACCCGACGGGGGTCAGACTCAGAGGATTGGTGTTTCTCCCGACATTGAGGTGAAGAAAACGATTGAAGGAATCAAAGAAGGCCGCGATGAGTTGATGGAAGCGGCGGTGGAGTATATACAGGAGCAGAAATGAGGAAAAGATGAGATAGGTGCGCAAAATAGTTCTGTATTTCCTGCGGTTTATAAAGAAAGTAATTTCCATACTAAAAAGGCATTACCGACTGCAAAAATCGGTAATGCCTTTTTGCTTTAAGAGCGCATCTTTTCCCCACAAGCCTGCATACACACGGAACGTCTGATATACTCCAACAGGTTCCCGCTCGCTTCTATTATCAGTTTTAAACAGGTTGACTTATGGGATTTGTCTCAGAGGATGGGAGCAGGATGTTTCGATTCTCCTGATTATGCCTGCTCTTGCCAGTTGTCAAATCGTTTTGCGATAACCTTTGCCATAGCTTGATAATAGTCCTCATCAAAGGGGACGAAGAGGTAGGCTTCATCCTGGAATTCGTCGGAGTGATATTGCTCTGAGCCGAAATATTCCAAAGCATAGTTGTCAATATCGGCAGGATAGTAAGGGTCGTCCGATTCCCCATAGTAGTAGGAAGCAAATGCGTGACCTTGGTGATTGAACAGCACAGCGAACAAGCAGCTATCCAGTTCATCCCGGATGAACTCCCTTAGATCCACACCGGCAGGGTCTGCTTTGACTTGTTGGACTACCTCACCGTATTCTTCTATGAATTCCTCACTCATCAGGTCATGCTCCATACACCAGCGCAGATAAATTGCCATGTGGTTATAGGCAGTGATGGGGTCAACAAGCAGTTCCTTCTCCTCAATGCTTTCGATATGATAGCAGGCATCGTCCATCTCACCGTCAAAATCCTCATAGGTAAGGGTGTCTTCCATGTTAGCCTTCTGTCGGATGGAGTTTGCGACAAAGCTGATGTTTGCCATCTTTTCCAGCAGAGCATCTGCGCCATGCTCCAGTTTATAGTCCAGCTCCTCCCGGTACAACGGGATGACTTGGTAGAAGTTGACCTCCTCGCCGTTTGGCAGGATGCAGACCCCATCATCTTCCTCGATGCCCTGGGGAGCGGTCAAGAGGCTGGCGCAAAGTTCGGTATTCTCCGCAAAGGGGGACTGGTTGTCCATGGTGTGTCCCCATCCCAACCATGTATCCGTTGGCAATCGGCAGGCGTGCCAGCACCTTCAGGAGTCGAATCGGCCAGTACCAGCGTTCCGCCTCCATGGATTCTTGATCCAGCTTCCAGTCCGGCGGCAGGGCGATGGCAAGTTCTGCCCGTTCCAGCTTGTATTCTGCCAGTTCCTTGGGCACATTCATCCGGTGGGCGCCCATGCCCATCGTCACCAGCGTGTAGTAGTCCCGTCCCTCAACGGGTGGGACCATGCAGATGTCCACATGGATGTCGGGAGAAACCAACTCGTGAAAGACACGCTCGAACGTGCCAAAGGTTTTTTGAATGTGTTGTTCGACCGCAGACATCTCCTCCTCTGTATAAAGCTCCGGTTCACCGTTTTCTTCCGAGGACCAGAAAAGCTCTTCCTGCTCGGTTCCGTCTGGGTTGAGGAAGATTTGGAAGTAGACCTCCTCCGCTATCAACTTGTAGAGCAGACCGATGTGGTAGTCAAGACCCACCAGCACTGTATCCAGGCGGGCTGCTCTGCCGTCGGGATGTTCCCGCTCCAACCACTGTCCGCTCTGCATCCAGCCTTTTAGCTGCTCCAGCCAGTCGGCGTCCAGTTTGGACATTCCTGCTTCGTTCATCTGGAAAACCAAATCGACCGTCCGCCCGTTTACCGGATAGGGGAAGCGGGTATAGGGTGCGTTAGGGGTGTACTGCTCCGGCTTTGGACCAAAGATGCTCCAGAAGCGTTGCAGTCCATCCGCATGGACCGTTATACAGGAGATGGCTCGCTGCTTATTGTCGGCGTCCGCATCCAATCCCTGCTGAAGCGTCTGGTCGGCATCGGGCTTGATCCAGTGGTATTCCATCTGCTCCAGCGGCGCGCCGTTTTCAATTTCTTTTTGCAAGGTCAGGAACTCATAATCGCCGGGTACCAGTGCAAGACCATGGGCAACGGCATCCAATGCACCGGATTTATCTCCGAAGTGACTGCGCAGCTTGCCGGCTTGCAGCCAAATCCACGGATAGTCCGGTTCCTCCCGGATGCCCTTTTCTGCATAATCCAGCGCTTCTTCCAAACGACTACAGTACATGAGCGCTGCCGAGTAGCGGTAGTACCACATGGCGCAGCCCGCAGCATTTTGTTCCGAATCTTTCATCCAGTCTGCCGCTTTATAGTAGTAGCGGTACTCGTCGAGATTGTTGCAGGCAAAGGCATACCACAGGGCAATTTGCAGGTCCTGCTTTGCCTGACGTTGGGTGAATTTTCCTGCCTGCACGCCCTGCTCGATGAAGTTTTCCAGCCAGTGGAGCATCCTTCCATAGTAGCCCGACACATCGTCGGTAAAAGATTCCAGCGTTTCAATATCCTGTGCGGAGAGCAGGGAACCGGTTTGCGGGTCCACCTCCGGCTCAGCTTCCCGCTCCCACAGGCGGACAGCGCCTACATCCCGACGGAAGACATGGAACACACCTTGATTTACCTCGGAGTCGGTCAAGAAATCTTTGGCTGCATCCAGTACGGCGGGCAAATCCCAGGCAATAAAATCCAGATACCCATAGTACAATCCGGTGGCGCCGCCCAGGAAGGTAACGGCATCTGCACCGGCGTGTTCCAGAATTGCCGCTTGCAGGCTGTCTCGGAATCGCAGAATCTGTTCTGCTTGATTTTCGCCTTCAAATCCCTCCACCGGATAGCAGAGGAAACCGGCGACAATGCCATCTTTGTGGTACGCATCCATCACATCGCTGTGGGCGCTCAGGTAGTCGTTGATGAGTACCGGCAGACGGGTGGAGCCGACATAGGTGTCCAGCCGCCAATCGGCATCCGGGTCCTCCACCGGTTCCAGCTCATAGGAAAGATAACTGTTTTCCAGATACTCGCTGCCGTCCCGATAGTCGGTCAGTCCCAAATCGGCGAGCATCTGTGGCAGCTTTGCCAGAGAAACGAAAGGTCCGGCTTGAGGAGCATCGATGAAATCAAAGGTTTCGATGTGGGCGATGGAGTTGATTTCCCCCAGCACCTGGTCGGTGAGGGTAGAAAGCATCCACCAGGTGCGTTCGTTTTCCTCCTGCTGCAAGGAAAGCAGCTTTTCACAGTAAAGGCTGAGGGACAGTCGCCCATCCTCCTGCTGCTCCACCCACACCTGCACATCCTCCGGTTTTACTTCCATCCCTCCGGTGCGCAGAGAAAAATTCCCCTGGCTTTGCCGTCCCACCAGAATGTTCCAGTGTGCCAGCACCTCTTTGGGCGCGTGCTTCTGGAAATAAACCAGCGGGAACAGAGCAGAGCGGTTGCCCTCGGCGCTGAGAATCAGCTCATATTTTTTGCCGTTATAGCCGATTTCAAAAGCAGGGGAAGAGAAGGCAGGCTCCAGCGCCTGACTGAGTTTTTCCATCAGCTCTTCACCGCGCTCCCGCAATTTGTCGGCATCCATGATAGCCCGCAGTTCTGCCTCGATTTCGTCAAAAGCAGTCCATGCCTGCCGGGTCCTTTCGCGGAAGTTTGTTTCAAAGCGGGGCAGGGTCAAACGGCGGCGGCAGTCGTCGATATATCCCTGGGTGTCCTCGTCGCCGGGACGGGCATTGAGTGCCTGTTCAAAGTAATGCAGGGCAGGTCCTTCTTCGTCCAAGTAATAGTAAGCAGAAGCGATTCGATAATTCCAGCAATGGTCTTCGCCCAGTTCCTCCTCATGAAGAGCCAGAAGTTGCAGCGCTTTTTCAAAAGGCTTCCGTTCTCCTACCTCTGCGATGGTGATGTAGGCTTTTGCCAGCTCGCAGTCCAGTTCCGGGGTGCGCTCCTCGGAGGGGATAGCTTCCAGCGCATCGATCACCTTTTGAATTTCATTCTGTTCAAACCATTTCTGGCACTGTTTTAATACTTCCATATCAGCGCCTCCTTTCATTTTCTGTCCATCACATTTTGCTTTTGTCATAGCGGACGGATGATGGTTGTTTGTTATCATCGGTTACTTTTCGGAAGTGCCACCGTTGGGGTGGTTTGTTTCGATGCAGCAGAGATTTGATTTTGGACAGAAGTCCTTCCACCAGATGAAACCACAGTTGCCCAAAGATAAAGAGGACAGACAGGACAAGAAACCAGATTCCAATTTCTTTTAACACGCTGCCTCACTTCTCTCTTCCTATTTGGTGGAAAAGCTATTTTGGAAAAAGGCGGTGAATGCCTCCAACTCCTCTTTCTGATAGAGATAGACGTACAGCTTTTCATCGTCCAGCCATTCATAGGCATTGATGCCGATATAGCCGCTTCGGTCGGGGTAGATGATGAAGGCGTCGGTGGGGTATTTGTTTCGGTAGGCTTTGAGGATTTCCTCCCGACGGTAATAGGTTGGGTCACCACAGCCGGAGAGGTCGGGAACGGTCGGTACTGCCACGATGGTTTTGGTATCCTCGTTCCATCCCACAATCAAATTGCCGATTTGAGTTTTGCTTCCGTGGACAAAGCCGTAATTGAATCGTTTGACGTCCTCGGTATAGCCCACAATCAGGCGATATTTCTCACCATTCTCCACCACCTGGTCAAACAGGGCGCGCACCTTTTTCTCATTGGCTGCGCTCTTTTCCATATCCGGTTGTGGTCCCTTCAATAATTTGCTGAATAATCCCATGATTCCGTCCTCCTGAAAATTGAATTTAAAACAGTACTTGAATTTTTCGCCCAAATCATCGGGGAAAATTGATTGCTGTTGTGAAGTTGATTATGTTTTTGCGGCTGCGATTGCTTTACCAATCCCTTTCCCGAATCGCTTCCTCTGTGTCGATGGGAATATCGAACCAATCCAGAATATATGTTACCGTTTCGCCAATGCAGTCGCGGGCTACGGTTTCAATTTCGCTGTCATGCTCTTCAAATTCTTCTTGCAGAGCATTGATGGCACAAACGCTTTCGTCCAGCTTTTCCTGTACAGATTTGGTGTCGGTTTCTCCTTCTTCCAGCAGGGCGATGACCTTTTGCAGCTCGGTCTTTACCTTGTCCACCAGAAAATCGGGATAGTATTCATCTTGGTACATCTCCTCCAATAGCCTGTAATTGGCATCAAAGGTTTTCATGACAGTCACTTCCTTTTTGTTATGCATCATAGCTTTCTGCAATATCAATAAATTGGAGATACACCCCGCAGCCCTCATCCTTTTCATCGTAGCCGAAGTAGACTGGATAGGAACCATCCCCCCAACCGGAGGCGAAAATCGGCAGGTTGCAGTCGGTGTCCGGCACGGTCCAGTTGAGCCAGTCGCCGCAGTCCCCTTGATATTGGGGATGGGCTTTGGCGTTTTCTTCCAGCAGGTCGCAAAACAGGTCGTTGTAGGGGTCAATGTCCTCGTCCTCCTCCAACCGCTTGTTCCAGTATGCTTGGAAGGCTGCTTGGGTCTGGATGTCTGCAACACAGCCCATACCGGCATCGACACCAAAGCCGAAATAGTCACCATCTTCCCAATCCGCATCCAGATTTTCGCTGCCGGTCATGCCCAGCTCATAGCGGACGGGCTTTCCTGCTCGGACCTCCACCTTGACACAGGCGTAGCGGTCGCCGTAGGTTTTACTGGGGACTACACAGATTTTCACCGGGTAACTTCCGGCGGGGATGGTCTGAATAAACGGTCGGGCATCCTCCAGCTCGACCAGAGGGTCACAGGCAAAGAGCGTTCCGGTGGGAAAGTGGACAGCGCCGATGTCCAGCACATCCACTGCCATCTTGCCGATGACCTTTTCGGTAAAATAGGATTCCAGGTCAATTTTGCAGCTCAGTTTGTCCTTGAGCGCTTTGTATTTTGTCATCCATTCGGTTGTAGGCATATTCTTTTCTCCTTTTTGAATGATTTTTGAGGTTGAATCCATTAAGTCTGCTGGTGCTGCATGGATACGAATTTCAGATAATAAAAAAACCCTGCGCCGCACTGTCATAAGGACAGGCTGACGCAGGGCAAAAAAGCCGCACAGAACCAGCAGCCGATTTTAAGCAATCGGCTTTTTTCTGGAACGGTACGATTGGGTCGGATTGTACCCCTATCAGGGTGTGTTGATTATTTCTGCACATCTTCTTTCACTCTGTTTCCGCTTTCTTTTGCCCGCTGCATTGCATCCAGCAGGGCGTTGATTTGAAATTCTACCATGTCCTCTGCCAGCTCTGGAAACAGGAAGGGCATGGTGTTTGGGATTGCTTTGTAGACCATCATCATCGACAGCGACAGGTTGCCAAATAGTCGTGGGTCGATGTGGTCCGCAGAAAGACCGAAAATCTCCAGCAAATCGCGGAATAGTTTGGTCTGGTCGTTACGGAAGGTTTGGAAATTTTCTTGAGAAAGGCAGCGGTAAATCTCCTGTTCCTCTTCGATGGAAAGTACGGCAATGCCTTTTTTCTCACCATATATGCAGGTCTCCAAAAAGGTGCGGACACTCTCCTGCCAGTTGAGTGTAGAATCCTCCATCAGCCGGCGGGCATATTGCAGCAGTTTGGGCTGCTGGTAGCGCAGAGCCTCCAATACAAGCTCTTCTTTAGAAGGAAAAAAGGTGTAGAAAAAGGTCTTGGAGATGCCTACCTGTTTGCACAGGACATCAATGCTGCTGTGGATCAGTCCTCGGTCCACGATGCACTGGAGCATAGTGGTCAGCAGAGCGGTCCGCACCTGCTCCCGTTCCTGTTCGGAATAGGCTTTTCGCGCCATAGCTTTCCATTCCCCTTCCTGAGTATATAAAGGATAAAAATCTAAATTAGTATTTATATCATAACCGAACGGAAGGAAATATACAACTGTTTTTTGAAAAAATTTTATGAATCGAGAAAGTTTTTGCCCGGCTTATTTGACAGATGGGAGTAAAGATGATATTTTTGGGATAAATAAAGCGAAGGGATTTGAACGTATGATGCAGGATTTGCAGTTTTATCACGGCAGTATATTGGGTGGATTGGATAGGATTCTGGCAAATGCAAAATCCCATGTTGATGGAAGGAATGTCACTTATTTTACGACAGATAGAGTCTATGCACTTGTTTGTTGCAGAAGCCGGTCAGAAAACTTTGTGACAATGGGACCGGCTCAAAATGGAAAACAACACTATTTTGAACGCTTTCCAAATCAGCTTAAAATTTTGTACCAAGGTAGAGAGGGTTTTCTTTACCAGCCTCTTTCGGTAGAAACGTTAAAGAACACAAATGGTCACACGTGGGAGAGCACGGTGGATGTTCCGGTCGTCCAGAGAGAGCATATTCAGGATATATATGCAGAAATTCTACGGGAAGAGGAACTTGGCAGGGTCATGATCCATCGCTATGATGAGATTGACCCTAAGGAGCAAAAGATGCACGCCCATTATATGAGAGATCACCTTTCGGATGCTGTGTATTGGGAGTGCAGGGGCTTTCTCTATCAGCATTTCTCCTCCCTTTGGGATTGATTTTCCTTCCAATAGGAGGGCGTTGAGCGGCTGTTTGTGGGAGGATGCAATCTGTGCAAAGGAGCTATGGAAACAGAATCTATATAACAAAAGAGAGCGAACTGACTAATCAAAATCAGTTCGCTCTCTTTTTATGAATCATGATAAGATGTTGCTATTTTGTTGTCACGGAGGGCATCAAACCTTAGAAAACCCAGTCATTCCGGGAGTTTTCGGACCTCTGAAATTATTCCCACTCGAGCGCCAGACCTTAATTTCTCGTGATTTTATGCACTAAAAGTACGCTTTTCGTCCACACATTCCACATATTTCACGCTATCCGTAGCGTCTTTACGAATTCTGTAGCCATTTTGTAGCCATTGGCTACAACCTAACCTCCGCTGGCTGATTCACCTCAAAGCCACTCGGAACTATCTATTTCAAATAATACATGAAGGTTTGCAACATGGAAAAATACATCTACGATAACAGCAACGGTCTTTGGTATGAACTGCACGGAGATTATTATCTGCCGTGTCTGGTCATTCCGGAAGAAGAAAATCACACCATCGGTACCTGGGGCAGAAAGCATCAGCAATATCTGAAAGAATATCATCCTATGTTCTACAATGACCTTATTCTCATCGGAAAGCTGTATAGCTATCTTGCAAACATTGACACTCAGGCTCGAAATAAATTCGACCTGCTTGTAACGCATCTGGCAGAGACAGGGGGCATTAGCGAACATCTGAAAGCACCGGATCAGATGGCATGGGTCAGAGCTATGAACAATATCCGCAACCGTGCAGAGGAAATCGTCCTTAAAGAGCTGATTTTTGCTGAGTAAACAACTTCATAGCGTGATAAAATTAGGCGACCAATCACACTATTGGTCGCCTAATCTAATATACTTTCCGTTCTTCCTCAAGCAAATGATAACTTTTTTTCGCAAACAGCTATAAATGGTATCTACCAATAAATCTACAATGACTTCATCACATTCAGCAGATTCTGGTAGCTGTCTACATCATGATATTTCACTTTGCTTGTAGACATTTCATTGAACAGCTTTTTAGCACATGAAATTTTTGCCTGCTCAATCGGTCTGAGATTTAAGCTATCCATAGTACCCTTTGTCTCAGCAACGAAGAAAATGTGTTTTACCATACCTTCATAGAAAGCAATCGCCCAGTCAGGAGAATAGTTACCTACCGGAGTAGGAATATGAAATCCTTTCGGAAGTTTTGCGTAGACACAAACCTCTTGTGCAGCATCCAAATCTTCTACAAAACGACGTTCTATGCTCTTTTCAGCAGAACCATCTGTAAACACATAGTCCTGAATTGCCTTGGTTGCTCGGAACGCCTTATCAAAGGTCTGTGCACTCTTTTCAGCTGTAAAAATAGTACTGTCATACTCGCCTTCGATCTGGTCATAAGAAATATGTTCCACGATCATTGTGGCTTTCTGTTCTTTAATAAGCTTAATTACCTTGGATATAAACTCTTCCGGATTGTTCTTAAACATATAGAGTTTATCTGCTCGTAAGCCTTTCAAAATAGCAGCTACTGTTTTACGGGTCAGGACAGTACCCTCTGCAATCTTACCAATAAGATCATACTTAATTTGACTGGTCTGTGCATGTTTCAAAGTCTGAGTCCTTGTCTTTTCACCAGTAAACGATGCACCACGACCAACTTCATGTTCATTCATTTCTGCCTTTTGACGACCAATTGTTGTGGTGTATTGCAATTCAGAAACAAATAATTTTTCATTGATGTGGTCAATGGACTTACGAATCAGCTCATCGCTGTCAAACTCGACAGTATAAGCGTATTTGTGGTTGATTTGCTTCCACAATGCCTGAAATTCAACTTTCGCAAAGTTATCATTCAGCGGATTGTCTTTCACCTTTGTTTCGTGACCATCGGTAAACATATCCTTAAGAACACTGTCATCGTAAACAGATTGAATCAAAGTATGAATACCTTCTGCCATTGGCTGAATTTCTTCCGGTAATGGAGCAACTGTGCCCATCTTCACATCGGTTCGATACTTGTCTGTAACCTTACGCTTCATATCCACATAACCATTGCTAATCAGATAGAACTCAATAGTATCTGCTGCATTTTTGTCTATAAGTGTCGGTGTTCCATCCACCTTGACATATTTACCATTAAAGTATTCACTGCTTGCTGTAGTAGGTCTATCATAAAGAACTGTCTTAATATCACTCTGGAGATTGGCAACAAAGCCTTTATAGCTTTCACTGGCAATAACCGTCAGCATATTGATGTCATGAACACTGTCACCGCAGCTTTCGGCATCCATACGGTTACCATGCTGGTTTACACAAAGACGCAGGCCACGACCAACTTCCTGACGCTTTGCTGTTTGGCTGTCAGAATGTTTCAGCGTACAGATCTGGAAAACATTTGGGTTATCCCAACCTTCACGCAGTGCGGAGTGAGAGAAAATAAAGCGAGTCGGCTCTTCAAAAGAAAGCAAACGCTCCTTATTTTTCAAAATCAAATCATAGGCAGAAATATCATCCGAAAATTCACTGCCACGCTTCAGCTGACTGTCAATACTGTGACCGGTCTTTTTATCAATACTGAAATATCCTTTGTGTACAGCAGAAACATCACTGCATGTAGATTTCAGATATTTCTGATAAGGCGTATCAAATACTGTAATATACTCGTTCAGCACATTCAGATATTCCTGCTCAAACATCTGTCCATATTCTCCAAGAACCTCGTTACCATCCGCATCATATTGACGATACTTGGCAACTTCATCAATAAAGAATAGAGAAAGAGACTTAATTCCCATATTGAACAGCTTTTCTTCCTTCTCAAAATGCGAAAGAATGGTTTCACGAATCTGGATTCTTCGCATATCCGACTCGGATACATCACCGGAAACCTCACCTGTTTGAATGACCTCGCCATTGGTAAAGGTCACAGTTCCGCGGAACGGATCAATATCAGAGATCGTATATCCCTTATACTGCTCCATTTCCTGAGATACATAGTAAAGGTCATCGCCAATGCCAAGCACACGGGTCTCACGGTTAATAGACTTGTTATAACCGATTTCCAGTTCGATACGAGCCATAGGCGGTTTCTTAGAAGAAAGAACAATCTGTTCTAAGAACATATAGCTGTCTGTTCCACGGAAGTTCTTTACTTCAAATCCCTTAACTTCAATTTTCTTAACCAAGCGTTTATTAAACGCATCCAGCGCATCCAGCACATAAACCGTATTGTGCTGAACTGCATGAGTTGCCGAATAGTTCAGAGTGAACAGAGGGTTAAAATTCTTAAGTGCTTTCTGGGTAACAGCTCCACCCATTTTCTGCGGTTCATCCAGAATAATGATCGGTCTGTTTGCCTTGATAACATCAATCGGACGGCGAGAGCCAAATTCATCACGCTTAGAGTAAATAATACGAGCTTCTTTGCTTCTGCCATCTTCTTTCAGGGAAGAAGCAAACGCCTGCGTATTGATAATCATTACATTGATGCCGGAGCTGGAAGAAAAATTATCCAATTGATTCAGGTTGGAACTGTTATAGACGAAGAAGCGAGCCTTCTTGCCGTAATGCTCCATAAAGTGATCAGCGGTAATTTCAAAAGTCTTTTTGACACCCTCACGAATGGCAATAGAAGGCACAACGACGATGAATTTGCTCCAACCATATTTTTGTTCAGTTCGAACATAGTCTTGATATACACATAGGTCTTACCGGTTCCGGTCTCCATTTCGATATCAAGGCTGCATCTGCCTAAATCCTTTACAAGTGATTTGGACTGCTTAATATTATTCTGGCTCTGGAGCTTTTGAATATTGATTAACAGCTGTTCATCAGACAGTTCAATTATTTCGTTCTTGTAGCCGGTGTCATCGTCCATATCGTAGAGGTTAAACTGCTGTGCATCTTCCGTATCCACATTCAGCCGCATCTGCTGATTTTCCTGCTTTTTGCCCAAATCTCGGATATAGCTGATTTTGTCATGGTATCCCTGTCCTTGGAACACCTTTACAACCGCATCGACGGCATCGGTTTGGTATTGCTGTATCTTAAAGTTAAATTTCATCTTCCGGGCGCACCTCCTGTTCCAACATAAGAAAACGGTCAAAGTCGCTCTCATACAGGCGATCCTGAATAATACGGTACTTTTCGTATTCCGTTTCCGCATGGAGTTTGGCCTGCTCTGCACTGATTTTTCCTGGGCCTGTGAGCAGTTCATTTCCATTAAACTCCAGGAAACCGTCCAGGCGCTTTGCCCAATCCTCCATACTCATAGGGATTTTTCGCTCGGCTTGCAGCTCTGCATAATCCAGATACAACGATACAATCCGTTCCAAATAATTCATTTCTTCTTTGCTCAGATAGTTTTTTGCAATCGTCACATCGGCTTTCAGAATTTTTCCATCCGGAGCGTTCTCCCAGGTAGTCAACCCCATGTGTTCCTTATTTGCGTCAGCACGCTCCACAATCAGTTCTGCCGCTGTATGGCGATGAACGGCAAAGTGCATTTTGTTCTGAACCGTCTGGAAGAACAGACGGGTGGTTTTTGCATTTTTGTCATAATCAAAGGCTGTTGCATATAGATCCGTTACCTTCTGATAGAACTTCCGTTCCGACAGACGGATTTCCCGAATCTGCTGCAACTGGCGGTCAAAATATTCGTCTGTGAACATATGACCTTTTTTCAGCCGTTCCACATCCATTGTCCAGCCCTGAATGGTATGGTCTTTCACGATTTGTCCTGCCCACTTGCGGAACTGCACCGCCCGCTGATTGTTCACTTTAAAGCCTACGGCAATGATCATTTGAAGATTGTAGTGGTCCTGGCTTCGGCTGACCTGTCGATTTCCCTCGGTTTGAACTGTCAAGTATTTCTTGACAGTTGCCTCTGGTGTCAGCTCGCCGTCTGCATAGATTCGATTGATATGCTGGGAAATTGTCTGCTTGGTTACATCATACAGCGCTGCCATCATTTTCTGGGTCAGCCAGATATTTTCGTCCTCATACCGCATTTCAAAGCTAGCATCACTCTCCCCGGTGGAAGCCACGAAAGTCAGATATTCTGCTGCCGAGCTGCGAATCGGTAGTTCTTTTTTCTCAGCCATATCAAAGCACCTTCCTTACTGTGTCAGGACTGTAGGTTGCAAAAATCTGCTCAAAGTTGGTAGCAACACTATCGTTTGCCAGCGAGCTGTCACGCATCACAAAGTAGTACGGCTGCTTCTGTGCGATTGCCTTGATGGTCTCATCATTGACGTCCTTATCAAAGCAGGCGATTAGGAAACCGTCCGCTACATCAAAGACCTTTTTTCCACCAATGGTCGTTTCTTCAATCTTGCTGGAAAGTTCAACACCCAGATCCAACATCACCTGGAACAGCAAATCCTCCGGGGTTCTGTCCTCCTTGATGTTATCTGCCATCAGATCCAGCAGGTTCATGTCAAAGTCAGAAGGGCTGTAGTAGATATCCTTCATATTGGAGGTATCGCATTTCAGAACACGGAAACCGATATCAAGGTTTTGCGTGGTCAACGGGCTATCTTCTTTGATTTTCTTACCGGCACGGCGGATACGTTCCTTAGCAAGCTCTGGAATAATATGAGGGCGTCTGAGCTCATCTAAAACTGCAACGGCGTTTTCAGCAACACGCTTTGCGTTAGCAGATGCACTATTCAGCATTGGGTCAATATCTTCCTTTAATTGCACAAGAATGTATTTGCATCTTTTTCCTTCGGCGTTAGAACGCATAACCGCTTCTGCTGTGGTAGCTGAACCACTAAAGAAATCGAGGACAATATCATCTTTCTGTAAACCAAACCCCAGTAGGAATTTAATCAATTCAACTGGTTTAGGATTAGAGAATACATCTTTTTTGAAATATTCATATACATCACTTGATCCTGTACTTGTCGTTCCTTGTTCTGTAAAGACTGTTTCAGTTGTAAAAATACTCCTGGGGGTTTTACCAAGAGGGATACGTTGTTTGAACTGAACAGACCATTTATCTCCCAACTTGACAATTCTTATTTCTCCTGATTTTATATCTGATTCAAAACGAGCTTTGGAACGTAACCAGCTTATTGGATTACCATCATCATCGAATTGAAGTACTGTTCCATCCGGACAAACAATAGGATAGTATTGCTTTCCAGATTTTCTCTTGAATGTATCCCAGAAGAAGCGACCAATCTCATCATGTTCTTTGTAGCGTTTGATATAATCGTCAGAATACGCCTCGTAAAATTCAGACAGAGCAGAGATATTTCGTGCATATACCAAAATATACTCGTGTTCAATGGCAATATATTTTGAATCATTACCGCCACCTTTTTTATTTTGCCATATTAACTGAGAAACAAAATTTGCTGCTCCAAATATTTCATCACACACATTTTTCAAATTTTTATTCTCACTATCATCAATACTAATAAAAATTACGCCATCCTCAGTGAGAAGATTTTTTGCAATTTTTAGTCGAGGATATATCATATTCAACCAATCAGTATGATAACGTCCATTACTATCAAGATTTTTTACAAGACGGTTGCCTTCCTCATCGAACTGTCCACTGTTAGTAATGTATTCATCTGTACTTTGAGCAAAATTATCTGCATAAACAAAATCGCTACCAGTATTATACGGAGGGTCAATATAAATCATCTTGATTTTCCCAAGATAGGTTTCCTGCAACAGTTTCAACACTTCCAGATTATCGCCCTCGATATAGAGGTTTTCTGTGGTATCAAAGTCCACACTTTCCTCCCGGCAAGGGCGGAGGGTTTTGTTGATTGGTGCATTGGCAAGAAGAACGGACTTCTTCTTGTCCGGCCAAGTGAACTGGTAGCGTTCCTCTTTGCCATCCACTACTGTGCAAGAAATTTCCTGCATCAACACATCCTTATCAATGGCACGAACCACTTCGCCGTTTTCGTCAATCGTTTCCGTTACGGCATTGGGGAATAGCTCCGCCAGTTTTTTGAAATTCTCATCCGCCTTGTTTGGCGTGTGCATTTTCAGTTTATCCATTTAGATTTCCTCCAGTTCCTTTTTTAGCCGGTTCATTTTCTGCACCAGTTCAAATTTTTTCTTAGGTTGCTTTTCGTTCTTAGCCTGTTTGGTCAAGCGGTCGAGTTCCTTCTGAATCCTCATTCGCTGTTCATCAACTGCAATCTGTTCATCCAGAGTGTTTCCCTGATCTACCGTGATACCGCCAATCTGAATGATGATGTTTTCCCAAACGGCATCCAGATTCAACCCCTTTAGTTCAACAGACAGTTCTTCTTTTCGTTTCCATTCTGTCTGCATCAGCTTGGTGTGGTAGGTGGCAAGCTTTGCTTCATCGCCACACTCCAGCACCAACAGCATATTCTGTGGTATCAGCTTTGATATGGTGATGATTGTCTTATCGTCGAAATCTTTCTTTTTCAAAGCGACCAGAAGAACGAAAAAAGATTTGACTTGATCACCAGCAGCAATATGAACTTTTTCAGCTGATACTTCATTGACAATGGTGATTCTTGAAATATCGGCATCAATTTTTGCTTTCTCTGCGGTGTTCATCTGGAACTTCGCATAGATTGCATTCTTCGGAAGCTGCTTGCTTAATTCGGTAGCTTTTGGCAAGCCAAGCATGATTCCACCTCACTTTCTATGTCATCGGACAACCAGGAAGCATATCAATTCAAAGTCGTCCAATCCCTTGATCTCATTCGTGAGAAAGCTCATTTGACCGCCGCCTAAGAAGCTATCAATATCGCTTTCTTCCTTGACCTCAATGATAGATGCAATGGCGTCACCCAGCAGCTTAGAGAACTCAGACATATTTCGTCCGTCACGAGTTTCCTTATTGAATTGGCGATACAGCTCTGGAATAGGCTCTGTTTTTCCTTTACAAAGGAAACGCATCTTATCCAACATCTGCTTTGGAGAAAGATGGTCACAAATCACTTCGCCATCGTTGCTGATGTAAACCATATAAAACGGGTGCAGACGATTCTGATTATCAATATTCACACTGTTGGAACGATTTTTCAGAACATAGATCACACCTGCCGGTGTTTCTTCGGAAGCAGCAGCTACCGAGTGGAGTCCAAAGGGAGTTTTATCAATATCCGGGTGATTCTTAATATATTCCAGCAAATCCATACGGAATTCATTCAGCCCCAGATCCATAATAGAAATACCGGTAGACATATCTTCAATATCCACCACTTCTTCCTGCAAGCGCTTCAGCTGAGCTTTGCGGTATTCCAAATCTGTTTTTTCTTCATCACTCAAAAGGTTATCGTCACCCGTTGCGGTCATATCAACAATCTTCATACGGGTTTCGACTTTTGCCTTCAGGTCAATGTACTCATCAAGAGTCACATCCGGCCAGAAGTTCACAAGCTGAATAAAAGCGTTCTTACTGCCAATACGGTCAATACGCCCAAAGCGCTGAATAATACGAACAGGGTTCCAGTGAATGTCGTAGTTAATCAGATAATCGCAGTCCTGCAAGTTCTGTCCTTCAGAAATACAGTCAGTCGCAATCAGAAAATCAATCTCTGTTTTATCATTCGGCATAAGCAGATGCTTGTCCTTAGATATTGGAGAGAAACAAGTCAATACCGTATTCAAATCGCTTTTCAGCTTCGGAACGGTAGTGCGTCCCTCTACAGAACCAGATACCATTGCTGTATTGAGTCCAAAATTCTCCTTTACATATTTGCTTACGTTATCGAACAGATATTCAGCCGTATCAGCAAAGGCAGTGAAAATAATGATTTTCTTATTATCCTGGTTGATGGGGTTCTCCAGCTTATTTTTGATTACTCGGAATAGCTCTTGAAGCTTGGAATCATACTCAGGCGTGATATTCCCAACCATTAGTGTCAAAAGTTCAAGAATATCACGATCTCTTACGAGGCTATCTCTCCAGGACTTATAATCCATGTCCCCAATTTCAATTTTTACTTTTTTGCCAAAGGTAAACAGCTCGTCGCCGTTTTGATCTTCACTGTCAAACTCGTCAATATCAGAAATATCCGTCAGTTCAAGTCTTACAGAAGAAGTTTTATCATATGTATCAATGCTGTGAATTGTAGAATCTATCAAACTGTAGATTCTTTTTAGTGTAAGGTTAAAGGAATGTACCGAGCTTTCCATTCGCTTCATCAAATTGATTGCCGTCAAGCGTCTGATACCTTGCTCACGGTTTGCCTGCGTAAAACCGACATTGACCTTGTTATCTTCGTACAGTTCTGCATACTTCTCCATTTTACTCGGCAGAATAAAATGAGTAGGCGTATAAATAGACAGCGACAGCTGTGTCAGCTGCTCGTAGATCTCGTTGTAGTTGATAGCCTTCTTCAAGCTGGTAAGGGGAGGTCTTAGGGATATCGGTTTCAGCCTGGTAGGGAAGGTGCCAATATCAGAAGTATCATAATATTTTTGGATATGCTTTCTGGAACGTGCAATCGTCACAGAATCCAGAACTTCAAAAAAGTCGAAATCTAACATCCGCAAGAGATTCTCTGTTGTTCTGTCTGCTGGGTTCCATTTACTCCAAGTGTTAAAGGCTCTCTGAGCATTCTTAAAAATATCATCAATACTTTTTGTTGTATTCAGTTTATCATCAATCAGATCGGTATTGCCTTCGTAAGCAAGAGCAAGCTGATTTTTCAAGTCATTAAAACGGTTATTGACCGGAGTTGCAGACAGCATCAAAACCTTTGTTTTCACGCCTTTGCGGATAACTTTATTCAACAGCTTCAAATAGCGATTTTCTTTTTCGTTATCTTCACCTGACAGTTTGCCACCATTACGGAAGTTGTGAGATTCATCAATCACAACAAGATCGTAATTACTCCAGTTCAGCCTATCCAAATCCAGGCCATTGGACTTACCATGGGTACGGTTCAAATCTGTATGATAGAGGACATCATAGCGCAAGCGATCAGATGCGATCGGGTTATTCACATAGTTGTCTTTATAGGTATTCCAGTTGTTTGTCAGCTTCTTCGGACAGAGGACGAGCACGGATTTATTTCTATTCTCGTAATATTTGATAACAGCCAAAGCGGTAAATGTTTTACCAAGACCTACACTGTCTGCAAGGATACATCCATTAAACTTTTCAAGTTTGCTGATAATCGCAAGAACAGCATCCTTCTGGAAGTTGTAAAGCATAGACCATATCTTGCTTTCTTTAAATCCAGTGGCCTCATTGGGTAAATGATCTTCAGAGACATCTTCCAAAAACTCGCTGAAAATATTGTAAAGGGTTACAAAATAAATGAAGTCTGGAGAGTTTTCGTTATAAGCAGCTGTAATATTCTCAATGACTTCATCCGTAACCTCCTGTAATTTTGAGCTGTCATTCCAAAGATTATCGAACAAGTCTATATATGCGGTTGAGAATGGAGCCTCCGTTTTCTGAACCATGTTGTAGGCATTATTGCCACGTTCACATCCCAGATCAACCGTGGTAAAGCCATTAATCGGCATATAGTTTTTATCATCCAGGTTGATGAAGCCCATCATATTTTCATTGGTTACATTCGATTTGAAAGTAACCTTTTTCCGAATCCATTCAGCACATTCTTTTGCAATCGCCTTTTGTGTAAGTTCATTTCTAAGCTTGACTTCAAATTCTGTTCCATACAAACTGCGTTCTCGGCTTAGTCTTGGAATATAAAATTCTCTCTTCTCTTTTTTTGCCTTCTCCGTTGTAAAAGTCGGTGATGTAAAAATGAATCTTAGTTCGTCTATTCCCTGAAGTTCCTTTTTCAATTCCTGGAAAGCATAGATAGAAAAGCAGGCTGCTGCAACAGAAAGTCTACTGCCTTGTTTTATCTCAACAGCTAAATCATCTCTCAATGTTTTAGTTGTGTTGTTAATTAGTTCCATACCTAATCTCCTGAATTTTACAATACAAACAATACCATAGTTGCTGTCCTATAATAATCACAGCATCATTTTTCATCTGGAACAACTTCCATAATATCTTCAATCCTGCAATTCAATGCCCCACAGATTTTTACCAAGGTATCTGTATTTACATTTTCGCCTTTATTCATTTTGTTGATTGTATAATTACTGAGATTCGCTTTCTCAGCCAAATCTTTTTTCTTCATATCTCTATCAATCAATAGTTTCCAAAGCCTTTTATAACTAACATCCATAGAGTTACCAATCCTTTCGCAGAAAACTTTTATCTAAAAAGTCCTATTATGTTAATTATAGCATTATCGCAAATAAATTCAACGAAAAAGTGAGCGTTCGCTTAATTTTAGTTTCTATTGAATAAATAAAATATCGAAAGCCTGTATAATAAGCTCAATTCTGGGAATAACAGCATATTCGCTTACGCTCACAAATTGGCAAGCAGTGTAAACCTGTACAGGTTCACTCATTTTCTCGAATT